>ERZ808242.1445-NODE-1445-length-13102-cov-4.741320_pt1 | contig 13102 bp, 11 predicted proteins | sample MGYA00521244_ERZ808242 | MGnify/ENA primary metagenome ERZ808242 (study PRJEB31516, sample SAMN03275573) | gut metagenome | biome: mammalia-associated habitat; material: feces | host: Papio cynocephalus | place: Kenya | collected 2012-07-27 ... | reverse complement strand
GCATTGCCTGGTCTTACCCTCATGACCGGGCGCACGGAAGAGTTTGAGGAGATCCTTGACAATCTGATTGAGGACAACCGGCAGCGACTTTTCCACAAGACCACTCAGGTCGATGCTCCTTTGCTGGTAGTTACGGCATTGCAGTCGTACATATCTTTTGGTGCTGATCCCTCACATGTATGGAAGAAATATGGAGAGACAGTGCGGGAGATAGTCGAGAGCTATGCTCCGGAGAAAAGGGATGAAGTGTCGCTTCAGCCGGACGGCCTCCTTTTGGCGCAGAAAGACAATACTGCCCTCACGTGGATGAACGCGTATATTGACGGGCATCCTGTTACAGAGAGAGCTGGATATCAGGTTGAGACCAACGCTTTCTGGTACAATGCCTTGTGCTTCGCCATAGATATGGAGAGCCGTTTCACGGCCAAAGATAGCGTATTTGTAGGACGCTGGACTCCCATAAGAGATCTTGCCAAGACTTCATACGTTAATCGCTTCTGGCTTCCTGATCTTGGATATCTTGCTGATTATGTGGATAATGCTGGGCCAAATACCGATGTCCGTCCCAACCAGATTTTCGCAGTGTCAGTAGATTATTCCCCACTTCCTGATGAGATTAAGGCGAGCATAATGAATATCGTTGATAGGGAACTTGTGACTTCAAGGGGCATAAGGACTCTTTCCCCAAGGGATGTGAAATACCGGGGAGTATATGAGGGTACGCAAAGAGACAGGGATCTTGCATATCACAACGGATGTGCATGGCCATGTCTGCTGCTTCCTTACGCAAAGGCTTGTTTTGAGATGAGAGGGGCAGCGTTTTGCAAAAAGGCGGAATGGCTGATAGAAGGCTTTTATGACGATCTGTGGAAGCATGGAGTAGGAGCATTTTCCGAACTTTATGATGGAGACCCTCCTCATGAGCCGCATGGCGCGATTTCATCGGCCATGAGCACGGCTGCAATCTTGTGGGTTGACTGGATGATCGCAAAATATAAGAAAGGAGAGGATTGATATGAGAGTGTTGATGTTTGGATGGGAGTTTCCCCCTCATATTGCCGGTGGACTCGGTACTGCGTGCTATGGTATTGTCAAAGGTCTGGCACACAACGGTGTGGAAACAATCTTTGTGATGCCTTCCGCTACAGGTGACGAGGATAGCAGCGTTGCCAATATAATAAACGCCAGTGATGTGCCGATAGAGATGACAGATACCATGACGGTATCGGATTTCCTTGACAAGGTGCAGTTTGTACATATAGGCACCAACATGATTCCGTACTTGGACCCCCAGAAATTCCATGACCTAGTAGAAGCAGATAGAAAGCGGCAGGTCAAAGATTTCTCCGTACAGTACGGGCGCAAATACAAGTTCTCGGGAAGATACGGCTCCGACCTGTTGGAAGAGGTCGCGAGGTATGCGATGGTAGGAGGCACAATTGCTCTGTCTCATAAAGATGAGTTTGACGTGATCCATGCCCACGATTGGCTTACATACATGGCAGGGATAGCAGCGAAGAAACTCTCTGGAAAACCCCTTGTAGTACATGTGCATGCAACATCTTTTGACAGAAGCAGTGACAACAATATAGACACGAGGGTGTATGACATAGAGAAGAAGGGTATGGAGGCTGCTGATAGGGTCATCACAGTAAGCGATCTTACTCGTAATATAGTCATTACCAAGTATGGAATATCCCCAGACAAGGTGGTGACTGTGCACAATGCAGTGGATTTCTCAGGAAGAGATTCGGTACATGTAACAAGAGGTGTCAGGGATAAGGTCGTTACTTTTCTCGGCAGGATAACTTTCCAGAAAGGCCCAGAGTATTTTATCGAGGCGGCTGCCAAGGTGCTCAAGAGATGTGACAATGTAAGGTTTGTCATGGCTGGTAGCGGAGACATGCTCAACCGCTCGATAAGACAAGTTGCGAGGCTCGGGATTGCGGACCGCTTTCATTTTACGGGATTCCTCAGAGGAAGTGATGTCCAGAAGATGTTCGCACTGTCTGATGTGTATGTGATGCCCTCGGTCTCCGAGCCGTTCGGAATATCCCCGCTTGAAGCAATGCGTTCAGGAGTACCTTCCATAATCTCAAGGCAAAGCGGAGCTGCGGAGGTGCTGAAATATGCCTTCAAAGTAGATTTCTGGGATGTGGACGCAATGGCTGACGAGATATATGCGCTTCTGAACTATCCCGCTCTTTCGGAATTTGCTTCCAGATACGGTTACGATGAGGTAAATACTCTCAAGTGGAACAATGCCGCTGCCAAGATAAAGAGCATCTATGAATCAGTGATAAAGTAAATTTTACAGAATATGGCAAAAAAGAGTTTGTGTCTGTATTTTCAGATTCACCAGCCTACGAGATTGAGACTGTATAGATTTTTCGACATAGGAAAAGATTCTCACTATTACGATGACTTTACCAACAGAACTATATTGAGAAGGGTTGCCGAACTTTGCTATCTTCCGATGAACAACCTGCTGTATGAACTTATCTGCCGCTATAAGGGAGACTTCAAGGTCTCTTTCTCCATATCAGGATCGGCTCTTGAGCAGTTCGACAGATATGCTCCAGAAGTGATAGAGAGCTTTCGGAAGCTTGCTGAGACCGGTTCTGTGGAATTTTTATGCGAGACATATAATCATTCGCTCTCATCCCTTATCTGTCCGGCCGAATTCCATAGTCAGGTTCTGCGTCACAAAGCTGCAATTGAGCAGTATTTTGGTCATAAACCGGTGACATTCCGCAATACGGAGCTTATCTATTCTAATTCTATAGGAGCGAATGTCTACAATCTTGGCTTCAAGACTATGTTGACGGAAGGAGCCCGTCACGTGCTTGCATGGCGTAGCCCAGACTTTGTCTACTCTGACAGTATGAAGCCCGAATTGAAGCTTCTTCTTCGCAACTACAGGTTGAGTGACGACATAGCGTTCAGATTTTCCGACAGGACTTCTCCAGACTGGCCTCTTACCGGTGAGAAATATCTTGAAAGACTCAAGGACAGTGTGAAGACATCTGGAGAAGTCATCAATCTTTTTATGGACTATGAGACTTTCGGTGAACACCAGAGAGCCAATACAGGGATTTTTGACTTCATGAGGTATCTTCCTGAAGTGATTCTCAAAGACGGCACCTTCACCTTTGAAACGCCTAAAGATGTGACCGCCAAATACAATGCGGTATCACCGATAGATGTTCCAGAGCCGATCTCATGGGCAGATGAGGAGAGAGATGTTACAGCATGGCTTGGTAATGAGTTGCAGCAGGAGGCTTTTAAGAAGCTTTATAGCTTGTACGAGAAGATAGCCATCATCAAGGATCCTGTTCTGTGCAGTGATTTCGGCCATCTTCAGGAAAGTGATCATTTCTACTATATGTGCACCAAATTCTTCTCTGACGGAGAAGTGCACAAGTATTTCAACCCTTATGAATCGCCTTATGAGGCATTCATTAATTATATGAACGTTTTAAGCGATTTCATGATCCGAGTGAATGATGAATATTCGGACAAGGTTGCTAAATTTGCGGCCGAAAATACGGAGAAACCGCAAGGCAAGGGCAAGATTGTAAAGTCAGCTTCGCCTAAAGCCGCTGTGAAGCGGGTTTCAGCGAAGAGGAGCAAAGTTGCCAAGGCCTCCGTAACAAAGGAGAAATAATGAATACGAAAGATCTTAAACGACCAGATTACTTGTTTGAAGTAAGCTGGGAAGTCTGCAATAAGGTTGGTGGTATCTATACGGTGATAGCAACGAAATCACTGTTTCTTAAGTCCCAACTCAACAGACATCATATCCTAATAGGTCCAGACGTATGGATGGACACAGTCGCCAATCCTGATTTCAAAGAGGATCCGCTATTGTGGCAGGAATGGAGGACAGAAGCTGCCAGGAACGGACTACGTCTGAGGATCGGACACTGGAACGTACCGGGATCGCCTATAGCTGTATTGGTGGATTTTAAGCAGTTTCTTACAGAGCAGAATGAGATTCTTACCAAATATTGGGAGATCTTCGGAGTTGATTCGATCACAGGCAATTGGGACTATAAGGAATCCGCCCTCTTTGGCTATGTATCAGGAAAGGTAATAGAGAGCTATTACAAGTTCTATATAGAACCTTCGGAGAAAGTTGTAGCTCAGTTCCATGAGTGGCAGACAGGAGCTGGACTATTGTACTTGAAGGCTGCTAAGTTGCCGATTGCCACAGTCTTTACCACTCATGCAACGGTACTCGGACGCTGTCTGGCAGGCAACAATATGCCGCTGTATGATAGTATGCTTTCGTACAATCCGGACGACAAAGCTCGCCAGTTTAATGTGATGGCGATGCACTCTCTTGAGTCTAAGTCGGCTGCCAATGCGGACATCTTCACCACAGTTAGTGAGATCACAGCTCGCGAATGCGAGCATTTCCTCGGAAGGCCTATAGACGAGATTACGCCTAACGGCTTTGAAAATAGCTTTACTCCTGCAACAGACGAGGAGTTTGATACCCTAAGGAAGGCCGCCCGGGCAAAGCTGAGAGCAGTAGCTGAGGCTATGTCGGCGGAGAAGGTAGAGGATGATGCCATATTTGTCGGAATAGGAGGACGCTATGAGTATCGCAACAAGGGTATTGACGTATTTATAGATGCTATAGACAAAGTCCGTCGGTCTGGCTTTGAGGGAAAGAAAATCCATGCATTCTTCATGATTCCCGCTGGTCACAATGGCCCGGACAAAGACCTTTGTGCCAAGCTTTCAGGGAGCGGTGATCCGGCTTACAGGACCATGACATCGCATGTTCTGATGAATCCGGAGTATGACGCGATACTTGGGAGGTTCAAGGCCTTGGGTATAGACAACTCTGTGGGATCCAATATCAAGGCCTACTTCATACCGTCGTATCTCAATGGCACTGACGGTATCTTCAATATGAAGTACTATGATATCCTTGCTGGCCTGGATCTTACGGTATTCCCTTCATATTACGAGCCGTGGGGATATACCCCGCTTGAGAGCCTTGCGTTCAAGATACCTACTCTTACGACTTCTCTCGCCGGCTTCGGAATGTGGGTCGACACACATTATCTCAAGGATCATCCTGGTATCAAGGTGGTGGAGAGGAATGATTCCAATTACCCCGCTGTCGTGGACGCTGTAGCGCAGAGGATCTGCGAGATAGCTCTTGTGACAGACGATCAGAGGATAGCCTATATGGACAATGCCCGAGACGTGTCACGCATAGCACTATGGGAAAATCAAATACAATATTATAACGAAGCTTATTCCAAAGCAATAGACAAAGTTATTGCAGCCAACGGGTCCTACCCCGAGTCAAACGAAAAACAGATTATGACATACGGAAAATTACCAGTTAACGCTCCCTCATGGAAGAGCGTGATGGTCACAAGACATCTGCCAGAAGCTCTGAAAGGGTTGGAGACCCTGTCCAAGAACCTTTGGTGGTGCTGGAATGACAGTGCAAAAGCACTGTTCAAGGCTATAGACAAGGATATATGGCGCACATCAGGACACAATCCGATGTCACTTCTTGATGTGGTGACGCTCAAGCGGTTCAACGAGCTTAGCAAGGATTCGGCATTCATGGGGCAATATCAGAGTGTGATGGCCGAATTTGAGGAATATATGTCCCTTAAGAAAGAGAGGAAAGACCCTTCGATAGCATATTTCTGTATGGAATATGGTTTGGATTCTTCGCTCAGCATATATTCTGGCGGACTTGGAATTCTTGCAGGCGACTACCTGAAGGAGACCAGCGACATGAATGTCAATCTTGTAGCTGTTGGCCTCCTCTACAGGTATGGCTACTTTACACAGGTCCTCTCTTCTCAAGGCGATCAGGTGGCAAGATATGATGCCCAGAATTTCTCCAAGATCCCGGCTACACCGGTGATGGACCAGAATGGTGTGTGGAAGACTGTCAGTGTTGCTTTTCCGGGAAGGACACTCTCGGCCAGAATCTGGAAGGTGGCAGTAGGACGTACTGATCTTTATCTTCTTGATACTGATTATGAGGCCAATATTGAAGAGGACAGGCAAGTTACGTATCATCTATATGGTGGCGACTGGGAAAATAGGCTCAAACAGGAGCTTCTGCTTGGCGTAGGTGGAGTCAGGGCTCTTCGAGTCCTTGGTCTCAACCCCCAGATCTATCACTGCAATGAAGGCCATGCTGCGTTCATAGGACTCGAAAGGCTTCGTGAATATATTCAGAATGACAATCTGGAATTCCCTGAGGCAATGGAAGTGGTAAGAGCCTCTTCTCTGTTCACAACCCATACTCCTGTGCCTGCCGGACATGATGCTTTCGATGAGGGATTGCTCCGCAAGTATATAGGGCATTATCCTCAGAGGCTCAAGATAGATTGGACTACAATGATGGGACTCGGCAAGATCAACGCTTCAGATCAGAACGAAAAGTTCTCGATGAGCATACTTGCTGCGAACATTTCCCAGAATGTCAACGGTGTCTCGAAACTTCATGGCAAGGTAAGCCGGGAAATCTTCGCCAACATGTATCCTGGATATTTACCTGAGGAACTGTATATCAGTTATGTTACCAATGGTGTGCATTATCCCACATGGACTGCCAAGGAGTGGAAGGCTATACATGCTAAGGTCTTCGGTGAGGATTTCAAGGCTCACCACTATGATAAGAAGTGCTTCGAAGGAATCTACAAAGTGCCTGGCACTGATATATGGAATACGAGGAAATCTTTGAAGAAAACCTTGATCGAGACTGTCAAGGAGAAGATCTCCAATCCTGCAATTGCAAATCATTATTCTCCGAGCGAGGTCGTTACCATCAAAGAGACTCTCCGCGATGACGTGCTTACAATCGGCTTTGCAAGAAGATTTGCGACTTACAAGAGGGCGACATTGCTCTTCACTGACCTTGACAGGCTTGATGCTATTGTCAACAATCCTTCAATGCCTGTGCAGTTCCTTTTTGCCGGCAAGGCTCATCCTGCGGACAAGGCAGGTCAAGACCTTATCAAGAGAATAGTAGAGATCTCAAAGCAGGAAAGGTTTATCGGTAAGATTGTATTTGTCCCTGGATATGATATCTCATTGGCCAAGAGGCTTGTGCAGGGTGTCGACGTATGGATGAACAATCCTACAAGACCGCAAGAGGCTTCTGGAACATCAGGCGAAAAGGCTGCAATGAATGGAGTAATGCACTTCTCTGTTCTTGATGGTTGGTGGGTAGAGGGTTATAAGCCTGGTGCAGGTTGGGCTCTACCTCTTGAAAGTACGTATGACGATACAACTTATCAGAATGAGCTAGATGCTGCAACTATCTATACAATATTGGAGAACGAGATAGCTCCGTTGTACTATGACATAGATGAGCATTCAGGTATGTCCGAGCATTGGATAGAGTATATAAGGAATACTGTCGCTCAGGTTGCATGTAATTTCACAACAAACAGGATGCTCTCGGATTACCTTGCACAGTATTATGAACCTCAGTTTGTAAGGTCGGCAAGCCTTGTGGCTGACGACTTCAAGGTGGCAAGACAGATAGCTGCCTGGAAGAAACTTGTGACTAAGGAGTGGCCGTCCATTGAGGTTATCTCATATACGCAGCCGGATTCGTCATATTCATTGTCTGAGAGCAATCAGCTCAATGCTGAGGTTGTGCTCAATATCGGGGCTCTGAAGCCTGAGGATATCGGAGTGGAGATGCTCTTTGCAGTCACGGATAACAAAGGTACTCTCCATATCCAGAATAGGTGCGAATTCCAAATGATCGCGGAGAAAGATGGCATCGCTACTTACCGTACTTCAATAATCCCTGATAGGACCGGAATGTATCAGGTGGCTACTAGGATCTATCCCAAGAACCCACTTCTTCCTCACAGACAGGATTTTGCGCTAGTAAGATGGTTATAGCGACCGGTTTTTTCGACGGTGTCCATCTTGGGCACCGTTTTTTGTTGGATGCCCTTGTATCCGAAGCCCGCAGACGTGGAGAAGAGAGTATGGTGGTGACTTTCTGGCCACACCCTCGCAATGTCCTTCAGAATGGTGCTAGAGAACTCAGACTTCTTACTTCGATGGACGAGAAACGCTCTCTTATCTCGCAGACGGGAGTGGACCATATCGAAGTTATAGAGTTTACGCGTGAGTTCAGTCATCTGACTGCATCAGAATATATAAAGGATGTGCTTGTTCGAGATTTCGGAGCAACTTGCGTTGTGCTCGGATATGACAATAGACTTGGCTCTGATATGATGGAAGCTGGCGAAGTCGTGCCGATAGCCCATGAATGTGGTGTGGATGTGAGATTGGTTCCTCCCTGTCCGCCTGTTGGAGGAAAGGTCATAAGTTCGACGCGTATAAGGGGACTGCTCGCCTCTGGGGCGGTCGAGGAAGCCTCCTCTTTGCTCGGATATGATTACGGACTGTTCGGGGTCGTCGTATCCGGTAACAGGATCGGAAGGACAATCGGATTCCCTACTGCCAATCTTGAATTGTATGAGCCTCTTAAAGTCGTTCCTGAGGACGGGGTATATCTTGTAGAGGCAACTACTCTTGGCAAGAGGTATGACGGCATGTGTAATATAGGTGTCCGGCCAACTGTCGGAAATAGTAACGCGAAAACTATTGAGACTAATATTTTCGGTTTTGATGAAAATATATACGGCCTTGACCTGAGGCTGACTTTCCGCAGGAGAATCCGTAGCGAAGTTAAGTTTAGCGGGCTTGCTCAACTTGCCAGACAGCTTTCATCCGACAGACACAGGTGTCTTACTGAACTGAAGTATTTTGACTGAATTCGCTGTCCATGTCGTTTCTTTTTGCTATGTTTGCGAATGAGATGCTATGACGATTGCAATTTGCAGTCAGTTAAGTTTAGGCACTGCCTCAATGACAAGTAGTTTCAGGGGATTTGCGCAGGCGGTGATGTGCTTTGTTTTAGGCGAAAAGGACCATAAGAGAAGAGACGAATCATTTCAAAACAGCTTCTTAAAAATAAATAGTGATGAAGGATATATTTGATTGGCTCATTATAGCTATTATCGCACTTGGGGCTTTGCCAGAGTTTATCGGCAAGGCTAAGAAGCAGAAGTCTAAGTACGGGAATGCTTCTCAGGGGCAACGTTCTGCAACAGTATCAGCGCATCCTGAAACTGGTAGGGTGTCCCGTTCTACAGTGGCCAGAACTCCATCACATCAGTTTGACAAAGCTTCTTCCATGCGCAGGGCAGAGCCTTCTGGCTCAATGCAGACCCTGCCGTCTGTATCAAGGACTACAGCTAAGGGCCGTTCTACTGCCGCTGACATGCGAACCCGCAGTAGCTCAATAACAGACCCGATCGTCGATGTGCCATCCCCGTTTGCAGTAGAAGATCCAATTACGGACCCAGCAGTAGCTGACAGTCCTTCGCATAGAGAGAAGATAGATGTTCGCAAGTTTGTGATCTATTCTTCTATTATGAGACCAAAGTTTCTTGACTGAGATAAGGTCGGCAGGAAAGGAAAAAATATTATCTTTGTACTGTCAAACCGAGAAACTGGCATGAGCAATCATGGCAGTATTTTTTGAAATTTACCGGCAGGTCCCCTTTGGAGTTGGGGCCTCATTATTTTACAGAACTCATTATTTAAGAAGCCATTTTGATTGATTCAAGACAGCTTCTTGCTTTATTTATTATTTGTGCCAAGGACACAGGAAATCTAATAAGACATGTCAGAAGTACATTACATGACCCAAGAAGGTCTGGACAAGCTCAAGAAGGAACTCGCGGAGTCTCTGGCTCAGCGTCCGGTCATCTCGGCTGCTATAGGCGAGGCCAGAGAAAAGGGTGACTTATCCGAGAATGCCGAATATGATGCAGCCCGCGATGCTCAGGCATTGCTGGAGGTGAAGATAGCCAATCTCAAGAATCTCGTGGCCAATGCCAAGGTCCTTGACGAATCAGCAATAGGCACAGACAAAGTCCAGATGCTCAATAAAGTGAAAGTGGAGAACATGTCCATGAAGCAGGTTATGGAGTTTACGATAGTAGGCGAGACTGAGGCGGATTTTGCCCATGGCAAGCTTGCTTCTACGACTCCTATCGCAAAAGCTCTTCTTGGACACGCCAAGGGAGATATCGTAGAAGCAAAGGTTCCATCTGGCGTGATTAAGTTCAAGATTCTCGACATAACCTTGTAGAGCCTATGGCCACTATTTTTACTAAAATTGCCAAGGGCGAGATCCCATCGTGGAAAGTAGCAGAGAACGAAGATTTCTATGCTTTCCTCGATATCGCTCCTCTGGCCAAGGGACATACTTTGGTGATCCCTAAGAATGTAGAAGATGATTATATCTTCCATCTTGATGACAAGACTTATTTGGGTCTCTGTGCATTTGCAAAGAAAGTGGCATTGGCTGTACAGGCTGCGGTGCCGTGCAAGAGAATCGGCGTATGCGTTCTCGGACTTGAAGTCCCTCATACTCACATACATCTTGTCCCGTTGCAGAGCGAGGCGGATATGGATTTCCACAAGGAGAAACTCAAGCTCACACCAGAAGAATTCAAGGCAATAGCCTCTTCCATCAATGCAGAATATGAAAAGATTATATAGAATAGCTGCAGTTGCCTTCTTGGCGATTGCTGCTGTGTCGTGCTCGCGTAGTGCACATATATCCGGAGTAGTGCAGGATGCTCCTCACAAAGACGTGATAGTAAGGCTCTTGGATGTAAGTACACTGAAAGATATTGATACGCTAAAGACTGACGCAAAGGGACGTTATAGATATAATGTCAAGCTTGATAAGGGGCAGCCAGAGTTCATATATCTATATTACAAGGATACCAAGATAGCGTCTCTGCTTCTTCAGCGAGGAGATAAAGTGAATGTTATCTCCGATACAGTAGGGACTTATTCGGTGAAAGGCTCGGAGGAGACCGACAAACTGTCTGAGATTGAGACTTCAGAGGCTGATTTTAACAATAAGTATTTCTCCCTCTTGGCCAAACTTTCAGATCTGGATCAGTCATCTGCGGAGGCTACATCTGTCAAGCATGAATTGACGTCAATGTATATATCTTACTACAGAGAGAAAGTGAGATATGTCATTGAAAATTCTCATTCGCTTACGTCTATACCCGTACTTTACCAGACTGTAGGTAATGGGATACCTGTATTCGGGCAGACGACTGACGCATTGCATTTCAGAAATGTCTACGATAGTCTGATGACTGTCTATCCTGAGTCTCGCTATGTCAAGGCTCTTGGAGAGGAGGCAAAGCGTCGCCAGCAGATTTTGACAATGGGAGCACGTATTGGCAACGCTGAGGAGTCTGGGTTCCCTGATATTGAGCTAGCAGATACGAAAGGCAATAAAGTGAAGCTTAGCAGCCTCCGTGCGAAGGTCGTGATGATTTATTTTTGGGATTCTTCCGATGCTGCACAGAAGATGTTCAATCTCGATGTGATGAAGCCGCTTTATGCGGATTTCCATTCCAAAGGATTTGATATATACAGCGTCTCTCTTTCTACGGACAAAGCTGCATGGGCATCTGTCGTCAAAGGACAGAATCTGCCATGGACCAATGTCTGTGACGGCCTTGGAATGGCGTCTCCTGTAATAGGGCTCTACAATGTCTCCGCCTTGCCCAATGTGTATTTCATCGTGGACGGGGAGATAGTAGCTTCGCCTAATGTAAAGGATGCTTCTACGCTCAGAGCTTTCATATCATCCAAGCTTTAGAAGCGGATTTTCTGTATTTATCCGCCTCGTCGGATTTTTGTTTTAGATAGATAAGCTATCCTTTCCAAGTGGCAATGCTACGGTGTATTTCGTCCGCGGCATTGCCATTTTCAGATGAGTTTCTTTTTGGATATAGTGGGTACGAACTGCTTCAGGTAGAAAGGCTCGAAGTAGGCTACATCTTCGAATTTCTTGTCCCTAAGTGATGATAGTGCTGGATGAAGCATGAATCTTGCTTCGGGACAAGTTTGTATAAATGTTGCCGAAGGAGATGTTATAGTCCCAGAGCATTTGCCTGCACCATCTCCTATGAATAGTACGGGCCCTTGTGCAAGGTATTCGGAGAAACTGTCCGGCTCTATGATTTCAGGCTTGGTGGGGGAGACTTGTGTACCGTCCGCGCTGAATATAGCAGTGTATACTTCCATACGTCTGGCATCAATCATGGGCACGATATATCGGCATCCGTCAGGGAGCAGTTCTTGCTCAATTGCCTGCCATACCAGTGTGTCCAAAGATCCGACGGCGATAAGGGGAATGCCACTTCCGAAACATAAGCCTTTTGCTGTGGAGACTCCGACGCGGAGTCCCGTGTATGAGCCGGGTCCCATGCTTACGCACACAGCAGAGCAATCTTTCACTCTAAGGTCATGGCAGTCAAGCATTTCCTTAATGAATGGAGCAGTGAGAGAAGCATGTTTTCTTCCACTTGACTGTCGTGATTCGATGATCCTTCCGTCTTCTGACAAGGCAGTGGAGCATAGTTCTGTCGATGTCTCTATGAAGATGATCCTTTCCATATTCATTTGGCCAATAATTCTTTCAAATAAGGGAATATGATGTATCCGATCTTGCGGATGGCAACGTATACTGCCGAATTGTTCAATATCCCTTCGTCGACAATCCCGAGAGAAGAGTTGAGGGTCGAGAGTAGAATAATGATTAGCCCAATGGCAAGTGTTGCTTTCAATATTGAAAAGATTGCGCCGAGCAGCTTGTCGAGCCAGCCAAGCATTACGAAATTGATGCTGGCATGGATTACCTTTCCGAGCAGATTTATCAGGCAGGCAACTGCGATTAGCATCAGGATGAAGACAATAGCATAGAGTATCCGCCCCGATGTATGTAGGTATGGCTGTAGCCAGTTGCATACCAATTCAGTGAACATGAATGCTGCCCAGGCTCCTGCAACGATGGCTATGATAGCGATTACCTGCTTGGTGAAGCCCTTGAAAAAGCCGAAAACGGCAGCTGTCGCCAATATGGCGATCAATATGAAATCTAATATTGTCATGAATAAATAGTCCTGCGGCTGAGGATGCTATGACGCACTCGCTTTTTGCTAATTCGGCTTTGCCGCATATAGCTTGCGCTCGGCAGAAT
>ERZ808242.1444-NODE-1444-length-13107-cov-10.244177_pt1 | contig 13107 bp, 8 predicted proteins | sample MGYA00521244_ERZ808242 | MGnify/ENA primary metagenome ERZ808242 (study PRJEB31516, sample SAMN03275573) | gut metagenome | biome: mammalia-associated habitat; material: feces | host: Papio cynocephalus | place: Kenya | collected 2012-07-27 ... | reverse complement strand
CTTCTGTTTGATCTATAGCCAATTTGTACGCCTCCTTCCACATTATCAAATAAAACACTAATATTTATATTAATATAATTATTTGTCATCTTTTCTTAAGCTTATATTTCTTTTCATCAGAGTGCCTGAAATCCGATTTCTTCACCAATTCAGTATCTGAAACGTTATCGGCTTCCTTTATATCATTCGATTGGTCAGCTTCAGCAGCCTCCTCAGATGAATTCAGTACAAAACTGTCCTGATGCATATTGAAATAATCAGTGTTCGATGCATATTTTGTTCCGAGTTCAATTCCAAGTCTTGCAAGCAGCTCATCTGTCTCACTGATCAAGGCTTCCTCTTTTTTCAGATTTTCAGCCATCTTCTGATCGTATTCTTTCTGTATATCTTCATGCTGTACATGCTCTACAACAGGCGGCTTTTCGCTGTTGTAATCAGGGAAAAGACTCGATCTGAATGTTGGAAAATCTATTTTCCTGCTATTTATATCTGCAGGATTCTCAACCACCGGTTCTGAAATTTCTGGTTCTGAATCAGCAAGTTGCTCAAGCAGCTCCGGTTCTGTCGGCTCCGGCTCTTCCTGTTCCGGTTCTTCTGTTTCTGGTTCAATATCCGTTTCCGGTTCATCAACAGTTTCACTCTCTATCAGCTCAACTTCTTTTATTTCAGATTTCTCAGATTCTTTCGTCTCAGGATTCTCTGGTTCTTCTGTCTCAGACGGAATGACATCCTTATCACTTTCATCTGGCATCAAATCTTTCGGAACTTCTGAGATCTCGACAATATCGTCATCCTCATATGCCTGTTCAAACGAATCGTCGTCCCAATCGTCCGTATCTAATTTATATTCATCCAATGACTGGATTGCAACATCAATATCAAACTTCTGATCTTCCTTTTTTTCTGATTCTGGAACATCTTCAGAAAGTTCTTCATCTTCCTTTATCTGAGATTCTTCTATGAGAACCGTCTCATCTTCTTCAGACAACTGTTCAGCAGTCTCCGCTGTCTCTGCATACTCATGCGGCTCCGCAGGTTCTGCATACCCGGCTTCTTCAACAACCGTTTCCGGCTCTGTGACTTCGTTCTTGGCAGCTGCTTCGTTCTCTGATTCTACAGGTTTAGTTTCTTTCTCGGCACCTTCCTCTGTCTCAGGTTCTGTGACTTCTTCCCCGATATCTTCTTCGGTCTCCGGCTCTGCAGCTTCTTCAACCTCCGGCTCTGTAACTGCTTTCTCGGCAGTTATTTCAGTCTCTGGCTTACTTTGTTCTAGCGCATCAGGGTCAACCATCAAAACTGTATCGAAATCATCTGTGATATCCGAGGTATCAAAATCATCCAGACTTTCATCGAAGGATTCTTCTGATATCTGATCCAGATTCTTTTCTTCATTAACAACCGAAGACGTCTCCTGCTCTTTCTGTTCTTCTTCAGTTTCCTCAGGCTGTACAGAATCCGATGGTTCCTTTACTGCCATCACCTCATCCAGCAATTTATCTTTATCAGGCTGTGCCTTCTCTGTTTCAGCAATCACCTCTTCGATCGCAGCTTCTTCTTTCTTAGACATCCGTCCTATATGGAACCTCTTTTCCTTTTCCTGTCCTTCCTCCGACTTTGCCTTTTCCTGCTGTTCTTTCTTCTGCTGTTTCTTTAACTCTTTCTTTTCTTTTGATTTAAGTAACATCTGTTTGAACTTCACAGAATTTGGTACAGGCTCCCGATCCTCAACCATTAAGGTTATCTTTGGATCTTTCGGAAACATACGAAGATGATCTGCTTCCAAAACCTTCTGCTCAAATACTCTGGTTTCTTCCTGTTCTTCTGAAGCGTCTTTCTGCTCTGATGCAGGATAACAATATATAGCATTCTCTATATCATATGATCCATCTCTAAGCCGGTTCACTTTCTCAATATATGGTGACCCTTTATAAGTTGCACAGAAAATCTCTGATTCCGACCGGAGTTTTTCCATATTTTTCATTGCAGCATATAATAATAACATTTCAAAATCCCAAGCTGCATTTGTCTCCATCTCATTTGCCGAAATAAGAATTCCATACAACTCTTTAATGGAACTGTGTTTTGCTTTTGCAATCATGTATTCAATACGATATGTACCTACATCTTTTTCATTTTGATTAAATTTATAGATCTCATAATATGTGTCTACAAGTGAATAAAATCCCTCTGACAGATATACTTTGATTAATGAATAAATAATCTTATTACCAATAGGTGCCATGGAATGGGCTTTAACAAGAGCAGCTCTTGCTTCCGCATAACGTCCATTTTCATAGTACACCTCACCACAGATTTTTATAAACTGAGGTGAAAGTGATCTGGTCAAATCCTGATGTTCAAGTATATCTAATGCAAGACTATAATCCCCGCTTGCCGCAAGTTCTTTTATTTTGTTGACACTTGACATGCTAATTCCAGTACCCATCCAATCATACTCCTAAACTAATTTTCATCAGACAATTTTATCACATCAGTCCATCTTTTACAACTGTCATGTACCTGAGTTTTTCTTCTTTGAACATATATATGCACAGAGCACTCCAACAAATAAACCGGCAATCAATCCGCCAACATGCGCTGCATTATCAATCCCCTCTGAAACATATCCATTCAATATTGTGATTACAGATAGAAAAATAAGATCCTTTAAAGAAATATCTGATATTTTCCCCTTACCAAAAAATGCAAAAACAATTAATATTCCCATCAGTCCGCAGATTGCACCGGAAGCGCCCCCGGCGTAATCATAAAAGTTACCCATGTAACAGCTGACTATCGAACAGACAGATGCAATAATGCCACAAAACAGATATGCACATATATACCCCACTTTTCCAATCAGGTTTTCGACTCTTGCCCCAAGAGCAATCAATACGACCATATTACTTAAAAGATGAGTCAGGGAAAAATGAAAAAATATGGATGTGACAATTCTGTAATACTGTTTTTCAACAAGAACATACTGAAGATTATCGGTTAATTTTTCTTCAAGATAGGAAAAACCATAGGAATCTTTTGTGTACACATATGCTATATAAACCAGAACATTTATCAGAACCAGGATTGGAGTTATCACTCCAAACATTTTCTTCAGTCGAATGGTGAAATGATCTTTTTCCTCATAAATCTCTTTTTCGAGTACACTCTGCAATCCATCAAAATCTGCCGGTTGATTTTCGAAAATATACAGTTTTCCATAATCTTCACTGAACAACCAGACATTATCCATCCTGTCAATTATGGCGTTTATATCATCATCAAACATTCCATTCGGAGTCAGCAGGAGATTCAGGATTCGAATTCTCTTTCCTGATATCTCAAGGTCCTGTCGGATCTGTTTATTAAATTTAATAAGATTTTCCGTTTTCAGATTTCTGCTGCTTCCAAGCACAACAACATATATGGCATCGTCTTCTGCTCTGCCATATACATTATTGCTGTCGGGATTCAATTTTTTATATCCTTTTTTCCCCAGATGCTCAATGATCTGTAACATGTATTGTTGCATTTTTTATAATCCAAGGAACAGATTCTCAACCTTCTCAATTACAGTTTCTTTCATATCTCCACGAGTTTTTTCGTACTGAATACCAGATTCCATAATCTCCAGTAACTGCATACGAAGTCCAGAATCAATATCCTTAATATACTTCATAAGGACATCCTTGATCTCCATAACGTATTCTTTCTGCTTCATTTCTTCCAGCATAGGCTCATAATTAAATGTAATGCTGTTCTTCATCTCATCCTGTTTTCTGCCACAGATCACACATTCCTCTGCCCCGCCTTCATTTACATGACCGCAGTTACAGGTCCAGACAAGTCCGTCTGATTTGTAATTACATACAGCATCAAGGCCTTTTTTAACTTTAAGTGCTTTGAACTTCAATGCACTCATTTCTACATCAATCGGATCATCTCCACATGAGTAAACCCCTCTTGATGTAACATATTTCTGAATATATACTTTACAGCTTGTAATGATCTTTATGTATTTTTCAGGAAGCTTACATTCAACATAATCTGATTTTAATAATGACACGTTTGTCTTTTCAAACACAAAATCGACACCTGTCAATGTGATCTCATCACCGTAAATATTCACAAACTGAATGTCCGCTTTTATAGCTTTAACGTCATCCATATTGTAATTATTATACCAAGCCGAAATCTTAGTTCCGTTTCCTTCAGATGCGAGGATCACTTTTACAGCTCTTGGTACAAGCTTATCGTAATAATTGTTTACGAATAATTCTTTTCTTACAAAATCACTCTTTTCAAATTCTGATTTGTACTCTTTCTTTACTGATACAAGTGTACCACTGACAATAACAGCTGAAATATTTGACGAATAATCAACAATATCTGTCTTAAAACCAACAACCGCATTGTAATTTGTCTTTCCGACAACTTCCTCAAATGACTTGATGGTCTCTTTCATCGTTCCATCCAGTTTGTCATGATACATACTGCTTCTGTCAGTTGCAATATCTGCGATAGAAGCACCGATCTCCTTTAAAAAATTAGAACTTAAAATTGTCTGTACAAATTTATAAGGACCATATTCTGTAATCTCATATCCTTCAAAACTTGTGCCTGATGTAATCATAATATTTGCCATGTGTAACGCACCTCCAAAAATATATGAAAATTGTATCACAATATATCGGAATAGACAAATACTTTTTGTGAAATTTATATTAAAATTACATCTTTTTTTAGTAATTTTACTCAAATAACTACAAATATCTGTTAAACTGCAATCGGAATATTTTTTACCTGTGATCCGGTCTGATAATCTTCGATCGTAAAATCATCCAATGTAAACTGATAAAAATCTTTTATATCCGGATTCATGGTAAACTTCGGTGCAGGATAGGTCTCTCTGGATATCAGTTCTTTTACAATCGGAATATGTCTGTCATAAATATGTGCATCAGCAATTACATGCACCAGCTCTCCTGGTTTAAATCCTGTTACCTGTGCGATCATATGAACCAACACCGCATACTGAACAACGTTCCAGTTATTCGCCGCAAGAACATCCTGTGATCTCTGATTTAATATCGCATTCAGCCGGTCTCCTGTTACATTAAATGTCATACCATAAGCACATGGATACAGATTCATCTCATGAAGATCAGCATGTACATACATATTTGTCATCATACGGCGGCTGTACGGGTTATGCTTCAGATCATAGATCAAACGATCCACCTGATCAAACATACCCTCTTTGTACTGATGTTTTACTCCCATCTGATATCCATATGCCTTACCGATCGATCCATCTTCATCTGCCCAGCTGTCCCAGATATGACTTTTCAGATCGTGTACATTATTGGATTTTTTCTGCCAGATCCACAATATCTCATCTATAGCAGACTTAATATACGTTTTCCGCAGAGTAATAGCCGGAAATTCTTTCGATAAATCATAACGATTCACAACACCAAACTGTTTGATCGTATAGGCACTTGTTCCATCCTCCCACTTTGGTCGTACCTTTTCTCCTTCAGTACTGTATCCATTTTCTATAATTGATTTACACATTGCTATAAAAATATCATCTGCGCGGCTCATTTTTTACCTCCATTTTCTTAAATAAAACTTCTGTAATTGTATCGTATCGGCTAAAAAAACGCAACTTATTACATGAAACACTACCATTTATTACATTTCGGCACTTTTTTTCTTTCAATCATGTATGATGTGACAAAGAACAGAAAGGAGACTTATACAAATGCAAAATGAAAATTACCCATTACCAAAACTTCTGCGCTACTTTCGGAAGAAAAAACAGATGACACAGGCAGAGGTTGCGGAACAGCTCTCAATCTCCCGATCCGGATATGCCAATTACGAATCAGGGCGTATCCTTCCGGGAATCGATCACATAGCCAAGCTGTCAAAGATTCTTGACCACGACTTCTTATTTGCCTATTCCATGTCTTTAAAAAATATGGAACAGGACAGCTACAATCTGCTGGAAGCTGTCAGTGATTCTGCCTCCTACCAGGCCGTTCCTGTCCGAAAAGAAACGATCACTGATCTTATCAACCAATTGAAAGATGTCCCAACATGGGAATTGGAACTGTTAAAAACCTATGTACAATTATATTGTAATGATAACTACGAAAAGGAGAAAAAGAAAATATGACATCTGTTATCCGAACCAATATAGGAAGCGCACTGTTATCCCTTCGAAAAAGCAAAGCCATATCCATGCGTGAAGCTGCAGAACAATTAAAAATATCCCACTCCGTTTATTCCCAATATGAGCGTGGTATCTCTATTCCTGATATACAGGCACTATTTCACGCATCCAATTACTATCATATCAACATCCAGTTTCTGGTATTTCTGATCTGTATAGACCTCGCCTCTCTGGAAAACATAAAGAATGAGGATCTTTTTCGGTTGTTTACCTTTGATAATACATTTGGCTGGGATTTCTTTCATGTATTTAAAGAATATGATCGTCTGTCAAAGTCTTATAAGGTTGCAGTCAACCGTTTCCTTCACGCTGCAAATATCTGTGATCAAAAAAAATCCAGAATAAACAGTAACTAAAAAACAGCAGTCAGATCCGGTTTAAGCCTGTCTGACTGCTGCATTGATCGTATTCATAACTTTTTTCTTATCTGAACTCCACAGAGGTGCGATCAATATCTTCTTCGGCCCATCTCCTGTCAGGCGGTGGATCACCATATCCGATGGTAACACTTTAAGGCACGAAACAACACATTCTGTATAATCTTCCAGTGATAAAACAGAACATTTTCCATTCTGATAAAGTTCAGCAAGCTTTGTTCCTTTAAGAACATGAAGTAACTGCAGCTTAATGCCCTGTGCACCGCTCTTTCCGATGTATTCTGCTGTTTCAATCATATCTTTTCTGCTTTCTCCCGGAAGTCCCAGTATCATATGCACAATTACATGGATGCCAAGTGCCCGAAGTCTCTTTATTGCCTCATCATATTCTGAAAGAACATACCCCCGATTGATAAGCCTCGCCGTTTTCTCATGAATCGTCTGAAGCCCAAGTTCCACCCATACCGGTTTGATCCTCTGTATATCCCTCAGCATAGTGATCACCTGATCTCCAAGGCAATCCGGTCTGGTTGCGATCGAAACAACCGCAATGTCCGACCGCATGGCTGTCCTCATATATATATCTCGCAGACGGTCAATATCACCATATGTGTTCGTAAATGACTGAAAATATGCAATATAATGTTCACCCTTAAACTTTGAAACAACCAACTGTTTTGCCTGTTCAATCTGTCGGTCGATATCCATATCTGCTTTTTGACTGAAATCACCCGATCCAAGACTGCTGCAAAAGATACATCCGCCAACTCCCGCCGTCCCATCCCGATTTGGGCATGTAGTTCCGGCATTTAATGACAGCTTGTATAATTTCTCACCAAAGGTTTCCTTTATATATTGATTCGCCGTATATATCTCCATTTCTGTATATCCTTTATATTACTTAAAAGAATTCAAGCAATTGCTCCGGCTTATGGACAATCTGGGTTGCACCATGCTCTAACAGGAATTCTTCACCTCTGAAGCCCCAGGTAACAGAGATACATTCCAGACCACTGTTCTTTGCCGTCATGATATCTACATCCGAATCTCCTACATAGACTGTGCCTTCCCGTCCGATCCGCATTTCCTTCATTGCTTCGATACAGGTATCCGGCGCCGGTTTCTTTGCAACATTTGCAGACTCACCGATCGCGGTACTTATATAAGCACCAAAGAACTGATCCCGCAGACCTTTTACTGCCGCATCAAATTTATTTGATACAATACCTGCCGGTATTCCTTTTTCCTTTAGTGTTTTTAATACATCAATAATGCCATCATATGGACCTGTCTTATTTAACATATTCTTTGAATAATGTTCCTTGAAGATAGCAAGTGCTTTTAATGTATCATCTTCTGAAGTTCCTGTCGGAACTGCACGTTCCATCAATTTCTCTACACCATTTCCTACAAAACGACGAACCTCGTCGATCGTCCGTTCCGGATAACCCATCTGGCAAAGCGCATAATTTGTACTATCAGCCAGATCCTCCAATGTATTTAAAAGAGTTCCATCCAAATCAAATATAACTGCCTTATACTTTTTCATTGTACATCCGCCTTTCTATCCTGTTCTATTCCGGCTGTTCGAGTTCCTGTACTGCACGGACCAGTGCCGGAACGATCTGTTTCTTTCTGGATACTACACCTTCCAGATATGCATAATGATCGACAAATTCCGTTTGGAATGCACGGGAACAGATCTCCTCTGCCTCCTCTCCAAATGCCAGCATTCCTGAACTATCATCTAAGATGCTCGTCATTACAAACAAAAATACATCACAACCATTCTCGGTATAATCGGTCAGATACTCATACATACTCTTTTGTATTTGTTCAATCTCCCGGGTATTGATCGATGTAATCTGTCCAATCGCAAAAATACGTCCGTCAATCTCAAATTTCTTATAATCCTGATGCAGAATCTCGTCAATTGTCTTTCCCTTCAGATTACTTCCGGCGTCAAACATCTCCATTGCAAAATCATTCATATTGATCTCTGCAAGCTGTGCCAAAGCATATGCTGCATTCTTATCATCGCAGGTACAGGTCGGTGACTTAAATAACAGTGTATCTGATAAAATAGCCGCACACATCAATCCTGCAATCTTCTTATCCGGAATAATATTCTGTTCTCTGTACATCTGATATATGATCGTAGCAGTACAACCAACCGGCTGATTTCTGAAATAAATCGGTGCAAGCGTTTCTACATTCGCAATTCTGTGATGGTCGATGATTTCCCGGATCTCCGCCTTATCGATATTGTCAACCGACTGGGTACGCTCGTTGTGATCGACCAGGATCACCTGTTTCTTTCTTGCATTGATATAGTTACGTCTGGAAACCAGTCCCAGATAATTGCCACTCTTATCTACGACAGGAAAATACCGGACTCTCGTCTTCGACATCACGTTTTTGATCGTTTCAACCGAATCATCCTCATTAAATGTCATGATATTATCACGAACCATAAAAAATCGTACCGGGATACTCTGTCCGATCAGTCTGGCTACCTTATAGGTATCATTATGTGATGTGATGATCGAACAGCCCTTAAACGCCGCAAGCTTCACCACATCATCATCCACCTTATCTACCAGACAAAGGATTAGCATACCCGCTCCCTTTTCGATAGCCATAAGCTGCGATTCCTTTCGATCGCTTAAGATAACGATATCACCCGGCTTCACAAAATGCTCCATCAGTTCCACATGTGCTGCTCCGATGATAACTTTTCCATTTGTGATATAACTGTGTGGATTTCCACAGACCATCTCACCATCGATCGTCTCCATAATATGACGACATCTGGTTCTCGCTTTATACAGAATGTCATCCTCAGCATTTAACATATAAGCTTCTGCGATATCTCCAACCGTTAATATTCCACGGATCTTACCATTTTCCACAACCGGTAATGTTGTTGCATCATTCTTCTGCATGATCTCAAACGCTTTCTTCATCGTTGTATCACCCTGTACGCCGGCTACCAGTCTGTAGGAAATATCACTTAACTGGGTATCTACATTTTTGATCAGCTCCGGAACTTCTACATCAAAATAATCTAATACAAATTCTGTTTCTTTATTGATATTACCCGCTCTTTTGGGAATGTATTTATTTTCTGACCGATTCTTAAGAGCTGCATATGCGATCGCTGAACAGATCGAGTCCGTATCCGGATTCTTATGCCCGATCACAAATACCTCATCTCTTGGAATGTTATGCATATTCCACCTCCTATTAAGAACACAAAACAGCCTGCTGCAAAATGCAGCAGCCTGTTTTGCCAGATTGTATCATATTATACTTATAATTCGCTGATGTCAACCAATGATAACCTTCTATTTGCAGAAGACTCCAGACTTGTAAGCAGCGCATTCGCTGTATCAAGGCTTGTAAGACAGGTAACGCCGGTTTCAACTGCATGTCTTCTGATCACAAAACCATCTTTGCTTCGTTCAATACCCTGTGATGGTGTATCAATGATCAGGTCGATCTCATGACTTAAGATCAGATCTAATAAGTTTGGAGATGGCTCCTCTACCTTGTTGATCAGTTCAGCAGGTACTCCATTCTCATTCAGGACTCTGCATGTACTCTTTGTAGAGAAGATCTCATAACCAAGAGCTGCAAACCGTCTACCAATCTCGATCGCATCCATCTTGTCTGCATCCTTAACAGTAAGGATCATCTTCTTTGTCTTTGGAAGATTTACACCGGCACCAAGGAATGCCTTATAAAGTGCTTCGTTGTAATCCTTTGATATACCAAGACATTCACCTGTTGATTTCATTTCCGGTCCGAGACTGATCTCAGCCCCACGGATCTTCTCAAACGAGAATACAGGCATCTTGATTGCAAAGTATTCTGCTTCCGGCTGAAGTCCCGGCTTATATCCCATATCCTTGATCTTCTCACCTGTGATAACACGGGTAGCAAGATCTACGATCGGAATACCGGTAACCTTACTGATATATGGAACAGTACGGCTGGAACGAGGATTTACCTCAATTACATATACTTCATCATTGTATGCGATAAACTGTATATTGATCAGACCGATTACATGAAGGCTGTTTGCAAGTTTTCTTGTGTAGTCTTCAATTACACGTTTGATCTTTGGTGAAAGTGTCTGTGCAGGATATACAGAGATACTGTCACCGGAATGGATACCGGCTCTCTCTACATGCTCCATGATACCAGGGATCAGGATATCTTCTCCATCACATACAGCATCTACTTCTACTTCCTTACCCATGATATATTTATCAACCAGAACAGGATGCTCCTGTACATGTCTGTTGATAATATCCATGAATTCAATAATATCTTTATCAGAGATCGCGATCTGCATTCCCTGTCCACCCAATACATAAGAAGGTCTTACCAGAACAGGATAGCCCAGTTCATTTGCTGCCTCTAGGGCTTCATCTCTGGTAAATACAGTCTTTCCGGCAGGTCTTGGGATACAGCACTTCTCAAGGATCTCGTCGAATAATTCTCTGTCCTCGGCAGCATCTACGTTCTCTGCGCTTGTACCAAGGATCGGAACTCCCATCTCCATCAGTGCTTCAGTCAGTTTGATCGCTGTCTGTCCACCGAACTGAACAACCGCGCCATCCGGTCTTTCTAAATCTACGATTGCTTCTACATCCTCTGCTGTCAATGGCTCAAAATACAGCTTATTTGCAATATCAAAGTCTGTACTGACAGTCTCAGGGTTATTATTTACGATAATGGTCTGGTATCCCTTTCTCTCAAATGCCCATGTACTGTGTACGGAGCAGTAATCAAATTCGATACCCTGTCCGATACGGATAGGACCGGAACCAAGAACCATAACTTTCTTTACAGAATGATCTTCCACTACTTCATTCTCGCCATCGAAGCAGGAATAATAATATGGTGTAGATGCTTCAAACTCTGCTGCACAGGTATCAACCATCTTGAAGGATGCACGGATACCATAGCTGTAACGCAGCTCTTTGATCTCCTTTGTTGTCTTTCCTGTGAGCTGTGCGATTACCTTATCCGGGAATTCTACACGCTTGATCTTTTTCATCAGTTCCTTAGAAATATCTCCCTTGGAATCACGGATCTCCTGTTCATAGTTAACCAGATTGTTGATTTTATCAATGAACCAAAGATCAATCTTTGTGATGTCGTGAATTGCTTCCTGTGTAATGCCACGGCGAAGTGCTTCAGCAATAACAAAGATTCGTCTGTCATCTACATGATGTAAGAGTTTTAAGATATCACTGTCTGACATGTTCTTGTATCTGCTGGAATGAAGGCCATCCACATGCTGCTCCAATGAACGGATTGCTTTCATCAACGCCCCTTCAAAGTTCGTACAGATACTCATGACTTCACCGGTTGCTTTCATCTGTGTGGTCAGGTCATGATCCGCCTTGATAAACTTATCAAATGGAAGTCTAGGGATCTTAACAACAACATAGTCAAGTGCAGGCTCGAAACTTGCAAATGTCTTCTTGGTGATCGCATTCTGGATCTCATCCAGATTATAACCAAGCGCAATCTTTGCTGAAACCTTGGCAATCGGATAACCTGTCGCCTTAGATGCAAGTGCAGACGAACGGCTTACACGAGGATTTACCTCGATTACACAATATTCAAATGTCGTTGGATGTAACGCAAACTGTACGTTACAGCCACCACGGATATTTAACTCTGAAATAATATTCAATGCAGATGTGCGAAGCATCTGATACTCTTTATCACCAAGTGTCTGGGATGGTGCTACTACGATCGAGTCACCGGTATGGACACCAACCGGATCCAGGTTCTCCATATTACAAACCGTAATACAAGTACCATTTGCATCACGCATTACTTCGTATTCAATCTCTTTCCATCCTGCAATACAACGTTCTACCAGAACCTGTCCAACACGGCTGAGTCTCAGACCATTCATCAGTATCTCAACAAACTCTTCTTCGTTCTCAGCGATACCGCCACCGCTTCCGCCAAGCGTATAAGCAGGGCGAAGTACTACAGGATATCCAATCTTTTTAACGAATTCCAGACCGGCCTTTACAGTTGTCACAACCTCCGAAGGTGCTACAGGCTCATGGATCTTCTCCATGGTTTTCTTAAATTCCAGTCTGTCCTCTGCCTTTTTGATCGTAGATGATGATGTACCGATCAAAAGCACATCATGTTCTCTTAAGAAACCGGATTCTTCCAGTTCCATTGCGATATTTAATGCGGCCTGTCCACCCAGTGTTGGAAGAAGACTGTCCGGCTTTTCTTTCTCGATAACTGCTTTTACCACATCAGCTGTTAATGGCTCAATATATACTTTATCAGCAATATCTTTATCCGTCATGATTGTAGCCGGATTGGAGTTAATCAGGACAACGCAAAGTCCCTCTTCTTTTAATGAACGACATGCCTGTGTACCGGCATAATCAAATTCTGCAGCCTGTCCGATAACGATAGGACCGGAACCAATTACAACAACTT
>ERZ808242.1443-NODE-1443-length-13118-cov-3.311414_pt1 | contig 13118 bp, 9 predicted proteins | sample MGYA00521244_ERZ808242 | MGnify/ENA primary metagenome ERZ808242 (study PRJEB31516, sample SAMN03275573) | gut metagenome | biome: mammalia-associated habitat; material: feces | host: Papio cynocephalus | place: Kenya | collected 2012-07-27 ... | reverse complement strand
AAAGAAGGCGTTTTAAGTGCAAATAAATAAAGTTCTTCCCTTGCTCTTGTCACGCCGACATAAAAAATCCGCCGTTCTTCCTCATAAGACTCCAGTTCTTTGCCATCCATGCGTTTTGCAGGTACTTCCTCCGGAAAGACACCATCCAGTACATCCAAAAGATACACACGGTCGTATTCGAGACCTTTGCTCGAATGGATCGTCGACAGGATAAACGGACAATCATATGCCGGCTCCTTATGCTGCATTACATCCTGCAAATAAGAAAGCCTGTTCAAAAAATCCTGTAACGTATCCGTACGCGATGCGATATTTTTCAGGATAAATACTTTATTTTCTTTTAAACCTGCTTTTTCCAGATACTCCCGATAGCCCATATACTGCACGATGCGTCCGATGGCCCTGCCCGCCTGCTCCGTCCGGATATGATTTAAATGCGTCCTGATTGATTTCAGGCTGCTAACTGTTCTTGCCTTCAATCCACAATGATCGATCGCAGCATCCAATACCGGAATATCCCTCTCTATGCTGATCTGCACTGCCTGCATAGCATCCAGCTTTTTCAGATACATGTTCAGTTTGTAATAAATCTGCATAAAGCTTTCCGTATCATACGGATTCAAAGCAAATTTTATGATATTTCTGATATCCTGCACGATCCGATGCGTAAAAAATCCCAGCTCCGCATTTTTGATCCGATATGGGATCTGTTCATATTCCAGCAGATCCACAAGCGGAATCACACTCTCATTATCCCGGTATAAAACCGCTGTCTGCTCGCTGCAGCCATTTGCCACCTTTGCCAGATAGGTATACTGTGCCCCTCTGGAAGACAGCTCGATCACATGCACATCCTGCTGTGGTTCTCTTGTAGCATGCATTTCCTTTTTATGCCGCAGTGTATTCTTCCTGATAAAGTGATCCGCCCGCTCTACAATACGTGCATTTGACCGGAAGTTTTCCTCCATCAAAAGTACTTTGGCGTTTTTGTGATCTTTCTCAAATTCCAAAAGTGCCTGTGGGTAAGCTGCCCGGAACCCATAAATACTCTGATCCTCATCCCCGACCATAAATAGATTATCGTTAGCACCAGCCAACAATTTAATGATCTCATGCTGGATCTTAGAAGTATCCTGTGCCTCATCCACACAGATATAATGATACTTCTTTTGGAAATCAGACAGTACTTGTGGCACCTTTTTCAAGATCGTGTAAGCATGAAGTAACTGATCATCATAGTCCATCAGCTTTTCTTCCCGCAACCTGCTGCAATACCTTTGATAAATGCGTGCAATCGGAATTCCTTCGCACGCCTTCTCAAATTCACGTATCTCACTTTCTGAAAGCATGCTGTTTTTGATATAGGTAATGTAGGAACGAACACTCTGCAGATCACTCTCTGTCGGATATTCTCCTGCCTCCTGCACATAGATCTGCGACAGCATTCCTGCAATCTGCTTTTCATCTGTAAGCAGTTCAAATGCAGTCTTTCCGATCCTTCTGCCATACTCATAAATTACCTTTGAACAAATTCCGTTAATGGTGCGAAATTCCATCCGCGAAGCCAGCTCACTGCCAAACAGATACCGGAAACGCTCCGCCATGTCCTTTGTCGCCGCCACTGTATAGGTCAGCGTCAGTATTTCCTCCGGATATACCGAACAGCACTTTACCATATATCCAAGACGCGTCACCAGCACGGTCGTCTTTCCACTTCCCGGAACCGCCAAAAGCAGTACAGGACCTTCTACTGCCTGTACTGCTGTAAGCTGCTGTGGGCTGAGGGTAATATTCAGTTGGGTGAGGTGGGTGAGAAAATCTTGATGAGTCATGAATTGTATAAAATCCTTTTCTATATTTATTCCAACATTCAAATTTTTGTAACGAAATATTCTACATAGTCTATAAGACAATTTACTGTTCTTGTCACTTAACTATCAATATCTTAACAGCACTCCTCGAATATCGTTTTTAACTTATTTTCAAATGTTTTAATTTCTTCTAGTTTCTTATCCAACTGTTCCCAGATATGTTCACCTGCTAACTCTTCGTCTGTCTTGCTATGCTTCGTCACAAAAGGAGTCCTCCACTGCCAATTTTCCTTTTGCAATCTGGAAGGGAAATACTCATTAATCTTTTTACATACCTCTCTCTGTTCATCTGTTAAATTTTTCGCACTAAGAGAAAGTTGTATAAAAAACTCTCTACCATCAATATTCCTAATTTCATAAAAATAATGATTTTTGGTATTCCAGCCGCTATCTGGTTCCTCTGTATCCGGCATAAGGCGTGAAATATAGTCTGTTTTAAATCGTATGTAGGTCTTAGTACACTTTTCTAGCACGACTTCTATTTCGCCCTTTTCTGTCTTGGATACAGCCCATGTTTTTATAAGGTCTCCCAAATCTGACGTACGGTCTGGTTTATTTTCAAATATTAAATCTAAGGCTTTCTGGTGTTTTGCATATATTTCTGCACAAATTCGTGTCAAATTATCGTCTCCCACAATATCCCTCCTGATTGTTTCTGTGTAATTATCGATAAGCAATGCTACATCAGGTAAAAGTTTCACTTTTTTTCTCGCATTTTCTATAATATTAAGCACATCCTGATATGACATAGAACACCAGTATTCCGGATCACTGGCATCTGTTCCCTCTGGCGAAAGGAAAATATACATTTTCTTATAACTTGAATATGTATCTTCCACAATTTTTCGATATCTGTTCAATTGATTATCATGTTCTGTGGTATCAATTTTATTCTCTATACACAATACAAATTTTTCATCTTTCGATACAGCAAGCACATCAACATTATTCCATTCTCTCTGAATTATAAAATCATGGCAATCCATCAACAAAGTATCAAAAACATCTGCTTCCTCAGAAAAGGATGTAACCACATATTGGATAAATCCTCGAATAATGCTATCACCCAATCCATGATTTTCATTCGGGCTAAGTAGCCATGAAAGCATATTACTATGACGAATTTCGGTTCTTGTAATCTTCAGAATATCGAATAAATTGAATTTACTTGTCCATTCTGACAATGGATCTAAACACTCAATATCTAATAGAAAATTCTTGAGTGCCTTTGCATTATCTTCCTCCTGTTCTGGCAACTCTGCCGCATCATTATACGCATAATTACGAAATTTACGCAGGTTAGCTAAATATCCATTTACTAAAGCAGCTATATTTCCTGAAGAATTGTCCATCAGAGCTTTTTGAAGTGCATCCCTCGCCTCTATTTCAAAATTATTGGAAGTAACCACATCCCAAAACTCCTTCTGACCCACATTTTTCCAAAGATAAAAAGTATCTCCAGAAAAAGTCTGAATCGTATTTTTACTTAACTCCAGCGTTTCCAAATAATTTCTATATAGTTTTCTAATACTGTCATAAGATAATTGTTTCAATGTTTCAATATTCAATATGTATCCCTCTCTATTTTCGATCTAGTTCTTCTAATCGCTTAAGCCATTTTTGAATACAACCTCTTTGTAAAAATTTCAGTAATGTTCCTTCGCTAAAACGTTCTGCTCTAATTGCTCCAACCAATAATGCCATAATGCCTCGTCCATCCATATGTGAAATATCAGCCTCTGACATGGAATCTACTCCCCATTCAATTTGATTACATTGCAATATATCCATATAATTGTTTAACCCATACTCTGGATGCTCATCCACAAACTGATATATTACTTCCTCTAAATCAACTATTTCTCTTCGGTACTCTACATAAGGCATCTGATAAGGATTCTCATGCGTGCCATCTCCTGTTTGAAATTCTGGCATCCATTTTCCATAAGATTCATCTTCTATTTTCAAAATAAATTCTGTTATTCTTTTATATGTATCACTCATTTTTCTTTCCATTCTTTCATTAATTTTAGTGTGTATATTATATTAAATTAAAACTATCACTTATGTTTTCTTCCAATCGTTCTTTTATATTTTAAGCCAAATCTGAATTATTGTCGATGTATAATAACTAGATTTCACTAATGTGAAAATAATTTATCTTATTCTAACTAATAAGAACATAGAATAGCTTTATCATATAATTTTATGAATAACTACATCTTCCAATACTTATATTGGATGTTTTTTATAAACATTTGCAACGTCAATATGTTTTGGTGATATTTTCTATACAGAATACATACTGACCGTTTGCTATATAAAACTGATTAAATACTTCATAGCTTTTTTTGTCACGATCTACAGTTATTACTATGTCGTACGTTCTGCCCTCATCTAACCCCTTGTCCATTTCATCATTTAAATCAATTATATATTTCCAGTACAATTGTTCTTTCTCCGGTATTACATTATTATCCTTTTCCTCATTCTTGTCTTTAGTATTCGCACTCATATCATACACTTCTTCGCGCGAACGCAACAAATTAGGAATATCTTCATCTGATATTTCTATATCATTTTTATATACAACGCCTTCTGAGTCATATATTTCAAATTGCATATTATATTCGAATTCCCCAGAAGAATTTTGAAGCACAATCTGCCCATCTGACTCAAATAAAACATTTATTGTAGCATTTTTTGGGTAGACTACATTTACAACAAAAACTAAGCATAAAGAGCTTACAAATGCTAATATTGCAAACTTACAACCATATTTCTTAAGTGCTTTCCATATCTTATCTTTTTTCAGTTCTTTTCTATACATATATAGCAGCATCAAAAACATAATCGAAAACAGGATAATTATAACTATATATTCCAGCTTTTCCCATCCATCACTACATATGGCATCTATTACCAATGACGATGCCATATAAATACAAAGTATTTGTAAGTATATTGTCGTATTATCTACCAAGCTTTGAAACCTAATATCTGACTTTTCATCATATGACTTATAATCAGGATTTTTTAGATTATACCTCTGTAAATCTGTTGCAATAAAGCCCAAAATATAAATTAATATAATAAATGCAATGGCAACAATAATTGAAAATCCTATTCCAAGCCACCAAAACAGTACTCCCTGTGGCACAACCGAAAATGTTTTTGCCAAATATTTCCAAGAAAAATTACATATTGCCCATACAGCAGCAACAATTGCTAGTAGTGCTCCTAATCTTGTAGATCTTCTCTGTTCCTCATCATTATCTTTACTCTTACCGATTGTTTCCTGTACCTCAGGATAATTGGGTTTGGTATCCTGCTTTTTTTTTAGCTATTTTTTTCTTTCCCATAAATTCTTCTCCTTCTGTTATTTAAATAAAATTGGAATCTTATGTGATATATCAATATTCCTGTTTTATTTTTACCACATATTAAGTCCAATAAATAATACTTTATTGTTTTTTACCAAAAAATATCTGAAATTTTCACCCAGTCTCCTCGCTGGTATGAAAATTCCAGATATTATAATACTTCCTATTTCCTCTCTATCAGCCTTGCATACTCCTTTTCATCAATATGATACTTCTTCCTTAAAATGATATAGGATATCAGTAAGGCAATTACCGGTATCAGCACCATGCCCAGTCTGAATAACAGTGCCTGCGAGGTTGTGATCTCTCCGATGTATTGGTTTGCTTCCAATAAAGCACCTTCACTTGTAAGCGTCCCCTTATTGACTTCGATCTCCAATGCACTGATTGCCTGGCTCTTTGCATATATGCCGCTTATGAGCAGCACCAGTGTTGACAGCCCCTGATTGATACCGCCCGCAAGCTTCACGCTGAATGAACGCACTGCGGATATCACGGAGTCATGTCTCTCATGAAATCTGGCTTCATCATATTCAATCGTATTATTGATCATGACAACAATCGCTAAATTCATCAGTCCCTGAAAAAAGAAAATAACGAATCCTATTGCGTTCAGAAGGATCACATTTTTCGGCAGCACATAGCCAAAGCCCATAAAACAGGCATATCCCACTAATAAAACGATAAAGCAGACCTTTAGGATTTTTTCTCTGGAAAAATGCTTTGCCAGCCACGCATAACTTGCCTGTGAGATCAGCATGCCCAGTCCGTACATAACCGTGAAATAAAATACCAGATTGCCGCTTTCCGAATAGCCATATTCTATGTAAAAGAAATTCACGCCAAAAATGATAAGAATATTACAGGTTATGTTGAAAAATATAGACGCAATTCCCGCTGCAACAAGCTGATCATTCCTTGCAAAGATCCGATACATATCTTTTAATGACAATTTTTCTGTTTGTTCTTTTCTATTCCGCTCCTGAATCCCGAATGCTGTCAGCATTTGGAATCCGACAAGTGCCAGCGCTACAATGAGTGCCACCACTCTGTAAGCATTTACGGCGTTCCCTCCTATGACAACCGGTACAACACCGGCAACAGAAAATTGCCCTATGCATACAAAAATACTCATGATCGTTACAAGCGAATCTCTGGTGCCCGGATCCGAGCTTAATGATGGCAGCACGCCCCAATAGGCAATGTCATTCATCGTATATGTCATGCCCCACAGAAGATAAAAGAGGCTGTAAAATGCAACAAATCCCCAGCCGCTTGGACGGATCGTAAACAGACACACGATCACTATCGCATTGCTGATACAGCCGATCAATATCCATGGTTTAAATTTACCCATCTTGAAATGTGTATTTTCTATAATGATTCCCATCAGCAGATCGTTGACTGCATCCCACACCATGCAGGCTACCATTGCTACGCTGATCACTGCAAACTGTGTGCTTGTCAGATTCATTGTATACTGCACATACAGGATCAAATACATACTTACGAGTGCATATGCCGCATCTCTTCCGGTCGCGCCTATACAATAACTCCACTTTGTTCTTGCATCTAATTTTTCGTTCATACTATACCCCCTTGTTTGCTGACTCCACAATTTTCATTATGGTTTTCTTCTTCACAATACCGCCGCTCTGATTGCACACGCTGTCAATATTTCCTTCCAGAATTCCTTCCAGCATCATTCTGACTTCCGGATCCTTCGCAGACTTTGGAAAATACATGAGCTTTGCCAGAAGCTTTCCGATACGGATCCACTTTCTTGCCAGCCTCGAGTAAGGCTGCATTTGTACCAGTGAATTTTTTGTTGTAAATTCTCCCGGTTTTTGCTTCGAGAAATGGGTATGCGGATACTTATAGACCATGTCAAAATCTTCTTCCGACAAAGGAACTCCGTTACTCTTTCTGAGCGGAAACGACAGATCAGCTCCTGCCACCTCTATTTTCCCTGATACTCTGATATCCTGAACCGATGCACCTACCTGAATCTCGTAGATCCCACCAATAGTCTGGAAATCTCCATTCTGATAAACCGTAAATGCCCTCTCCTCCAGCATGAGTTCAACAGTTTTCTTCTCTCCCGGATGCAGAAATGTCTTTACAAAGCCTCTCAATTCCTTTGTCGCCCTAAATGCATCAGGGTCCGGATTTTTCACGTATACTTCCGACACTTCACTGCCCGCTGCAGCTCCTGTATTTTCCAGTTTGAATGCAATATGTACCTTTCCATCCGGCTCTTTTCTGATCTGCAGATCGGAATATAAGAACTGTGTGTAACTTAATCCATATCCGAAACAATATCGGACCGGTACCTCAAATGTCTCATAGTAGCGATACCCTACAAAAATGCTTTCTCTGTACGCGACATCATCCGGATGGTTCTCCTGTTCTTCCTGTCTGCTAAAAAAACCATAACTGGGAACATCTTTTTCACTATAGGGTATACTCTCTGCTAACTTCCCGGATGGATTCGTCAGTCCCAAAATGATCCTGACGCAGGCAGCAGCTACTGCTTCCCCGCCAAGATACAAATGCAGCAATGCCTTGCATTTTGACGGCAGCTCCATGTCATAAGGCGATCCGCTGAAGGAAATAAAGCCTATCTGCTCGTTTACTTCCAGTAACTGCTCCAGCAGAGCTGTCTGATTATCCGGCAGTTGAAAGCTTTCCCTATCATAGCCTTCTCCTTCCGCAATGTCCGTTAAACCACCGAAAAATAAAACAGGAATATTGTGCTCCTTTGCTTTTCTGACCGCATCTATCGCCTGTTTTTCCAGTCGTTTGTTGCGTTTATAGGATGCATTTTTATAGCCTCTTGCAAATCTTACTTTTACCCCATATTTTTGGAATTGCTCTGCAAAAGAATCGATTCTGTCCGTATGGATATGACTGCTTCCTCCGCCCTGGATCCTTGGCTGCTTTGCAAGATCCCCTATGAGTAAGATTTCTTTTTCTTCTGTCAGTGGCAGAAATCCATCATTTTTTAGTAGAACCGCACTCTCCTGCGCTATCTGTTCTGCCAGGCTGTGATTCTGTTCCCTGATCTGTTCGGGAATCCTGTTCTTTTTGGCATTACTGCCTCCATCACTCTTATAACATGCATTCAGCCACTCTATTCGTTCCACTGCACCCTGCAGTTTTTTCACAAAAGCTGCATCATGTTCTGCAGCCTGCAAAATGTCATCATAATGATTTCCAAGACTGTCCGGCATTTCCACATCCATCCCCGCCGCTATACAGGCTGGCAGATCAACACAGGCTCCCCAGTCACTCATTACCAGTCCTTTGTAGTTCCACTTTTTTCTGAGGATATCTGTTAAAAGCTGTGCATTTTCACAAGCCGGGACACCATTCAGATAATTGTAGCTTGCCATCACAGTTGCAGGCTTTGCCATTTTGACTGCTCTTTCAAAGGCACTCAGATATATCTCATGCAAGGCTCTGTCATCGATCATAGAATTACTTGTCATTCTATGGGTTTCCTGACTGTTGCCCGCAAAATGTTTCAGGGAAGTACCAACACCGCATTTCTGCATTGCAAGGATATAAGCTGTTGCTAACTCGCCTGCCAAAAACGGATCTTCTGAAAAATACTCAAAATTTCTGCCACACAGTGGAGAACGTTTGATATTGATTCCCGGTCCCAATACAACCGACACACCCAGTGCTTTTGCTTCTTGTGCCAAGCCCTGTGCCATTTTGCCGATCAGCTCTCTGTTCCAGGAACAGGCGGCGCTGCCCGCCGTCGGAAAACAGGTTGCCTCGTGGCTGTTATTATTCTTTGCGCCGTCCTCCTGTGCGCGGATTCCGTGCGGTCCATCTGCAACCCAGAGTTCTCCTATATGCCACGCTCCATGTCCGGTCACAGCCCTGCACATTTCTTCTATCCTTTTCCCCATAAAACACCTCCGCTCCGATGCTTTTCTATAGTTTCAACTTAACATCTTCTGCGCGTTATCTATATCATTTTTATGTTGTTATATATTAAATTTATTATATAATAGAAATAGAATCAGAATGGAGAAATGCAATGGATAAGAATGCTTTGAAAATTAGTTATGAGTTTTTAGATCCATCCAAGAATTTTATTTATGATGCGAGAGAAACGGGCAAAACACATACCTCGTTCCAATATGAAATCTTGTTGTTTACGGCTATTAGAAATGGGGATATTCAAGGTGTTAAAACAGCATTGGATCTGTATAAGAAGTCAGGACTCATTATCGGTCATATGTCCGATAATCCTTCAAGAGAAATTCACTACTGGGCTGTTGCGACCATCGCAGTCGCTATCCACTATGCCATTTTAGGCGGACTGGATGAAAGTGAAGCTTACCAGTTAAGTGACCGGTATATTCAGGAAATTGATTTACTGAAGACGATGGACGAATGTATCGATTATCTTTGCCGAAAGGCGATCGATCTGGTGACAAGGGTAAAAGAAAATACGATCCCGCAGTGCTACAGCCACCTGATCAACAACTGTATCCATCTGATCCATATAAATCTGCATGACCGGCTCAAGATCGAAGACATTGCTGTCTCCTTGCACGTATCCCGTGATTATCTGTCCCAGGCGTTTAAGAAAGAGACCGGTATATCACTCCATCAGTATATTTTACAGCAGAAATTAGAAGAGTCTAAGAAAATGCTCGCACAGGGAATGTCCATCAATCAGATAAGTTATATCCTATGTTTTTGCAATGAAAGCCATTTTATACAGGCATTTAAAAAACGCTATCACATAACACCGGCTGTGTATATTGCAGGTCTTTAAGCATTCTTGCCACCTGCCATCTCCACCAGTTTTTCAAACGATTCGCGGAATCTGTCATCATCCTCCTGTGTCCGCTTTGCCGGGCCTTTCAGGTGGTGTTTTCCTTTACCCATGCGGGCTTTCTTTGCCATATGGCGTTCCATCAGCAATCTGTCGATATTCTCATTCGTATACCATCTGCCGCTCTGGTGGATGGCATAAGCACCTTTTCCCAATGCCATGGCAGCTACGCCGTAATCCTGCGTTACAACAATGTCACCCTTGTGGCAAAGGTTGATGAGGGCAAAATCGACCGCATCTGCTCCCGCTCCGATGATTCTGATCTCCGAATAATCGGAGGACAGCACATGATTGGTATCACTTTGAACCGCAGCCATGCATAATTTGCTTCGCAAATAGGCTGCGGCTGTATCATGCATCATAGATGCATGACATAACAAAGAAGAGAACAGGGAATGCCCCGTTCTCTTGCTGTTTGTTCTACGATTCTCGTTACCGGACATGCGTCCGCATCTACAAAGATCTGCATATGCTTAACACTTTCTATATATACAATTTAGAAGATACGAAATTCCCTTCAATTAAAAGAGAGGTTTTATTTAACATTTCTTCTACATTGATCCCGGAATCCATTCCGACAGATAATACCTCATATGGCTTTCCGTTTTCATCCAGAATACCCACACCATTATGAAACAGATTGCCCTTGCCGTCCACAACAATTGCAGTATTGTCTCCCACTGACATCCTACCGATCACTTTAAATACTGTCATTTTCCGTATCTCCTTTCTCTAATTTTCGCAGTTCCCGTTCATACAGTTCCAATGAAATCCGGGTATGCCTGATTTCCGGTTCTGTTAATTGAAACTCTTTTGCCCTTGCCAATAATTGTCTTTTAGCTTCAATTTCATTTTTATAAACAGATCGGATACTTCCATCATTTTTACCGTCTCGAAACTGTGCTGCATGAATCAGTTCTTCATACACCGCTGCTCTTCCCGGTCTTTTTCGAAACAGGATCGTATACCCATTTAATGTACACGCTTCTGCCTCTCTGGAATCCAGATACAGCTCCGCATCCGCTCCCATTATCACCTTTCCTCCAAGTTCTTGAAATTGTTTTACCAATTGATGAAACAATTTCTGAGGCATTGGTTCAACATAAGTATCCGGTTTTGGTTTTCTGTCCATATTGACTCTCTCTTTCAGTATATTGTATTTCCAGTTTCTTCGCAATATATCTTTCCTGTCATTTTCTGTCATTTTCTGTTTCAAATATCTGTGAAATATTGTCCGAACGGACTTGAATTTTGATGATAACTTAGATAGATATTACTTCACGATAAATAAAATATAGCTTATTATCCGCTAAAAAGCAAGATAATAAGCTATATTCTCAATACTTCTATTTATATATGCTTCTCCTACGCTGTCTTTCCTGTATACAACTGATAGTATCTGCCCTTCTGCTCCAGGAGCTGATCGTGGGTACCACGCTCGATGATACGTCCCTGCTCCATGACCATGATACAGTCTGCATTGCGGACTGTGGAAAGTCTGTGTGCGATGACAAAGCTCGTTCTGCCTTTCATAAGGGCGTCCATACCACGCTGTACCAGTACTTCCGTACGTGTATCGATGGAAGATGTCGCCTCATCAAGGATCAGTGCAGGCGGATCTGCAACAGCCGCACGCGCGATCGCAATAAGCTGTCTCTGTCCCTGGCTTAAGTTGGCACCATCACCTGTCAGGACTGTGTCATAACCATTCGGCAGTCTTCTGATGAAGCCATCCGCATTGGCAAGCTTTGCTGCCTTTTTGCAGTCCTCATCTGTGGCATCCAGACGACCGTAACGGATGTTCTCCATTACCGTTCCGGTAAACAGATGCGTATCCTGCAATACAATACCAAGGCTTCGGCGAAGGTCTGCCTTTTTGATCTTGTTGACATTGATATCATCATAACGGATCTTACCGTCCTGAATATCATAGAAACGGTTGATCAGATTTGTGATCGTTGTCTTACCTGCACCTGTACTGCCGACAAATGCCAGCTTCTGTCCGGGCTCTGCAAACATCTTAATATCATGCAGCACCATCTTGTCATCATTATAACCGAAATCAACACCGTCAAAGGTTACCTTACCTTCCAGTTTCTTATAGGTAACACTTCCGTCTGCCTGATGTGGATGCTTCCATGCCCACATACCGGTTCTTTCTTTTGTTTCCGTAATATTGCCATCCGCATCTTCTTTTGCACGGACAAGCTCTACATAACCGTCATCTACTTCCGGATCTGCTTCCATCAGCTTAAAGACACGTTCTGCGCCGGCTGAAGCCATAATGATACTGCCGAGCTGCTGGCTGACCTGCGTTACAGGCTGTGTAAAGCCTTTGTTCAGGCTCAGGAATGCGACCAGTGTTCCGATCGTAAGCCCGGAGAATCCGTTCAGTGCCAGCACACCGCCGACGATCGCACAAAGTACATAGCTGATATTGCCGAGGTTATTGTTGATCGGCATGATAATATTGGCAACTGCATTGGCATTTCTGGCACTGTCACAAAGCTGACGATTGAGCTTTTCAAAGTCTTCCATACTCTTTTCTTCATGGCAGAATACTTTGACAACCTTCTGTCCTTCCATCATCTCTTCGATATAACCGTTGACCGCACCCAGATCTTTCTGCTGCTGCATAAAGTATTTACCGGACAGATTACTCATCTTAGAGGTCACAAACATCATGACACCTACCATCAGTAAGGAAACGAGTGTCAACGGAATATCCAGCACGATCATACTGATCAGTGTCGATACCAGAGAGATCACGGAGTTGATCGTCTGCGGAATACTCTGGCTGATCAGCTGTCTGAGTGTGTCCACATCATTCGTGTAGACCGACATGATATCGCCATGTGCATGTGTATCAAAATATTTGATGGGAAGTGACTCCATATGAGAAAACAACTGTACTCTGAGTCTTTTCATGGTTCCCTGACTGACTGTTACCATGATCCTGTTATAAGCATAGGTCGAAATAATACCTGCTGCCAGCACCACACCAAG
>ERZ808242.1441-NODE-1441-length-13130-cov-18.860191_pt1 | contig 13130 bp, 14 predicted proteins | sample MGYA00521244_ERZ808242 | MGnify/ENA primary metagenome ERZ808242 (study PRJEB31516, sample SAMN03275573) | gut metagenome | biome: mammalia-associated habitat; material: feces | host: Papio cynocephalus | place: Kenya | collected 2012-07-27 ... | reverse complement strand
AAACAATAGAATGGCTTGTGCTAGATAAGAAAGAAAACAAAGCTTTGATGATAAGTAAAGATGTCTTATTTAACAAAGCATATAATGATAAGTATTCGGATGTTACTTGGGGGAATTGTACATTAAGGAGTTATCTCAACAATGATTTCTACAACACAGCATTCTCTAAGGAAGAAAAGAATCTTATAGCCAAGAGCAAGATAGAGAATCCAGACAATCCTGACTATGGCACAGAAGGCGGGAATGACACAGAGGATTATATCTTCTTGTTGAGTATCGAAGAGGCTAACATGTACTTTAAAACAGGCGAGGATAGGTCTTGTGGGAATAAGTGGTGGCTTCGCTCGCCTGGGGAGAGTCAGAACCTCGCGGCCTATGTCAAGTACTATGGCAACATCTACTACTATGGCGAAATCGTCGGCTACAGCGGCGTCGGCGTGCGTCCCGCTTTATGGCTGGATTTGAATCAATAATCTTGAATCTCAGGGCTTGTCCTGAATCTTGAGATAAATGTCGCCGACAGGCGACTTGCGAATGAGGGGGAGTTTTATGGCAAGTGAGCTTATGGTGATTACTAAGGCTAAGGAGCTTTGCTCATATGTGATGGTTGTTACAGAGAAGTCTCCGAAGATGTATAGGTTCACATTCACATCTCGCTTGCAAAACCTCTCATTGGATATAGTTGAATCGGTATTCAGAGCCAATGATATATTCTTGGGCTCTGATAATGGTGAGAGGCTAGAGATGCAAAGGAAAGCAATGGCTGATATAAGATTGCTAGGGTATTTCTCGATGCTTGCAATGGATCGAGGATGCATACTTTCGAAGCAATTTGAGATGATCTCTCGTCTCTCATCTGATTGTTTGAATCTACTGATTGCCTGGATGAAGGGCGACAGGAAAAGACTTGGAAAGGGATAAGGTTGGATAAAACGCCTGGAAAAAGTCAGAACAACGCGGCCTATGTCAATAACTATGGCAACATCAACAACAACGGCAACAACGTCAACAACAACAACGGCGTGCGTCCCGCTCTTCCTCTAGAGCCTGAAATGGATTCTAAGGAGAATCCATCCGTGCCGAGGAAAAGTAATCTTATTCCTTCTTCTCTATATGAGGGGAAAACACATGCTGGCAGGAAGAGAGATGCTAAGAGCTTTTCTCTTTTAGGCGAGAGCCCTGCCAGTTCTTCTCATATCGACAAAGTTTGCTCATTTGAAAGTCTCTTGAAAGCCCATAGAAAGGCTCGAAGAGGAAAGCAATACGAGAGTAGTACGATATCATTTGAGATGAATCTTGCTGATAATCTCACTCGTCTTTCCAATGAATTAAATGATGGAACATATAAAATACAAGGATACTATTCGTTTGTAATAAGGGACCCGAAGGTAAGGACAATACATGCTCTAAATTATCCTGATAGAGTAGTGCAACACTCTATTTGCGATGAGGTTCTGGAGCCTGTTTTGGATAAAAGACTTATCTATGACAACGCATCTTGCAGAATAGGCAAGGGTACGCATTTTGCACTTAAGCGTCTTACAGAATTCATGTCAGACTACTATAAAAGGAATGGAGAGTGTGGATATTTTCTCAGATGTGACATTTCAAAGTTCTTTGATAATATCGACCATGATTTGTTGAAGATGAGGCTTGGAAAGATATTCGGATGCGATGAAAGGTTCTATTCTCTTTTATATTCTATAATCGAGAGCTATGAAAAAGGACTTCCACTTGGAAATCAGACAAGCCAGTGGTTTGCTATCTTCTATCTCGATACTCTTGATAGGCTGATAAAGGAAAAACTCAAGATAAAGTATTATATAAGGTACATGGATGATTTTGTCTTGATCCATAGTAGCAAGGATTATTTGAAGAGGTGTCTTAAGATAATTGAAGATACTTTATCAGTGGAGTGCAAACTGTCTTTGAATTCCAAGACGCAAATTTCTCCATTGAAGAACGGCATTGATTTCCTTGGTTTTCATTTCTATCTGTCAAATAGTGGAAAAGTTATAAGAAAGGTTCGCACTCACACTAAGAAGAAGTACAAAAGAAGATTAAAGAAGCTCAAGGCTGATGTTCTTGAAGGAAAGAAGACTCTATCGGATTTCAAGTGCACTGTCGTAAGCTACAACGCACATTTGAGCCATGGGCATACATATAAGTTGCAAAAGAAGAACTTGGATAGGTGCATCTTTTTGTCATCTTGGCTTTAAAAGAGAGGTGCTACCTTATTCAGCAGCACCTCATAAGCTTATTCCAGTGTTTTTATGAACTGTGCAAGCGAATGTGCATAGTTTTTGATTGATATCGATGTTGTATTGATGCAAAGATCGTAGTTTCTTCTGTCGCCCCAATCGTTTCCTGTATAGAAGTCATAGTATCTGGATCTGTTTTTGTCTACAGTCTTTATCATCTTCTCGAGCTCTTTGTCTGTTAGTTTTTCACCATCTTGTGCTCTTTCCTTGCACCTTTCGATTTTGTGCTCCATCTCAGCATAGACAAAGATCCTGAATGGATGCATATCTCTAAGGATATAGTCAGCACATCGTCCAACAATTACGCAATCGGACTTTGACGCAAGCTCTTTTATCGTCTCGCTTTGTTGTTGATAGATCAATGCTGTTTGATCCATTATAGGATTTCCAATTGGGTGCATTGTTCTTCCGATATGTATTGGATATGATGCAAAAGGTCTTTTTTCTATGATTTCGCGCACATAATTCTCTGATAGTGATGTTCTTTGAGCAATCTCTTTCAAGATTTCTTGATCGTAGTATGCTATTCCCAGCTCTTCAGAAAGTCTCCTTCCAAGCTCTCTTCCACCTGATCCGAATTCACGGCCTACAGTAATAATCAAAGCCATAATCAACCCTCCTAGCTATATTTTAAATGTTTGCATGCCAAAAATACAATAAAGATTTCAAATCGAGAGAAAAACCTTGAAAAGCGATTTCAGGTTGTACGCATCTTTTGTGCCAGCTGTCTCGTATGACGAGTGCATCGCAAGTTGAGCAGCTCCTACATCGCAAGTCCTGATTGATACTTTCCATGTTGAAAGGTTTCCAAGTGTTGATCCTCCTTGGACATCTGAGTTGTTGAAGAAATATTGATTAGGGATATTGTTACTATCCATCAAGTCTTTTATGAATGCACCAGATTCACCATCCGTTGTGTATTTTTGGTTAGCTGAGTACTTTATGACAACTCCTCCATTCATCTTAGGTTTGTTTGTTATATCGCTCTTGGATATATGTGCAGGATGTACAGCATGTGCATTATCGGCACTGACAGCTCTTGAATTCGCGATAAGCATCAAGCGCTCCTCCTCATCGATTTTGAATGATGAAAAGATTCTCGTTATAGTGCTTTTAAGGAAATCAGAAAGGGCACCTTGCTTTGTGCCAGATCCTACTTCCTCGTTGTCAAATAGAGCGCACATCGAGATTTTAGTTTTAGGCTTTGCATCGATTATTGCTCTTAGAGCCATATATGCACATTCCAAGTCATCTATCTTTGATGATGAGAAAAATGCATCATCTACTCCCCATATTTGAGCATTTGTCTTATTGTAGAGGAACAAATCATAGCTGATGATACTTTCTTTCTCTACATCAGCTTTCTCTGAAAGCACATCTTCAAAGGACTTGGAGCTATCATAATCCGCGAAGATAGGCAAGAGTTCATTTTGAACAGAGTACTTATAGCCATTGTTTGCATCTCTGTTTTGATGTATTGCAAGGTTTGGAATCAAAACTTGCTCGTCGCAAAAGTCGACTAGCTTTTCCTTTATTTCTCCGCCTTCCTTTATAAAGACTCTACCAGCGATTGATAGTGGGCGATCGAGCCATGTTGAGATGAGCATTCCACCATATCCTTCAACATTGAGCCTTGTTGGGCATCCTTCATTCTTTACATCAGGCTTTGCTTTGATCTTGAATGAAGGTGAGTCTGTGTGTGCTGATACACTATATAGTCCATCAAATTCATCAGGAATCCTAAATGCAATTAGTGATGAGTTGTTTCTTGTAACATAGTAGCTTTTTCCTCTTTCTAGAGAAAAGCGTTTGCTTTCATTAAGCTTTATAAATCCTGCATCTAGAAGTTCCTTTTCAATGTTTGCTACCACATGAAAAGGGCTAGGGCTTCTAGATATGAAATCAATTAGTCTTTTTGTCTCTTCCAAATAATGTTTGTCCATACAAGAGGAATAATGCGAATCAAGGATTTTGGCAATAGGAAGAAGGCACCATTGATGGTAGAATTGCCATAGAGAGGTTTTGAAATGAAATACAAGATTGCTGTAATAGAAAAATACAAGGAAGTTGTCGAGGTTGAAGCAACGTCAGAAGATGAGGCCTTGTCAGCTGTTTGGGACAAGTACCAGAACGGTGAGGATCTAAATGGCGATATTGCATTGGAGAGCGTTGATATAGAACTTTGTTAGACGATTGTCTTCTTCTCCCATTTGCCAGATAAGTATCGAATGATGAAGAATACAATCCTGCAATACCAATCTAGATACATGCCCCAATATATCCCTTCAAGTCCCATGCCAAGGTTTATTGCGAATATCCTTGAGAATACGACTCTGAAGATCCACATTGATGCTATTGCAACAATCATTGTGTATTTTACATCTCCCGTGGCTCGCAAAAAGTTGGGAAATGTGAACGACAATGGCCAGAAAATTGCACTTTGAATAAGATTCAATCTTAAGACTTTTATCGCAAGCTTGGTTGTAGCTGGAGGCAGATTGTAGATTTCTGTAAGATACGGAAGTGCGATGATGAGGACAAGCGATAGCGATGACATCGATATGTATGCAATGGCCATAAGCTTCTTGCCATAGTGCCTTGCTTGATCGAATTTCTTTGCACCGCAGCATTGCCCGATAACTGTTATCATTGCCATTGATATTGCAGATCCTGGCATATTGCTGAATGTTCCTATGTTGTCGAGGACAGCATTTGCTGCTATTGCAGAAGTCCCGAGAGACACAATCATTGCTGATACAAGTATCTTTCCTATATTGAAGATTGTGTTCTCAAGAGCCGATGGGATTGCGATTTTGAGAATTTTCCCAATCAGATGGAAATCGAATTGTATCTTGAAGGGCTCTTCTATATGGATCTCATGGCTCTTGTTGCAAATTACAATGCACATTATTGTTGCCCCTATTATCCTTGATATTAGTGATGCAAGGCCTACACCCATTGCTCCCATGTTGAATGAAAACAGGAAAATGGCATTTCCTGCTATGTTTACAATGTTGACAATTAAAGAGACAACCATCGTGATCATGCTCTTGCCCATTGTCCTGCAAATTGCATTTGCCGAGCTTTGCATCGCAAAAAACGGCATTGAGAGGAGAATCGGCACGAAGTAGGAGAGTGCACATTCATAGACATCGTCTTCAAGATCCCCGTAGACAAGATTTATTATCCAAGCTCTGAAGACCAACATCGCAATGCTTATGGCAATCGATGCGATAAATGAGATATTCATCAATTGCTTTGATGAGAAACATGCTCTTTCTTTGTCGCCTTTTCCTATGTATTGCGATGCAATAATTGCTCCACCTGTAGCAAATGCCTGGAATAGAAACACAAAGAGGTTCTGGATTGTGTTTATCGAGGAAACACCTGCAACAGAGGCCTCGCTATCTTGTGCAACCATCATAGTATCGGCCATGCCGACAGCTACTGAAAGAAATACCTCTATCAAGAGAGGTACAATCAAAATAAGCAGGTATTTATTTGAGAACATGCGTTCGTTTTTATCAATCATCTATGAGTCTAATCCTTTTCCAGTTGCCTCTTTTATATCTTGAGCAAAACATGATTGCTCTTGCAATCCAATCAAGATACATTGCGAACCAAACGCCTTCAACACCGATGTTCAGTAATTTTATAAATACAAATGCCATCAATACTCTCATCAGCCACATTGATGCAAAAGATACAATCATTACATATTTTGCATCCCCGCAAGCCTTCAATACATTTGGAAGAGAGAATGATAAAGGCCATATCAAGAAACAAGCGATAAGGCATCTTCTGCCAATAGGAACAGCTTGCAATATGCTAGTGCTCTCGAGTCCATATATAGCAACAACTTGTGGTGTCCAAATATACAAAGGCGCATTTACCAAGAGTGTAGATATATAGGTTATTGCAAGAAGTTTTCTCGTATAGTATTTGATATCTTCGAAATTGTCGTTTCCTTTGCATTGTCCTATTACTGTTATTATTGCAAGGTTTATGGCGTTTCCAGGTATATTTGAATAGCTATTGTAATTGTTTATTACAGCGTTTATTGCCACAGCCGATGTTCCAAGGATTGCAACAAGGCTTGTTACAAGTAGCTTTCCTACATGGAAAAGGCTTCCCTCTATTCCAGATGGCAAAGCAATCCTCATTATCCTCTTTGTCAATTTCTTGTCCAATCTCGTATGCAATATGCCACTGATCGATAACAATTCATCCTTTCTTAAGAGCATGACAAATAGAACAAATGCGCCAACAACCCTTGATAAGAGTGTTGCAATTCCAGCTCCGGTTGGGCCAAGGTTTAAAACAAAGATCAATATTGCATTACCAAATATGTTTATTGCATTCATTGCAAGTGCAACAAAAAAAGTCCTTCTAGTTTTGCTTTCACTTCTGCAAATAGCAGCTGTTGCTTGGTAAATTGCCAAAAAGGGATATGAGATTGCAACAAATAGGAAATAGTCATTGGCATAACCTCTTACATCATCCTCTATTTGGCCAAAAAACAAATCAACGACATTGTCTCTAAAAGGAATTAGCAATAATGTGAAAAATAATCCTGCCAATATGGATAGTATTATTAGATTTTTCGCACTTTGCTTTGCTTTTTCGTCTTCCTTGTGTCCGATATATTGGCTTGCAACTACAGCTCCCCCTGTTGCAGCTGCAGAGAATAATGTCAAAAAAAGATTGCTGATAGAATCTATTAGAGAAACTCCAGATACTGCAGCCTCTCCGCATTTGCTGACCATAATTGTATCGCACATGCCGATTAGCATGTTCAATGCTGACTCCAAGACCAATGGTACTAGAAGTGCAACAAGCTCCTTGTTGGAGAATATATGTTTTGCCTTTATTGTTCGGGAAGAAAATTGCATAAGAGAGAATATATAACTCCATCTCTTTATTTGCAATAATCAAACTTGAATAATGAGTGGAGTTATTGATGTAAAGCCTCAATTGCTGGCAGATATTTTCCCATCTAGCATTCCTGTTTCTGATGCATATGTCGATATCGATTCCATGATGGATAGCCTTTTTCTATCAACGCTGATGACTACTCATGGAATGGGGATGTAGAGGAGAACCTTGCACGTTTGTATGAAGCGTACAGATCCTCCACCAATTCCCAGAGGAAGAGCTTGCCAGATGGCATAAGGGCCATTCTCAGGAAACTTGCAGAGTTCATTAACAAGGTATACAAGACATTGCGCGATGGTGTTGCCCTCAATTAGGATATCGCAAAGGCATATGACAGGCTGATGGGAATCCCAACAGGGAATGACACTGCAACAAATCAAAGCCTAGGAACACAGCAACAGAAGGGCAATGATATACTCTATCAAACGATAAGCAGCGATTACGCAAGAATCATTATCGATAAAGCCGTCACTGCAGCTGAAAGGCGTATAAATATAGGTTATACAAAAGAAAATTGGAATTTGCTTTTTGGAGAGGACCGAAAAGTAAGCACTCCGATTGGCATTGTCATAGTCGGAAAACATCAATATGAAAAATTGGCAGCAAAAGGCAGAGCTGATATAGTTGGGATGATAAAGCCAACTTTGGAGAAGCCCAGCTTTATCTTGAGAGAATCCGGGGGAAGCAATGATGGCAATGATGCCTATAATTTCATCAAAGTATTCAAGGATGATAATGGAAACAGATGGCTATTCTCCGTCGTAATATCCAACAATGATGGATTGTATGTAATCTCCAGTCGCGGTATCCATGAGAGACAGGTTGCAAAACTTCTTACAGAAAATGGAACAAACTCTCTGGCTTATGTTGCAACTGATAACCAGTGGACTCCTTCTTCTGTGCAACACCGAGAGTTAACAGGCCGTCCCACAAATAATCTACCATCAGAACAAACAGAAGTCAATGATATAGAAGCATCAGACGAAACTCTAAGACAAAAGGAGATAGAGAACGAGGAATACAGAGAAGTAGAGAGAAAATACAAAGGTACAGACCAGTGGATGAAAGCTCCGAATGGGAAACCTACGAACCTCACAGAAAGGCAATGGGTGCAAGTTCGAACGCCAAGCTTCATCAAGTGGTTTGGAGACTGGATTAACAATCCTGACAATGCAAGCAAAGTTGTTGATGAAAACGGAGAGCCTTTGGTTATGTACCATGGCACAAGAGCAAGCTTTGATGTCTTCGATACAAGCTATGAAGGGGAAGATCGCAAAGAATATGAATCCGCATGGATGGCTGATTACCCAGATGGGACAATGTTTGCGATTTCAGATAGAAAGGAAGCCTCATATTATGGTTCAAATGTAATGCCTCTGTTTTTGAATATCAGAGAAAAAGAAATGAAAGCATCATCTTTCGCCGAAGCAATCAACTTCATGGATAATGGAGATGCATCATTTTCCGATACTGTCATAAAGGTCTATAAGGACAATGACTGGAGAGATGACCCAAGAGAATTCGAAGGTGCTATTGTTGCATTCCATAATAGCAATGATGCAAAGTCCGCCACAGACAACATAGGTACATTCGATTCAAATAATGACAATATTCGTCTCCAGACCGCCTATCATGGCTCGCCATACGGCTTTGATGAATTCAGCTCGGATAAGGTCAACTAGGGAGAGGGAAGCCAGCACTATGGGTGGGGAATCTATCTCACATCATCACAATCCATTGCCACAGATTATGCCGAAAGGCTTGATAAAATAGGAAGCTTTGGGAGATGGCACTTAATTGAAAAAGCAATATCTTTTCTCTTATTGTGTAATTGCAAAATACAAAGAAGGAGATATTGATTTTGAGATTTCCATCGGAAATAACGATTTTATTTGGATGGATTTATTTACGCTAAGTTTTTGACTTTTGAAAATCGAGGATCTGTTGCTGTCAGAAAAGATTGCTGTGCGCTCCTGTGTGCAAAAGCTCGAGAACAAGTTCGTTTTCGATAATTCTGTACACTAGGAGCCAGTCAGGCTCTACATGGCATTCTCGGCAACCCTTGAATTCCTTTCCCTTCAGCTGATGATCACAAAACCTTTCTGGCAATGGCTTTCCGGAAGCAATCATCATGATGACCTCGGCCAGCTTGGACATGTCATATCCGCGTTTCTTTGCAAGTTTATAATCCTTCTTGAACGAATTGACGTAACGAATCTCAAGCATCAAGAGACCTCATCAGACTGTCGACATCCTTGAACTTGGTACTGAGCTGTCTTGGATCTTCCGCTTCCTTAAGTCTGTTCCTTATAAGTTGCTCATACGAGGGAGCTTTTATCTCGAAAGGAATGCTCCTTGTGTTAAGGCAGGCCTTGATGAACAGATTCATCGCCCCGGAAAAGGAAAGGCCCATCGACTCAAACAGTGCTTGTGCCTGTTCCTTGTCATCTTTATCTATCTTAAATGAGACTGTATCCATTTTATTTATTCTCCTCTATGTCTATACGGTAATACAGGATACATACTCTGACAATACTCTATATTGAATTTTACCTATCATTATTTGATTGGTTTCATGTCTGTCGCCAGAGATAATATTGGTTCAATCACAATTTTTGTGGGACAAGGGAAAAGAGTTGAAATAAAAGGTGTCGTTGCCTAAAGTTTTAGTAGCAAGAAGGCACAACGCATACGACACACTTCTGAGCCATCTGGCATTCCTCTTTCTGATGCAGATGTCAAGAAAACCATTAATAGCCCAATGCTAGGCTCGTTTGAAAACAAGCAAAAACTTTTGGGCTTCCTGTCATTGTCTATCCAATTACCAATGACTCTAGAGTTACTGTTGAATTGTACATTTTTATTCAATCATTTTTGATCATTTATATATTGACATTAATAATGTGTATGGCACTTGATTGAGATAAGCAAACTGTTGATATCAATCAATGCAAAGAAAAAGGCCCAGTTTTCTCTCTGAGCCTTTTATTGATCTTGCAATTCTTACTTTTTGAAGTAATCCTTGTTTTTCAGATACACATTCCAAGTAGATGCTATGAGTGTCTCAACATCTGATTTGGTTGCGCTCCATCCAAGTTTTTCGTGAGCAAGTGTGGAAGATGCAACAAGCTTTGCGGGATCTCCCGCTCTTCTTGGAGAGTTCTTTGCTGGTATTTCTTTTCCAGTGATTCTTCTTGCAGCTTCAACCATCTCTTTGACAGATATTCCATTCTCTGACCCAAGGTTGACGACAAGGTTTTCTTTGTTCTTCGATATGTACTCCGTTGCCATGACATGTGCATCAGCCAAATCAGATACGTGTACATAGTCTCTAATGCATGTTCCATCTGGAGTATCGTAATCGGTGCCGAATATGCATAGCTCTTTTCGTGCTCCAATTGCGACTTCCATAATGACAGGCAACAAATTTGCAGGGTTTCTCTCTAGTCCTGTCATTTCTCCATTGACATCATATCCAGCCGCATTGAAATATCGTAGAGCAGCATAGTTAAGGCCTCTTAGCTTTGAATACCATCTGAGATTTTCCTCGATTGCAAGCTTTGTATAGCCATAGTAGTTTTCAGGATTCGTTGGATGCTTCTCGTCTATTGGCAAATATTTAGGCTCTCCATAAGTTGCCGCAGAGGATGAGAGGATGAAGTTCATGCATCCATGCTTTACGCATTCTGTAATTATAATCAGAGATCCTGTGATATTGTTCTCGCTGTACTTTTCAGGCTTTATCATTGATTCTCCAGCTGCCTTGAATGCAGCAAGATGCACAGCAGCATCCCATCCTTTTGAAAGAACCTCTGATACTCTCTTTCTATCAAGGATATCGCCTTCGAAGAATTCGGCTTCATCCGGAACATTGGACCTTAGCCCAGAAGAAAGGTTGTCATATATTCCGACTTGATCGCCATGTTTTAGAAAAGCCAAGGCAACATGAGTGCCAATATAACCTGCACCACCAAATAGTAATACTTTCATATCGTTTCCTTCTTTATCGTAATTTTAGCACTTTTGAAAATCATGTTCATTGTTTTGATGTTATTTTCATTTAAATTTTCCAATGATTTCAGAAATATCCTTCATTTTCTTCTCTAATAGATTCTTGTCTTTTGCCTCGCAAACTATTCTTAAGTAAGGCTCTGTGTTTGATTTTCGTACATTGAACCACCAATCATCATACTCGATTCTATAGCCATCGAAATCATAGACCGTCTTTGCATTTGTAGCATAAGTGTCATATAGCTCACCAATTGCGCTATCTTTGTCCTCTAGCTTGAAGTTTACTTCTGATGAGTTTGAATAATTGATGATGTTATCGATGAATGCAGAGAGTTTTTCTCCCTTTTTCTTCAACTGATTGATTACTGAAAGCACAATAAGGGATGCAAGGATTCCTGAGTCGCAATTGAAGAAGTCCTTGAAATAGTAATGGCCAGCAAGTTCTCCGCCGAACACTCCATCGATTTCTCTTATCTTAAGCTTTGCAAAAGCGTGCCCAACTTTCCAGATTGTTACTTTCCAACCAAGCTTTGATAAGTAATCTGTTGTTGATTTGGATGTCCTTATATCTACAAGTGCATTGCCTGTGCGAGCTTTTTGTGTGTAATAGTATCCGATTACAGCTGTGATGTAATCAGGTTGTATCCATCTGCCTTTATCATCAACGAAAACAACTCTGTCGGCATCTCCGTCATATATTACGCCAGCATCTGACTTGTTTTTTATGACAGCATCTTCAAGTTCCTTGCAATTTTTACGCTCAAGTGGATTTGGCTCATGGGCAGGGAATGTTCCATCAAGAACATCATTTATATAGTTTTGCTTTGTACCAAGGATGTCTTTGATTAAAAGGTTAGCCATTCCGGATGAGCAATCTATGGATAGATTCAATGAATCAAGCCCAGTGGCATATGGTTTGAGGAACTTTATATACTCGTCTTTTATATAAGAGTAGTCCTTGACTATTCCTTTTTTCTCTTTTGGCTCGACTTTTCCCTCTTTAGTCATCTTCTCAAGTTCCTTTAGTCCTGTTTCTCCACCAACAGGCAAAGCGCCCGTTTTGCTGATTTTCAGTCCATTATACTCAGGAGGGTTGTGGCTTGCTGTGATTTGCACAGATGCATCTGCTTTCAGGAATGCTGTTGCAAAATAGACCATAGGAGTCGTTGAAAGCCCCAGGTCCCAAACATCGGAGCCACTGTCTATTATGCCTTTTACAAGATTTTCATGTATCACTGGCGATGAAATTCTCACATCACGTCCAACAACAACGTGATCTGTCTTCAATAGGGAAGGAAGGAAGTAACCGATTTTATAAACAGTGTCTTGGTTGAAGTCCTTGCCCCAAACTCCTCTGATATCATAAGCTTTGAATGCTCCCATTTATTTAATCTCCTTGTTTATGTTTTTTGCCCATGTCTTGAATTCTTTGTGGCTCATCAGCTCAAAGAAGAATATGCTTCCATCTTTCATTTTCACTTCGGTTACAAGCTTCCTGAAAAAGGCTCCAAGGAAAGAGGGTGACTTTGCCAAGTCTTGCCCTTTTGAGCATGATGAGTCTGCTGAGCGCCGAGTTACTAACCTGATGCTTTCGATATCATCTATCTTGAATGAGATTTCAAGTTTTACGTATTCATCTTTTTTTCTTCTAGACGAGAGAGCTATGCCAAATATTGCAGGGACTCTTTCGAAATCCTCAATATTGATCGTATCTCCATCACTGTAAACGAAGACACCATAATTGCGCTTTTCCTTGCCAAGCTGGGCAAAGAATGTCGCATATGTTCTCCATATTATCTTTGAGCCGAGTTTGTCCTCTCTTTCTTTTAGAAAGGCTTTGGTGTCTATATCATCCATGTTTATAGTTTACATAATTTATTGCACTTGGTGAATTGTTGAGGTGATTTTTAGGTCTAGTCCCCA
>ERZ808242.1438-NODE-1438-length-13164-cov-4.121901_pt1 | contig 13164 bp, 10 predicted proteins | sample MGYA00521244_ERZ808242 | MGnify/ENA primary metagenome ERZ808242 (study PRJEB31516, sample SAMN03275573) | gut metagenome | biome: mammalia-associated habitat; material: feces | host: Papio cynocephalus | place: Kenya | collected 2012-07-27 ... | reverse complement strand
CTCCATCATCAGAACCCCCGCGGTGTTTCGCACCGTGCCCTGAGCCAGAACCGGCTCGGATACGGGGTAGCTCACGCCATAGCGAAGATCACTCAGATCAACGCTGACGGAAAAGGGAAGGCTCTGTCCGGGACAGTCAATGATCTTGGAAAGCCCTAACAGCATACTTTTCCCCCTCCTCATAGTCATGCCTGAATATTATATAGGGTCTTTGCGTTTTTGTCAAACATTATTTTTACAATTTTCCCGCTTCGGCGGGGAGATTGTAAAGCATAAACCCAGCCCCCAGGACATACCATGGACTAACAAGCGCAGGAGCCGTTCTCCTGCCGAGAAGGAGGCTGGCTATGGACAACATTTACGCGGATATCGCCGCCAGAACCGGCGGGAATATCTACATCGGGGTGGTTGGCCCGGTTCGCACGGGAAAATCCACCCTGGTCAAGAAAATCATGGAGGAGCTGGTGATCCCCGGTATTTCCGACCCCTACCGCCGGGAGCGAGCCAGAGACGAGCTGCCCCAGAGCGGCTCCGGGAAGACCATTATGACCGCGGAGCCGAAGTTCGTCCCGGAGGAGGCGGTGGAGATTTCCCCCGACGGTGCCGCCAGGCTCCGGGTGCGGCTGATCGATTCCGTGGGCTACATGGTGCCCGGGGCGGTGGGGTCGGAAGAGGACGGCGCGCCGAGAATGGTGACCACCCCCTGGTTCGACGAGGAGATTCCCATGACCCAGGCGGCGGAGCTGGGCACGAAAAAGGTCATGGCCGAGCACTGCTCCATTGGCCTGGTGGTTACCACCGACGGCACCGTCACGGACATCCCAAGGGAGGACTACCGGGATGCCGAGGCCAGAGCCATTTCCGACATGCGCAAAACCGGAAAGCCCTGGCTGGTGATCCTCAATTCCCGGAACCCCCAGGGGGAACCTGCCCGGCAGGCGGCAAGCCAGCTTCGGGAACAGGGGGTGGAGCCGCTGGTGCTGGATGTGGCGGCCATGAAGGGCGAGGACATCGGCCGGATGTTCGCGGCACTGCTGTATACCTTCCCCATGACGGAGCTTCGGGTGTATCTGCCCCGGTGGCTGGACGCACTGGAAAAGAACCATCCGGTGAAGCAGGCACTTTATCAGGCACTCCGGCAGCACGGGGAGGAAATTCGGAATCTGGGTCAGGCGGAGGCGGCTCTGGCACCTTTGGGAGAGCTGCCCCAGATCCAGAGCTATACCCTCACCGGCATCGACCTGGCCGATGGCACGGTGAGCGTGACCATCGTCCTGCCGGATACCCTGTATTATGAAATCCTCAGCAGCAAGGCGGGGGTACCCATTGAAAGCGATGCCCAGCTGCTGGCACTTCTTATGGAGCTGGCGAAAATCAAGCAGGAATACGACAAAATTTCCGATGCGCTGGATGCCGTCCGGGCAACGGGCTACGGGGTGGTCATGCCCGCCGCCGGGGAAATGCGGCTGGAGAAGCCGGAGATCATCCGCAAGGGCGGAGCCTACGGGGTAAAGCTCCGGGCGGGAGCACCCTCTATCCACATGGTGCGGGTGGACATCGACACGGAGATCAGCCCCATGGTTGGGGATGAAAAGCAGTCCCGGGATCTCATCGACCGGCTTACCGGGGAGGATCCGGAAATGCTCTGGCAGAGCAACATTTTCGGCAAGTCCGTCTATGATATGATCCAGGAGGGGCTTACCGCCAAGCTGGTGCAGCTGCCGGAGGAGGTACGGGTGAAATTCCGGGGCACCCTGACCCGGATCGTCAACGAGGGGGCAACAGGACTGATTTGCCTGATTCTGTGAGTTTTTCTTGACTTTCCAGCCTGCCGGGAATAGAATAGAAGAAAAAACCGGAGGGATCATCACTATGGCTATCAAGATTGAATACCTGTGGCAGGATCGGAAGCGTCACCTGGGGCTGCCGATCAGCTTCACCCAATACAGTCTGTCCGAGGATCGGCTGTTTGTCACCGAGGGCTTCCTGAATATCCGGGACGATGAGGTGCTGCTGTATCGGGTACGGGACATTGATACTCACAGGTCCCTGTGGCAGCGGCTCTTCGGCGTGGGCACGGTGACGGTGATTTCCTCCGATAAGACCCGGCCTACGCTTGTGATGAAGAACATCAAGGAACCGCTGATGGTCAAGGAACTGGTGCACAAGCAGGTGGAGAAGACGAAGGTTCACCGCCGGGTTCGTTATGGGGAGGTTCTCACCACCGGCGACGATGGGGACGATCTGGACGATCTGGACTGATCGATTCATTGCGGTACATGGGCGCGGGGCTTTTGCCCCGCGCCTGTTTTTTGCAAGAGTTCGATTAACACATGTCATTGCGAACCAGCGTGGTGCTCCGCGCAGCGAATCAAAATCCGAATGACTGCCGGTGGCAGTCATACCATAATTCGCGCAGCACTGGTGTGGCAATCCGTCCATTATCATCTGCCGCACGAAAAAGATGAATTGGCTAATTAACAGGAGTAAACGTCATTTTTAGATGCCAAACTGCGCAATTGCCACTGTAGCGACCACCATTCTCTACAACTATAACATCATCCTCAACGGTAAAGCCGTTTTTGCACATTTCATCAGTTAAAGTAAATTTTTCACGGTGGCTGCCGTAGTCGGGCTTGGAGTCGGCATCTTCAGCCCAACCACCAACGGTAAATTCCTCACCAGGAAGCAGAGAAATGACGCTTCCGGAGCGGATAGGCTCGAGATTGTACTCAAATCCATTGCTCCAATGGCTGCCAACGTGGTCATTGGATACCATGCGAATTGATGCAGACAGACGGAATTTCTGGGGAGAAACAGGAACGGAAATGGAAAACGTTCCTGTTATTCCATTGGATGTGACTGCGGTGATTGTGGCATTTCCGGCGGAAATGGCTTTCACGAGCCCTTTCGGAGAAACCGCTGCAACGCCATCGTCGCTGGAAGACCAGGTAACGGTCTTATCCGTTGTGTTATCCGGCAGTATCGTTGCTGTCAGCTGCATCGAATGGTTGCGGTAAAACGGCTTTTCTTCATCCCATTTTGATGACACCTCAACACGTTCCGCGAGAATGGGAAGAACGTTCAGACGGATGGAACCGGAAACGCCGTTTGAATGACTGGCAGTTATTTCTGCTTCTCCAACGGAAAGAGCCTGAAAAGTTCCGTCCTTGCCGACTTTTACCGTTTTTGCAGAGGAGCTTTTCCAAGTGACCTTAGAATTTGTAACATCTTCCGGCAGAAAGCTGATTGACAACGTTCCCTTGTCACCGATGTATACATCAGATGCATCTGCGGTTATGCTGATCTGCTCAGGAAGTACGTCAATGACGGAGATTTGCTTTTTTGCAATTACTTTGCCGGACGCTTTTACTGTGACGGCGGTCTTTCCGGGTGCTATGCCGGTGATGTGAATGCGCGGAGCACCTGCCGCGTCAAGTTCCACGGCTGCGATTTTAGGGTTGCCGGATATAACTTCCAGCCCGGAGCAGGCTGCTCCCTGGGGGAACAATTCAAAATCCAGGTCCTGCGTATGACCGACCTGAACGGAGAATGCCTCGCTGGAGAAAGTGATTTTCTCCAAGGAAACGGATTCAGCGCGCGTCGTCTCTGCCGCGACGACTGCTGTGTTTTCACCGCCTGCGGCGGTTTTAGGCGCAGCTTCTTCAGCTGCATTCACGGAGCACAGATTTGCAAGCAGGAATAACACCGGGAATAACAGAACAAAGCGTTTCATTTTTCTACCTCCTGGGCGTGGATGATGTACATGCGTGATTTCAATTCGAACGGAAACATCAATATGACATTATCAAAATAGCAAAAATAGATAAAAATGTCAATATCTGCGCACAAAAAATTGTAAACAGTATCCTGCATGCGCACGGCCGGTGGCGACGGACTGCGTTCGGAAAAAATTCACATCCATCCGCTTTACCCCGGAGGAAAAATGTGGTACACTAACTGCAAATATCGTTTTTTACGGAGGAACCCCATGAAACTGGAAAAACGAAAAAAATGGAATTATCCCGCCATCGGCTTTGCCATTCCCTGTCTGGGAATGCTCTTTGTGATGGCGGTGAGCCAGTATGCTCCCTTCGGCAAGTATTCCATGCTGTATTCCGATATGTACCACCAGTATTACCCCTTTTTCGTGGCCTTCCGCAACGCTCTGCGGGAGGGCAGGGGACTGCTCTACACCTGGAGCGTGGGTCTGGGCATGGACTACCTGGGTCTCATCGCCTACTATCTGGCCTCGCCCCTGAATTTACTCAGCGTGCTGGTGCCGGAGCGGTGGCTGCTGGGCTATTTTTCGTTGCTCGTTCCCATCAAGCTGGGTCTTGCGGGTCTGTTTTTTTCCTTGTTCCTGAAACATATTTTCCGTCGGAATGACCTGTCCGTTTCCGTCTTCGGCGGGTTTTACGGCCTGTGCGCCTGGGCTTTGGGCTATCAGTGGAACGTGATGTGGCTGGATACCTTCGCCCTGCTGCCGTTGGTCGCCCTGGGAACGGTGAGCCTTCTGAAGGAAAAAAAGGTGATCCTTTACACGATCAGCCTGTTTTTCTCCATTTTCGCCAACTATTATATTGGCCTTTTCACCTGCATTTTCGTCTTTCTCCTGTTTTTCGTCTATCAGATCTGCCGGTGGGGCGGCTGGAAGAAATTCTTCTGTGGCCTGGGGCGCATCGCCCTGTTCTCCGCCATTGCCATCGGCATGTCCGCGATTCTCACCGTCCCGGCTCTGACGGCTCTGGGCACCACCCAGTCCAGCGTGAACAAATTCCCCACCTCCTTCCGGCTGAATATCGCCAAGGAGCACACGATTTTAGGCCTGCTGGATGCCATGCGCCAGGTGGCGGGGAACATGGGCGGCAGCCTGGAGCCTACTTTCAAGGAGGGACTGCCGAACCTGTACTGCGGCATTGTCAGCGTATTTTTGATGTTTTTGTTCCTGCTGGCAAAGGAAGTGCGGCTTCGGGATAAGATCTGCGCCGTGGGACTGCTGCTGTTCTTCAACGTCAGCTTCATCATCCGCCAGCTGGACTATATCTGGCACGGCTTCCACTTCACCAACATGATCCCTTACCGGTTCAGCTTCCTGTACAGCTTCGTGGTGCTGTACATGGCCTATCGGGCCTGGACGTTGCGCCGAACCTTCGAACCGAAACGGATCGTCCTGGCAGGCGTTCTGGCCGCGGCGGTGCTGGCCTGCTCCAATCAGCTTACCGAGACCGTTCCCCTGGAGCTGTTCGGCAAGGAATGGAATATCCATCTGTATTTTCTCTACAATCTGGTGTTTCTGGTTCTGTATTTACTTGCCATGCTGGTGGGGAATATCACGGAAACGGTGCCAGAGGGGGCAACGCCCAGGGAAATCGCCAAAATCCGTCTGGAGGTTCGTCGGCAGTTCCTTCGGGCAAGAGCCTTGCTTCTGGGCATTATGGCGGTGGAGCTGACGGCAAATCTCATTTGCTTCGGCCTGTACTTTCCGGGAACCGGGGTCTCCAACTACCCCAAGGGTACGCAGAAGACCGCCTCCGTCATCCGCTATATGAAGGAGCGGGAGAAAAATAACCTTTTCTACCGGGCGGAGACCACCCATTCCCAGACCTTAAACGATGGTGCGCTGAACAATTACAACGGCGTCAGCACCTTCACAAGCTCTGCCAACGTGAATACCACGCTTTTCATGCAGAGCCTGGGCTTCAGTGCGAAAAACACCTATAATCGGTATCTGTTTGAGGAAAGCTCCCCGGTTTCCAACCTGTTTCTGGGGCTGAAATATATGATCGAGCGGGATGGAAAGGACAAGACCAGCACCTATTTTACGGAGGTCAACCGGTTCGGTGAAACGGCTCTGCTGGAAAATCAGAGTTATCTCCCTCTGGGCTTCCTGGCAAACTCGGAACTTGCCGACCTGGAATTTACCACCACCGGCAATGGCTTTGACTTCCAGAACCGACTGTTCACCGCGGCTACCGGCGTTACCGAGGACGTGTGGCACCGGATCGGAAGCTTCCGCATTTACGGCGACGGGGTCAACGTCTTCGAGGAGGACGGCCAGGGCTGCTGTAAGTACGACAGTACCGTGGACAAGGGCGACCTGACCTACAGCTTCACGGCGGAAACCGATGGCTTTGCCTGCGTCCAGCTGGATCTTCCCAAGCGGAACGAATTCTATGTCAGCGTCAACGGCGAAGAATTGTATAAGGAAAAAATCAGCCTGCAGCAGATGCTTGCGGTGAAGGACGTGAAGGCCGGGGACGAGATCACCCTGCGGATCGTCTGCCCGAACGGAGAGAGCAGCAGTGCCACCGTCACCGCCGCGGTGCTGGATGCCGACGTTTTCAATCAGGGCTATCAGGTGCTGAACGCCTCTACCTGGCGTTTGACGAAATTCCGCTCCACCCGGCTGGAGGGTACCATTGACTGTGACAGAGATGGCCTTTTGTACACCTCCATCCCCCAGAACGGAAACTGGCATGTGTTTGTGGACGGACAGGAAACCCAGACAGTGAAGGTCGGAAACTGCATGACGGCGGTGTCTCTGACCGAGGGAACCCACACCGTCCGGTTTGTCTACCGGAATCCGGGCTTCGAGCTTGGCTGGAAAATTTCCGCCGCCTCCGCCGGCGTGTTCGCGCTCTGGATTTTTATGACCCGGAAGGACAGAAAGCGGGGGAAATCTGCCAGGAAACCGGCGGAGAATTAATGGTTGTATTCTCCAGAACAATCATGTATAATATTAGGGCTTTTAGGATTTGCAAATAAAGCGTCGGAGGATCGACTGTTATGTTTCAAAATAAAAAGATCGCCCAATATCTGGTACCCGGCAGCCATGTGCATCTGGTGGGCATCGGCGGCGTGTCCATGCGCCCCCTGGGTCTGGTGCTCAAGGGCATGGGTATGGAAGTCACCGGCTCGGATATGAGTGCTTCCGATGGCACCCGGGAGCTGGAGGCCAAGGGCATTCCCGTGGCCATCGGCCACAACGCGGAAAATATTCAGGGGGCAAGCTGCATCATCCGCACCGCCGCCGCCCATAACGACAATCCGGAGATCGCTGCCGCCCGGGCTTCCGGCATTCCCGTCTTTGAGCGGGCCCAGGCCTGGGGTGAGATCATGCGCTCCTATAAGAACGCCATCTGCGTTTCCGGCACCCACGGAAAAACCACCACCACCTCCATGCTGACCCATATCCTTATGGAGGCCAACCTGGATCCCACGGTGATGATCGGCGGCTATCTGCCATTGCTGCACGCCAGCCATCGGGTGGGTCACGGAGACACCATATTGCTCGAAAGCTGCGAGTACTGCGACTCCTTCCTGAATTTCTTCCCCACCCTGGCATTGGTTCTGAACGTGGAGGAGGATCACCTGGATTACTTCAAGGACTTGGCGGATATTCAGAAATCCTTCCATAAATTCGCGGAAATGGCCACCTTCGGGGTAGTCGCCAACGGCGACGATCCCCACACCGTTCAGGCACTGGAGGGCATCGACTATGTGACCTTCGGCCTGGGGGAGGGAAACCGGATCCACGCGGCCAATATGTGCCCGGACTGGCGGCACTTTGACGTGCTGTGCGACGGGGAGTACTACTGTCATCTGGACATGGGCGTGCTGGGACGGCACAATGCCATGAACGCCCTGGCGGCGGCCGCCGCGGCCTGGATGATGGGCATTCCCGGCCAGGCGGTGTCCCAGGGTCTTCAGTCCTTCCACGGCGCAGGCCGCCGGATGGAGTTCAAGGGCAAGTTCCGCGGGGCGGACGTGTATGACGACTATGCCCATCACCCGGACGAGGTGGCGGCCACCATCGCCGCCGTGCGCAATGCCATGCCGGGAAGACGGCTGGTGCTGGCCTTTCAGCCCCACACCTACTCCCGTACCAGCGCGCTGTTTGACGATTTCGTCCGGGAGCTGAGCCGGGCGGACGTGCTGGTGCTGGCGGAAATCTACGCCGCCCGGGAGCGGAATACCATCGGCATTTCCTCTGCCGACGTGGCGGAAAAAATTCCCGGCGCGGCCTTCTGCGAGACTCTTCCGGAGGTCACGGAGTTTCTCCGAGCCAACGTCCGGGAGGGCGACGTGGTGCTGACCATGGGCGCGGGAGATATCTTCCGGGCAGGCGAAGCCCTGCTGAAAAGCGAGTAAAAGAAACTGTGCCGGGTTTCCGGCACAGTTCATCAAAATAATAAAGGGGCTGTGGCCCTGAAAGTCAGAGAGCCACCGTAAAAACGCCCCATAGCAGCCCGAAAGACTTTGACGCAGTTCGATAGGGCGGCCGGGGGGTACTTAGGGGGGCGGCTTTTCGGCAGCACCCCCTAAGCCGGCTTCTTATCAATTTTCTTGCCGGGACAAGAAAATTGCCCCCGGAGGGTTCAGCACCGAGATACTCTGTGAATCTTGAAACGGAAGGATAGACTTGCAATTCACGGGTCGATGAGGGCATCGACCCCTACGGATTCTTTCGATACAAATGACCCTCATTATTCTTCCTCCAGCACCAGGTGATCCACGCCGCTGGTTTCAAATTCCGACATATACCGCTCCATCCGGGCGGTGATCTCGTCGTAGTTGTCCTGGTCGATTTCCGGGTAGTCCATATCCCGGCGGGACAGCTCCTCGGCGAGAATCTCATAGAACACGTTGTCCTCGTAATAGGCGATGGCCTCGTGAATGCCGCCCTCTGCGTAGGCCTTGGAGGGAACCACGGTTCCGTTCCAGGGTTCGGACAGGGCAGGGGACAGGGCGAAGATTTTGCTTTCCAGGTCGTCATAGTCCTGAAAGCGATCCTCTCCCCGGGTGGAATTGAGTACCCAGTTGCCGATGTATACCAGATCCAGCAGCCGCCGGAATTCCTTCGGAGTGAAATCCACTGTCATGATAACCCCCTCCTTTTCACTTTCAAAGTTTTCACCTATTATAGCACTCTTTTTTCAAATTTCCAGTATAATCTTGAATTTGAGGTAACAGTATGAAAAAATACAGCGTGTGCATCCTCTTCGGCGGCATCAGCCCGGAGCACGAGGTGTCCCTGCGCTCCGCCGAGTCCGTTCTGAACAACATTGACCAGGAAAAATATGATGTCTATCCCGTGGGCATTACCCGGGAGGGTCAGTGGATTTACTTTCCCGGCAAGGACTATTCCAAGCTTCCGGCCAAGACCTGGAGCACCTGCCCTGGGGCTTGCCCGGCGGTGATCTCTCCCGCCCGGGGTCAGGGGCTTCTGTGCTTCGAGGGTGGCACCGTGTCCGCCCGCCCCATCGACGTGGTGTTCCCGGTGCTTCATGGGGAGAACGGCGAGGACGGAGCCATGCAGGGCCTGCTGCAAATGGCGGGGATCCCCTATGTGGGGCCTCACGTTTCCGCCTCCGCCGTGGCTATGGATAAGACCCTGACGAAGCTGGTCATCGACAAGGAGGGCATTCCCCAGGCGGCCTGGGAGCTGGTGCGCGCCAGAGACCTTGCCAGGAATGGGGAAAGAATTCTGGATGCCCTGGAAGCCCGCTTTGCCTATCCCATGTTCGTCAAGCCGGCTGGCACCGGTTCTTCCGTGGGCGTTTCCAAAGCGGCGGATCGCCAGGCACTTCGCCAGGCTCTGGCCGCCGCGGCGAAATTCGACGAAAAGGTTCTGGTGGAGGAATTCATCCGGGGCAAGGAAATTGAGGTGGCCGTCCTGGGCAACGAAAACCCGGTGGCTTCCGTCTGCGGCGAGATCGACTCCGGCGCGGAATTCTATGACTATGATGCCAAGTACATCACCGATACCTCCCGTGCCTACATCCCCGCCCGGATTCCCGAAGGCCTTCAGCAGGAAATCCGGAAGGCGGCGGTGCGGGTGTTCCGGGCCATCGGCTGCCAGGGTCTGAGCCGGGTGGACTTCTTCGCCACCGAGGACGGCCGGCTGGTGCTGAACGAAATCAACACCCTGCCGGGCTTCACCTCCATTTCCATGTACCCCAAGCTCTTCGCCGCCAGCGGCATTCCCTATTCCCGGCTCATTGACGAGCTTCTGAAGCTTGCCATGGAGGCGGGAAAATGAAAACACCCGTGATGCTGTCCCTGCGCTCCACCCAGCGGTATGCGGAGCAGGAGGCGGAGACCCTGGAGCTGACCACGGAAGGAACCATGGAGTTCCGGGACGGGGGCTGGGACATCAGCTACCGGGAAAGTGCCCTGACCGGGCTGGAGGGCGTGACTACCACCTTCCGGGTGGAGCCGGAGAAAATCACCCTGACGCGAACCGGCTCACTGAGATCGGAAATGGTTTTCCGGCAGGGAGATTCCCATGACAGTCTCTACGAAATGCCCTTCGGGGCCTTGCTCATGACCGTGGAGACCAGCCTTCTATTCTATGACATTGTGCCGGACGGCGGCACCATTGACCTATGCTACCGGGTGATTATCGAGAACGCCCAGGCCGGGGACGTGGAGTACCATCTGGACATCCGGGCAAAATAAGAAAAATGCTGTTATCGGGAGCGATTGCCCTCCGATAACAGCATTTTTTCTTGCAAATTGTGGAATCCTGTGATATGCTGTCGATGGTGCTACCAGCACCCCGGCAGGCGGTTCCCCTCGATCTTTTCGGGGGTGATAGTCTTCTTTTGCCCCCGATCCAATGTGAGAGGGGGTGACAGGTATGGATGTTACATGGGAAGGAATTTTTCAATTCTGCATGCTCATTGTCGCTGTCATTGCCCTGGTTCGCCAGGATAACAACAAGAAGAGATAATCGCCTACTCTCCAAAGTCACGATTATCTCTTCTTGAGAAACTTGGGGAGCCGACCTGCTGGTGGCACCCTCTTGCATCTTTACTATACCCCAGTTTTTCTAATTTGTCAACTGCTCCGTCCTTCGGCGGAGCAGTTTTTTCCAGGGAATACCTGCTTCAAAAGTACTCGCCGGAAACTCAGTCCCTTCTGCGTCTGCCGCCGAAGATGGCCAGCAGTCGCAAAAGCTGAGCCAGGGCCACGGCGGTGGCGGCCACATAGGTCAGTGCCGCGGCCCGCAGGGTCTTCCGGGCACCCATCAGCTCCTCGTCCGTCAGAAGTCCACCTTCCTCAATGGCAACCAAAGCCCGGCGGCTGGCGTTGAATTCCACAGGCAGCGTCACCAGCTGGAACACCAGGGACAGGCCGAAGCATCCGATGCCCAGATAAATGAGCGTATCGGACATGGAGCCAAAGGCGGACAGCAGAATGCCCAGCAGGATCAGGGGCATGGCAAGCTGAGAGCCGAAGTTGGTCACGGGAATGATGGCCGCCCGGAGCTTGATGGGGGCGTAATCCTGGGCGTACTGCACCGCGTGTCCGGCCTCGTGACAGGCTACGCCGATGGCGGCGGTGGAGGTGCTGCCGTAAACGCTGTCCGACAGCCGGATGACGTTGTCCCGGGGGTCATAGTGGTCGGTCAGGTTGCCGCTGATCCGGGTGATCTGCACATCCCGGACGCCGTTTGCGTAGAGCACCCGCTGGGCGGCCTCCGCCCCGGTGAGTCCCCGGCGGGAATACTGCTTGGCGTATTTTTTGAAGGTGGAATTGACATTGGCACTGGCCCACAGCGACAGCAGCACGCAGGGCAGCACCAGAACCACATAGGTCCAGTCAAAGCCGTAGAACATGGGATACATAGGAATCCTCCCTTATCACATTTTCCCTTATTATATCCCCCTGGGAGAAATTTGGCAAGACGGTGGAATTGTAAACTTTTTCCCTGAAAGAAAGAAGGAATATTCACATTTTATTCATACTGCATTTCCGGGGAACTGCTATAATGGTTCCGAAAGAAAAGGCGAGGTGACGGACGTGAAGGATCCTGAGAAAAAACGCTATCTGATGCTGATGCTGTCCCTGTTCTGTGCCATCAGCCTGAGCATTGTGGTGTTCTTTGTAGTGTACCGATTCCAGGGCATCGGCGACCAGCTGCATGTGCTGGGAAATATTCTGGCTCCCTTTGTCTATGGCAGCGTGATTGCCTATCTGCTGCGGCCGATGTGCAATTTCTATGAGCAAACCCTGGGCTCCACGCTGCCCAAGAAGGTGAAGAAGGCGGCTCCGGCTCTGGCAGTGGCTTTGAGCCTGCTGTCCGGCATTCTGATCGTGTACATGCTGATCATCATGATCGCCCCTCAGCTGTACGAGAGCTTTATGACGCTGTGGAACTCTATCCCGGAAAAGATCAACGTCTTTGTCCGCTGGGCAACAGAGCGATTCGGCAACGAGAAAAATGTGACCCAACTGCTGGAGCTGCTCAATACCAACAGCGAGACCATTTACAATCAGCTGGAAACCTGGGGACAGGATGTGCTCAGTCCCTATCTGGGCGACCTGAACAGCCTGCTGACTGGCGGCATCAACGGCCTGGGCAGTCTGGTCACTGGCGTAGGGAACAGCCTGGTGAAGCTCTTCCAGTTCCTGTATAATCTGCTCATCGGCCTGATCGTGGCCTGCTATCTGCTGTCCAGCCGGAAAAAATTTGCCCGGCAGGGGGTTCTGGTGGTCAGAAGCCTCTTAAAGCCCCGTTGGGCGGATATCCTTCTGGGGGAGATCGCCTTCGTGGATCGGATGTTCGGCGGCTTCATTGACGGAAAGATTCTGGATTCCGCCATCATCGGCGTGCTGTGCTACATTGGATGCAGCATTTTCCGGTTCCCCAACGCATTGCTGGTGTCCACCTTTGTGGGGGTGACCAACGTGATCCCCTTCTTCGGCCCCATCATCGGCGCGGTGCCCTCCACCTTCCTGATTATGATCGAAAATCCGGTGAAGGGTCTGTGGTTCATCGTCTTTGTGCTGGCTCTTCAGCAGCTGGACGGAAACGTCATCGGTCCGAAAATCCTGGGCGACCGGACGGGGCTTTCCAGCTTCTGGGTGCTGTTTGCCATTGTCCTGTGCGGCGGATTGTGGGGCGTGCCGGGGATGATCGTCTGCGTGCCCATGTTCGCGGTGCTCTATGACATTGTCAAGAAGCTGGTGCGCCGGGGTCTGAGCAAGAAAGGTCAGAGCGAACTCTGGGATCAGTATCACACGGATTATCCGGAGAACGCGGATCAGAAGAAATGAATCGCAACGTGCCGCCCTGACCGGGGCGGCACTTTTTTGCATTTCTGTATGTGCTAAAATGAAGTGACCCAAATAAAAGGAGAGAAGTCGACCTCG
>ERZ808242.1437-NODE-1437-length-13172-cov-4.108104_pt1 | contig 13172 bp, 13 predicted proteins | sample MGYA00521244_ERZ808242 | MGnify/ENA primary metagenome ERZ808242 (study PRJEB31516, sample SAMN03275573) | gut metagenome | biome: mammalia-associated habitat; material: feces | host: Papio cynocephalus | place: Kenya | collected 2012-07-27 ... | reverse complement strand
TAAGTCGGATAACATTGCAGGCTTTGAAGATTACCTTTTGCCTAACGCAACGCTCCTTGATTTGAATGCGGCACAAAGGCTTGTAAAAAAATTCGGCGGAATTTGCTATCCTGCGCATATCGACAGACAGGCGAACGGAATAATATCGGTTCTCGGCGCAATGCCCGAAAGTCCTGTTTTCGATTTTGTAGAATATAATCTTTCAAAAAATATAGAGGATTATACTGTTAAATACGGCTTGTCGGATAAAAAAACAATAATCAGCTCGGACGCGCATTATCTTACCGATTTTCGCGATAAAGAAAGCTTTTTTTGTCTTGACTGCGATGACGGAGACGAAACCGAAATAAGGCATGAGCTTTTTAAGTATTTAAGAGGTGAAAAATGAAAGAATTATCCCTTAATATTCTTGATATTGCGGAAAATTCCGTTAAAGCGGGTTCTTGCCTTACGGAAATCACGGTCGAGGAGGACAGCGAAAGGCTTAGAATTATAATAAAGGATAACGGTTGCGGAATGGACGGGGAAACTCTAAAATCCGTAACAGACCCTTTTTATACAACAAGGAAAACCCGAAAGGTGGGGCTCGGAATTCCGTTTCTTAAAATGGAAGCCGAGCAGACGGGCGGAAGCTTTAAAATAGAGTCAAAGCCTGAAAATAAATATAATGAAGAGCACGGAACAACAGTGTTTGCCGAGTTTATAAAATCAAGCATTGATTTTATTCCTCTCGGAGATACCGCTTCCACTCTTATAACTCTTATTTTAGGACACCCCGAAAGAGATTTCGTGTTTAGGCATAAAACCGATAAAAAAGAAATTTTTCTTGATACAAGAGAAATTAAAGCTACTCTTGACGGCGTCCCGATAGATAACTATGAGGTTATAAAATGGATAAAGGATTTTTTAACCGAACAGTATGAAAATTAAGAAAGGATGATATAAATGAAATCATTAGCTGAGCTTCAGGCAATAAAGGACAAAATGAAGGATAAGGTCGTTATACGCGAAGGCTCTAACAATGTCCGCGTAGTAGTCGGAATGGCGACATGCGGAATAGCCGCAGGCGCAAGACCTGTTCTTAATGCCTTTGTTGAGGAAGTAAACAGTCTCGGTCTTTCCGATAAGGTGACCGTTTCTCAGACGGGCTGTATAGGAATTTGCCAGTTTGAGCCTGTTGTCGAGATTTTCGAGGCAGGAAAAGAAAAAGTAACCTATGTTAAAATGACCGCCGAAAAGGCGAAAGAGGTTGCGTTAAAACATCTAAAGGGCGGTAATGTAGTAGCAGAATACACCATTGCCAACTCTAAAAATTAAGCGGAGGTAAAAAAATGATTCGTGCACATGTACTGATATGCGGCGGTACCGGATGTACCTCTTCGGGCAGTAAAGCTATTCAGAAGGCTTTCGCCGATAACATAGAGGCAAACGGACTTACCGGGGAAATCAAAATCGTACAAACAGGATGTTTCGGTTTGTGCGCTTTGGGTCCTGTTGTAATAGTTTATCCGGACGGCACCTTCTACAGCCGCGTCACTCCCGAGGACGCAAAGGAAATCGTGGAAGAGCATCTTTTAAAGGGACGCATTGTTGAGCGCCTTGTTTATAACGATACCGGAAATACGGCTGATGAGATAGAGGGAAATGTTTCTCTTTCCGATACTGCCTTTTATAAATCGCAGAACCGTGTAGTTCTCCGTAACTGCGGAGTTATCGACCCTGAGAATATAGACGAGTATATCGCTATGGACGGATATGCCGCGCTCGGTAAGGTCTTAACCGAAATGACCCCCGAGGAGGTTATAAAAACCGTTACCGATTCAGGTCTCCGCGGAAGAGGCGGCGGCGGATTCCCGACAGGAAGAAAATGGGCTCTCTGCGCTCCGAATAAGGCTCCTCAGAAATATGTAGTATGTAATGCGGACGAGGGCGACCCGGGTGCATTTATGGACCGTTCCGTTTTAGAGGGCGATCCGCACAGCGTAATAGAGGCAATGGCTATAGCAGGCTATGCTATAGGAGCAACTCAGGGCTATGTATATGTTAGAGCAGAATATCCTATAGCCGTTAAGCGTCTGCAGATAGCTATTGATCAGGCTCATGAATACGGACTTTTAGGCAAGGATATTTTCGGTTCGGGCTTTGATTTCGATCTTCATATCCGCCTCGGTGCGGGAGCGTTTGTTTGCGGAGAGGAAACCGCCCTTATGACCTCTATTGAGGGCAACCGCGGCGAGCCGCGTCCGAGACCTCCTTATCCTGCCGTTAAGGGTCTTTATAATTCCCCGACTGTAGAAAACAATGTTGAGACATTCGCGAATATTCCTCAGATAATTCTCAGAGGTGCCGATTGGTTTGCTTCAATGGGAACAGAAAGGTCAAAGGGAACAAAGGTATTCGCACTCGGAGGAAAGATTAAGCATACCGGTCTTGTAGAAATTCCTATGGGTACAACTCTCCGCCATATTATTGAGGATATCGGCGGCGGAATTCCGAACGGCAAAAAATTCAAGGCGGCTCAGACGGGCGGCCCCTCGGGCGGATGTATTCCCGCAAGCCTTATAGATACAGAGGTTGATTACGATAACCTTACCGCAATCGGATGTATGATGGGCTCGGGCGGTCTTATCGTTATGGACGAGGACAACTGTATGGTCGATATGGCTAAATTCTTCCTTGAATTTACGGTTGACGAGTCCTGCGGAAAATGTACACCCTGCCGAGTAGGAACAAAGAGACTTCTTGAAATGCTTGATAAGATTACAAGCGGAAAGGGAACCTTAGAGGACCTTGATAAGCTTGAAGAGCTTTGCATGTACATAAAGCAGAATTCTCTTTGCGGTCTCGGTCAAACTGCTCCGAACCCCGTTCTTGCTACACTTAAATTCTTCCGTGAGGAATATATCGCTCATGTTGTCGATAAAAAATGTCCCGCGGGAGTATGTAAGAATCTTCTTACATTCGATATCGACAGAGATAAATGTATCGGCTGCGGTATGTGCGCAAGAAACTGCCCTGTTTCGGCTATTGTCAAGACTTCCTATGTTGCCCCGGGCCATAAGCTTCCGTCTTACTCTATCGACCCCGATAAGTGCGTCAAGTGCGGAGTATGTATGAGCAACTGTAAGTTTAAAGCAGTAAGCAAGGTTTAAGAAAGGAGCCGTAAATAATGGATATGATAAATGTTAAAATAAACGGCATAGATGTCAGCGTGCCGAAGGGCTCCACTATTTTAGAGGCTGCCCGAAAAGCAGGCGTTGAAATTCCGACGCTTTGCTTTATGAAGGATAAAAATGAAATAGGCGCTTGCCGAATCTGCGTTGTCGAGGCAAACGAGGGAAGAGGCTTCCGTATTGTTACGGCCTGCGTTTATCCCGTAAGCGAGGGCATGGAGGTTCTTACCAATTCCGAAAAAATTCAGAAGGCGAGAAGAACTACCTTAGAACTTATTCTTTCAACACACGAAAAGAATTGTCTTTCATGCGTAAGGTCTACTAACTGCGAGCTTCAGAAGCTCTGCCGCGATTACGGGGTAGAGGAATCCGCATTTGAGGGCTTTAAGCCTCACTATGAGATAGATACCACAACTCCCCACCTTGTAAGAGACAATAATAAATGTATTCTCTGCCGCAGATGCGTTGCGGCTTGTAATGAGCAGTTTGTAAGCGTTATAGGCGCAAATGACCGCGGAATTGATACCAATATCGGTCAGGCGTTCAACCTTTCGCTTTCTCAGGTTCCGTGTATCTCCTGCGGACAGTGTACAGTAGTATGTCCTACAGGCGCTCTTACCGAAAAGGACGATACGGCGAAAATCTGGGAGGCTCTTGCGGATCCTAATAAGACCGTTGTCGTTCAGACAGCGCCGTCGGTCAGAGTAACGCTCGGCGAGTGCTTTAATATGCCGATAGGCTCAAATGTTGAGGGCAAAATGGTTGCGGCGCTCAAAAGACTCGGCTTTGATAAGGTCTTTGATACCGACTTTGCCGCCGACCTTACGATTGTCGAAGAGGCAAGCGAGTTAGTAGAGCGCATTAAAAATAACGGAACTCTTCCGATGATTACATCCTGCTCTCCAGGATGGGTTAAGTTCTGCGAACTTTATTATCCCGAGCTTTTAGAGCATCTTTCAACCTGCAAATCTCCCCAGCAGATGGGCGGAGCGGTTATTAAGACCTATTGGGCTGATAAAATGGGAATTGACCCTAAGGATATAGTTTCCGTTTCTGTTATGCCTTGTACGGCAAAGAAATTCGAAATCGGGCGCGACGATCAGTCCGCCGCGGGAGTTCCTGATGTTGATATCGCCATAACAACAAGAGAGCTCGGCAGAATGATTGAAAGAGCCGGTCTTAACTTCTCTTATCTTCCCGATGAGGAATTTGATAATCCTCTCGGTGAGGATACGGGCGCCGCTGTAATCTTCGGCGCAACCGGAGGAGTTATGGAAGCGGCTGTAAGAACCGCGAACGCTTGGCTTAACGGAGCAAATGAGCCTGTTGAGCTTGAAGCGGTAAGAGGAACAGCGGGACTTAAGGAAACCACCGTCAATGTCGGCGGAACAGATCTTAAGATTGCCGTAGCTTCAGGCGCGGCGGCAGCAAAATGCGTTATGGATAAGCTTGCCTCGGGCAATCCCGACGGATGGGGCTTTATCGAAATAATGGGCTGCCCGGGCGGATGTGTAAACGGCGGCGGTCAGCCTATTCAGCCTCAGTATATAAGAGATACCGTTGACTTAAAGGCAATCAGAGCAAAGGCTCTTTATGAGCAGGACGCTTCAATGCCGCTTCGCATGTCTCATGAATCTCCCGTTGTAAAGACGCTTTACAGCGAGTGGTATGACGGCTTCGGCGGACACAAAGCGCACCACGATCTGCATACCTCTTATAAGGCACGCAAAAAATTCACAACCGAATAATTTGGGGCAAAATAAAAAAATTGCCGGCAACCGAAAGGCTTTTATACCTTTCGGTTGCCGACTTTTTCTTAATATATGAAAATTTAGAAGCCTTACTTCTTTTCTATATAAAATACATTTATAATATTTTCAAGCACCGATTCTTCGTTCGGGATAAATTCTATCCATTTTTCGCCCTTTTGAAGAGTTCCTTTGATTTTGTGAAATTTAAAGCTGTTTCCGATATTTCCCGCTAAAAAGTTAGAAGCAAGATATGTTACCTGAGAAAAATCAATGTTTGTATAATAATAAGGCTTCATATTGTTATAAAATGAAGTGAGCCTTGAGGGATTGTTTAAAATTGTGTTCCCGAGCTTTGAGGCAAAGGCGGTCAAAAACTGCTTTTGACGCTCCATACGCCTTGAATTTGCTTCAATATCGTCGTCTCGGCTTCTGATATAGGCAACGGATTTTTTACCGTTTAATTTAGTGCTTTTACCCTCGTAAATTGTGCCTAAGCCCTCAGTTTTGATTGTTTCTATCGGAACAAGCTCAACTCCGCCTATAGAATCGACAACCTTTTCTATGCACTTTAAGTCGACTGTAACATAGGAGCTGATATTTATTCCGTACATAGCTCTTTTAACAGACCTTAATACATTTTCACTGCAGGATTCGGGAGAGTTGCCGTAAGCATAAGAAAGGCAAATCTGCTCTTTTTGCGTTCCGCCGAAATTTCCGCTGTCGGCATAAATGTTGACATCCGCAATAGTCTCTCTCGAAACGGGAATAATGTCTATGGATTTGTCAGATGTGTCAATCGTCATGATAAACAGGCAGTCCGCCTGACCGTTCTTGCCGTAGCCCAAATTCGAAGACAGATTTTCTTTATCAATTCCTATAAACAGGATGCTGATAATATTTTCGTTAAGCTTGTATTTTTTGCCTTGATATTCAATTAAAGAGGGGTCGTTGTCGACCTCGGAAATCTTTGAGTTTTCAATATTTTTATCCGAGCGGTGGAATTTGTTTTTCCCGCTGTAATAAAAAGCAAAATAAGCCGATACTAATATAAGTATAATTCCGAGAATTACAGAAAGAGTTATAATAAGCACTTTTTTCCCTTTGCTCATAAATTTACCGTCCTTCAGCGCGAGAAATTTTATAAAATCATTATATACTATGCTTGTAAGATAAGTCAACATATTTAAAAATAGTAGTTGAAATTTGAAATCGGTAGTAGTATTATATATGTGCTTGAATTTAATATGTCAAAACAGGAGATTTGATATGAATATTGTTGTTGTAGGCTGCGGTAAAATCGGAACATCCTTAATTGCCAATCTTGTAAAAGAGGGACACGATGTCGTCGCCATTGATAACGACCCCGAGGCGATCGCCGATATCAGGGACATTTATGATGTAATATGTCTTTGCGGAAACGGTGCGGATTATGATATTTTAACCGAGGCTGAAATTGATAAAGCGGTTATGTTCATAGCGGTGACAGGCTCGGATGAGCTTAATATGCTCAGCTGTATCATAGCAAAGAAAATGGGCGCTCAGCATACGGTTGCAAGGGTCAGAAACCCCGAATACAATGAAAAAAATCTCGGATTTATAAAGCAGCAGATCGATTTGTCGCTCTCTTTAAATCCCGAGCTTTTGACAGCTCATGAGCTTTTTAATATTTTAAAGCTCCCGAGCGCTGTTAATATAGAAACATTTTCAAGAAATTTTGAAATGATTGAGCTTGTTGTCAAGCAGGACTCGGCAATAAACGGAATGGCGCTTATAGATATGAGGAAAAAATATTCCTGCAATTTCCTTGTCTGCGTGGTTCAAAGAGGCGAAAAGATTTATATTCCGGACGGTAATTTTGTCCTTCAAAGCGGCGACCGCATAGGTCTTACAGCCGCCCCGTCTCAGGTGCAGAAGCTGATAGGAAAACTGGGACTTGCCAAAAAGCAGGCAAAAAATGTTATGATTTTGGGAGCGAGCAAGACAGCGTTTTATCTTTCTAAAATGCTTCTTGACGCAGGCACCGATGTCAAGCTTATCGACCTTAATAAAAAGCGCTGCGAGGAGGTAAGCGCAAAGCTTACGGGGGCTACCGTTATTAACGGCGACGGCGCCGAGCAGGAGCTTTTGCTTGAAGAGGGAATTACCTCATGCGACGCATTTGTAACGCTTACGGGTATGGACGAGGAAAATATCCTGATATCCTATTATGCTATGACAAACGGCGTTCCTAAGGTTATAACCAAGGTAAACCGCACCGAGCTTTGCTATATGGCGGATAAGCTCGGACTTGATACTGTTATTTCGCCTAAAAAGACCGTTTGCGATGTTGTGTCGCGCTATGCGAGAGCGCTTGAAAATTCGCTCGAAAGCAATATCGAAACGCTTTATAAGCTTATGGACGGCAGGGTAGAAGCGGTGGAATTCCTTATTTCACCCGATTTCAAGTATATAAATATTCCGATAAGAGAACTGAAATTTAAGGAAAATATTCTTATTGCCGGAATTTTAAGGAAAAGAAAAGCTATTATTCCTACAGGTGATGACTTTTTTGCGGCAGGAGACAGTGTTGTTGTAATTGCCGCCGACAGGCAGATAAACAATATCTCCGATATAATGAGGTAACTTGAGTATGAATAAAAAGGCCATTTTCGGAATTATCGGAAAGCTTGCAATAATTGAGGCGGCATTGCTTTTGCTGCCGATGGCAGTCAGTGCAGGGTATAAGGAGTGGACGGCGTTAAAGGCTTTTGCCGTAACGGCTCTCGGAGCTTTTGTGTTAGGGCTTCTTCTCACTCTTATTTGCAGGTCGAAAAACCGTGTTATTTATGCCAAAGAAGGCTTTGCCATTGTTGCGGCGTCATGGCTTTCGGCGGCGCTTATAGGCGCCTTCCCGTTTGTCATAAGCAAGGAAATTCCGAATTATATAAATGCTTTTTTTGAAACCGTCAGCGGATTTACGACTACTGGCGCTTCAATTCTTGAAGATGTCGAGGCAATGAGTCACGGAATGCTCTTTTGGAGGAGCTTTACGCATTTTATCGGCGGTATGGGATTTTTGGTTTTCGTTATGGCGATAATTCCGAATATTTCCGACAGGTCAATGCACATAATGCGCGCAGAAGTCCCCGGACCTGTTGTAGGAAAGCTTGTTCCGAAAATCAAGGACACGGCGAAAATTCTTTATATAATTTATTTTTGTATGACGGTAGTCGAAATAATAATGCTTATTTGCGGCGGTATGCCCGCTTTTGACAGTGTGGTTTTATCATTCGGAACTGCCGGTACCGGCGGTTTCGGTATTAAGTCGGACAGTATAGCGTCATACAGTCCTTATTGCCAGTGGGTGATAGGAGTGTTTATGATGCTTTTCGGAATAAACTTCAATGTTTATTTCCTGCTTCTCATAAGGCATTTTAAATCCGCTCTTAAAACAAGCGAAATGTGGTGCTATCTCGGAATTATAGCCGCCAGCACGGCAGTAATCGGAATAGATATCCATTCGCGCTTTGCGTCTGCCGAGGAAACGGCAAGAACCTCGTTCTTTCAGGTTGTTTCAATAATTACGACAACGGGTTATGCCACGGATAATTTTGACGCTTGGCCGATTCTTTCAAAATCGCTGATTTTGCTTCTAATGTTTATAGGCGCATGCGCAGGATCTACGGGCGGCGGACTTAAGGTGTCGCGCGTAATGCTGCTTTTAAAGATTATAAAAAGAGAAATCAAAAAAATGCTTCATCCGCATTCGGTAAGCACAATCAAGTTTGACGGCAAAACCGTCGACGACGATACATTAAGCGGAGTTTCCTCGTATTTCGCGGTTTATATCTTCTGCTTTGTTATCGGATTTTTGCTTATCAGCTTTGAAAATTTCGGAATTGAAACGAATTTCAGCGCCATGGCGTCCTGCTTTAATAATATAGGTCCGGGACTTGCAAAGGTCGGTCCCGATATGAACTTCAATATCTATACGGGTTTTTCAAAAATTATTTTCAGCTTGGCTATGCTTTTGGGAAGACTTGAAATATATCCTCTGCTTATTTTCTTTTCGCCGTCTACTTGGTCTAAAAAATAAGTATTTTACTTGACAAAATCCGCTTTTTACTTTAAAATGTTATTAGTATAAATTTATTTGGAGGAAGAAAATATGATCAGTGCCGGAGATTTCAGAAACGGTGTAACCTTTGAGGAGGACGGACAGGTTCTTCAGATTATCGAGTTTCAGCATGTTAAACCCGGAAAGGGAGCCGCTTTTGTAAGGACCAAAACAAAGAATGTTATAACCGGATCGGTTGTAGAAAAATCTTATAATCCGACTGCTAAATTTCCCACCGCTTTTATTGAGCGCAAGGATATGGAATATTCTTATAACGACGGAGATCTTTACTATTTCATGGATCAGGAAACCTATGATATGGTCCCGATTAACGGAAGCGAGCTCGGAGATAACTTCAAGTTCGTTAAGGAAAACATGGTTTGTAAAATTCTTTCCTATAAGGGAAAGGTTTTCGGTGTTGAGCCGCCGACATTTGTTGAGCTTACCGTTACTAAGACCGACCCCGGCTTTGCAGGCAACACCGCTACTAACGCTACAAAGCCCGCAACCCTTGAAACAGGCTGTGAAATCCGCGTTCCGCTCTTTATAAACGAGGGCGAGGTTATCCGTATTGATACCCGTACGGGCGAATATATGGAAAGAGCATAATTAAAATTAAAGGAGATTTGTAATGGATATCTGTGAAAAAATTGCTTATATAAAAGGCCTTGCAACCGGTCTTGAGCTTGATGAAACTACTAAGGAAGGAAAAATCCTTGCCGCTGTTATCGACCTTTTAGGCGATATTACAGAGGAAATCTGCGATATTGAGGACGCTTGCGACGATATGTCCGAGCAGCTTGACGCGGTAGACGAGGATCTTTCAAATGTTGAAGATATCGTTTACGGCGACGATGAGTGCGATGACGACTGCGATTGCTGCGGCGATGAGGACGACGATCTTTATGAAATCGAGTGCCCTGCTTGCCATGATACTATTTATCTTGACGAGTCGATGCTTGAGGACGAAGGTATGAAATGCCCCAATTGCGGAACAGAGCTTGAATTTGATTTTGACTGCGATTGCGACGATTGCCATGATTGCGGTTCCGATAACGGCGAAGAATAATTTTAAGCTTAATTTATCAGGCACAGCATCTAAAAAGGGTGTTGTGCCTGTTGCTTTAAAGGAGTTTTTATTTTGGCTTTAAAAACCGAGGCTTTAAAATGCGAGGTATGCTCTGTAAATGCCGACGCACTGCCTGTTATAATAGTTGCCGGCGGTTCTTCCGAAAGAATGAACGGAATTGATAAACAGCTTGCCGAAATCTGCGGTATTCCCGTAATAGTAAGAACAATGCTTGCTTTTGAAAATTCTAAGTATATTTCGAGAATAATTGTTGTGACAAAAACCGAAAGTGTTGCCGATATTGATAAGCTTGCTTCAAAATATATGATTTCTAAGCTTACCGATATTGTTTCGGGCGGCTTGACAAGACATGAGTCGGTTTTAAAGGGCATGGCATGCTTAAGTGTTAGCGAAAATAAGGTTTTAATTCATGACGGGGCAAGACCGTTTGTCAAGGAAAAAATGATTTTTGATTGTGTTAATGCCTTGAAAAAAGCAAACGGCTGTCTTTGCGCCCTTAAATCCACCGATACAGTAAAGCTCTGCGAAAACGAAGCCGTTAAATCCACCCTTGACCGCAATATGATTTATCTTGCCCAGACTCCGCAGGGGGTCGACAGCAAGCTTTATAAAAAATTTTGCGAAAGCGGTAATGATACCGAGTTTACGGACGAAGCGTCGGTAATGGAATCCGCAGGCGAAAAGGTTATAATCGTAAACGGCGATAAAGCAAATATCAAGATTACAACGCCGTTTGACCTTATTTTGGCAGAGGCAATCGTCAGGGAGGAAGAAAAATGCGAATAGGCCACGGTTATGATGTGCATAAATTAGTTTCGGACAGAAAGCTTTATTTAGGCGGTGCGGAAATCGAAAACGATTTGGGACTTTTAGGCCATTCGGACGCCGATGTTCTTCTCCATGCTGTATGCGACGCGCTTCTCGGGGCCGCGGCTTTAGGCGATATCGGAAAGCATTTTCCCGATAATGATAATAGGTTTAAAGATATCAGCTCTTTAAAGCTATTAGAGGAAACGGGAAGAATTTTAAGCGAAAGCGGCTTTGAGATTATAAATATTGATTCTACTGTTATTGCGCAGGCGCCTAAAATTTCGCCGTATATAGAAAAAATGCGTGAAAACATTTCAAAAACGCTTGGCATTGATATTTCCTCCGTCAGCGTTAAGGCTACAACCGAAGAGGGATTAGGGTTTACGGGCTCTAAGCAGGGAATAGCGGTGCATGCAGTTTGTCTTATAAATGAAAAGTAATAAAGCTTTAGATTTCCGCATAGGCTTGTAAAGGGATAGTTTTGAAGCTTTATGTTTTGTTTTCTAAAAAGGCAATTGCCGTTTTTGCGGCGGTGTTTTTGCTCTTTCTTGCGCTTTCGGGTGAATTTTCTGCATCTGAGCAAAATAGAATTTCGGGTAAGACCAATGCTTTAAGGCTTGAATTTTTAAGCAGTATCGGTCTTAAAACCGAAGAGGAATGCGAGAGCAAAAAAGAAATTGTAATTCCCGAAAAGTTCTCGGATGTTTATAAAAACTATAATGAAATTCAGAAAAAATCGGGATTTGACCTTTATCCTTACAGCGGCTGTAAAGCCGATGTTTATACATATAAAGTAACCGATACGAAAAAATTCGGTGAAAACACCTATGCGAATATAATAGTTTTAAAAGGTGAGATTATAGGCGGAGATATTTCTTCAAGAGAGCTTTCGGGATTTATGCTTCCGCTTTTCGAAAAATAATCCGGAGTAATAATGGACAGATTAAGACTTGACAAATTTCTTTCAAATCAGCTGAATATATCGAGAAGTGTAATAAAAAATCAGATAAAAAAGGGCTCGGCTGAGGTTAACGGCAGGAAAATAAGCGACCCGTCGGTTATAATTGACGCAGATTCGGACAAAGTTTTATATGAGGGAAAAGAAGTAAGCTATAAAAAATATATCTATATTATGATGAATAAGCCGGCAGGAATTCTGTCCGCAACTGAGGACAAGTCTAAAAAAACGGTAATCGATATAATTCCCGAAGACTTAAAAAGAAAAAAGCTTTTTCCCGTAGGCAGGCTTGATAAGGATACAACGGGACTGCTTATCATAACCGACGACGGCGAGTTTTCCCATAAATGTATATCGCCAGATAAAAATGTAAAAAAGGTTTACACCGCTTTGCTTGACGGCGAGATAACCGATAGTATGATTGAGGAATTTAAAAAAGGACCCGTTCTTGCGGACGGAACGAAATGCAAGCCTGCTATTCTTAAAAGCTTAGGGAATAAAACCGCAAGAATTACAATTACAGAGGGAAAATACCATCAGATAAAAAGGATGTTCGGAACGGTAGGCTTAGGTGTAGAAAAGCTCCACAGAAATTCGATAGGGGAACTAAAGCTTCCCGATAATCTCGGCTTGGGGGAATGTGTTGAGCTTAAAGACGGTATGGAAAAATTTGCCTTGAAATAGGCGGTTTTAAGGGATTTTTCGGCACTTTTTATTACATTTATTTAATTTGACTAAATTGCCGATAAAAACATTGTGTGACTTGATTATAGAATTTTAGGCACTCATTTGTTATAATATTAAAGAAATGAAAGGTGTATTTTTTAGGAGGTTGTCGCAATGGCAAGTTTATCACTTCGTAATGTGTATAAGCGCTATCCGGGCGGAGTCACTGCCGTATCGGATTTCAATTTGGAGATTAAGGATAAGGAATTCATAATTCTTGTCGGACCTTCGGGATGCGGTAAGTCTACCACTCTCAGAATGGTTGCAGGTCTTGAAGAAATTTCTGACGGTGAGATTTATATCGGTGACCGCTTGGTTAACGATGTCGCACCTAAGGACCGTGACATTGCGATGGTTTTCCAGAACTACGCACTTTATCCTCACATGACAGTGTTTGATAACATGGCTTTCGGTCTTAAATTAAGAAAGACCCCGAAGGATGAAATCAAGCGCCGTGTTGAAGAGGCTGCAAGAATTCTTGATATCGAGCATCTCTTAGAGCGTAAGCCTAAGGCTTTGTCCGGCGGTCAGCGTCAGCGTGTTGCTTTAGGTCGTGCAATAGTTCGTG
>ERZ808242.1435-NODE-1435-length-13184-cov-3.743012_pt1 | contig 13184 bp, 12 predicted proteins | sample MGYA00521244_ERZ808242 | MGnify/ENA primary metagenome ERZ808242 (study PRJEB31516, sample SAMN03275573) | gut metagenome | biome: mammalia-associated habitat; material: feces | host: Papio cynocephalus | place: Kenya | collected 2012-07-27 ... | reverse complement strand
GGATACGGCGTGGCCATGGTCGCGCTGTTCTGGCTGACCCGGGAGCTTCCCAACCGCCGGATGATACAGCTTATGGGGCTGACGGCGCTGTGCCTGATGATGAACAGCGCGGCAATTTCCTTCGGTGCCGTCCGGATTCCCATAGAGCTGTTTGCCTTGTTTGCCATGATTCCCATTTGCCTGTACTCCGGCCGGAAGGCTACGGCAAGCCGGGCTGTGCAGCTGGGATTTTACCTGTTCTACCCCGTACATCTGGCGGTGCTTGCGGTGATCATGAAGCTCTGCTTCGGCGGCTGACGGCCTATGAAAATCGCGCTGCCGCCGATTCTGCCCACCGTGACATTTTCCTGTTGAAAATCGTGTTTTCCCGTGGTATACTCGCTGAGAGTATAGAAAGAGGTGAGATCGTTGACAGAGCAGAGGCTCTTTTCCGACCAAAGGCTCGTTCGCCTGATCATTCCCCTGGTCATTGAGCAGGCGCTGACCATTCTGGTGGGCATGTGCGACGGCGTGATGGTTTCCTCAGTTGGCGAGGCGGCGATTTCCGGCGTTTCTCTGGTGGACATGATCAACAACGTGATCCTGGTACTGTTTGCCGCGCTGGCCACCGGCGGCGCGGTGGTCACCAGCCAGTTCCTGGGGGCGCGGCAGTGGGAGAAGGCCCGGCAGAGCGCCGGTCAGCTGGTGCTGATGTCGGCAGCCATGGGTACCGCCGCAGCAGTGCTGTGCCTTGCGTTTGCCAAAAATCTGATGCGGCTGTTCTTCGGCGCCATCGACGACAATGTAATGGCGGCGGGACTTACCTATCTGCGCATTACTGCTCTGTCCTTCCCGTTCATTGCGCTGTATAATGCGGGCGCGGCGATTTTCCGCAGCGTGGGCAACAGCAAGGTGTCCATGCAGGTCAGTCTGCTGATGAATGCCATCAATGTGGCGGGCAACGCCATTTGCATTTTTGTGCTGAAAATGGGCGTGGCCGGTGTCGCCATTCCCACGGTGGTCTCCCGGTGCGTGGCGGCGGTGGTCATTCTGCTTCTCGCGGCGAATCCCAGGCAGGCGCTGTGCCTGAAATGGGGCGCGATCTGCCGGGCAGACGGCAAAATGATGGGCAGTATCCTAGGAATCGGCGTTCCCAACGCCTGCGAGAACAGCTTCTTCCAGTTGGGACGGCTGATCGTGGTGAGCATGATCGCCCTGTTCGGCACGGTGCAGACCTCCGCCAACGCGGTGGCGAACACATTGGACAGCGTGGGCATTATCATCGGGCAGGCCATGGGACTCGCCATGGTGACGGTGGTCGGCCAATGCGTGGGCGCGGGCGACCCGGAGCAGGTTCGGCACTATGTCAAAAAGCTCATGCGCTGGTCGTATCTGTCCATGGCCGTGTGCAATGTCCTGATTGTCATATTTGTCGAAGACCTGATCTCTCTTTACAGCTCCCTGTCGCCTGAGACGGTGGCGCTGACGAAAACCCTGGTCATCATTCACGCGGGCTGTGCCATTCTTTTGTGGCCGGCGTCCTTCGTTCTGCCAAACGCTTTGCGGGCGGCCAACGACGTGCGGTTTACCATGTGGGTGGGAATCGGCTCCATGGTTGTATTCCGGATTTGCTGCTCCTGGATTCTGTGCGTCCAGATGGAGTGGGGCGCGATAGGCGTCTGGATCGCCATGATCATTGACTGGGTATGCCGGACTGCGTTCTTTGTGACCCGGATGATTTCGGGAAAATGGCGGAGCAAATATATCCCCTCATGACATATTTTGCCGCCGATGGAAAATCCATCGGCGGCATTTCTGCGTTAAGGCATTTCCGCAAAATCCGGCATAACCTCAAACCGGCGCTGTTCTCCGTGCCAGGGGAAGCGGATGCAGCAGGAAAAAAGCATAGGCGCCGTGCGCTCGTCCCGGGAGCCGTATTTGTGGTCGCCCACCAGCGGATACCCCCGGGAGGAAAACTGTACCCGGATCTGGTGGCTTCGCCCGGTGTGGAGACGAACCCGGACGAGACTGCACTCCCCGGCGGAAAGGCGGATAAATTCCAGCCGCGCCCTTTTGGCACCTGCCCGCTCCCGCTTTACCACGTATACCTTGTTTTTTCGGCTGTCCTTCCACAGAAGGTCTTCCCAGTCCCCGGACTTCGGAGGCGTGCCATGAACCATGGCCAGGTATTCCTTCACCATGGCGCCGTCCTGCACGGCTTTGGACAATTCGGCGGCAGCCCGCTTCGTGCGGGCATAAACCATGACGCCGCCCACGTTTTTATCCAGCCTGTGGATGGGGAAAATTTCCCCGCCCAGCGCTTTTTTCAGCTCTGCGGGAACCTGCACCTCGGAATCCAGCCCCACGGGCTTGACGCAGACGGCCAGGTCTTTATCGTAAAATAAAATCTCCATTTCGGGATCCTCCGCTTTCTCTGATACTATTTCCTGATTAAAATCTTTCCTGAAGATTTTAATTGGAGTTCAGTATGACAGTGCTCTACTATAGCACAGATTTTCAGGCTGCGGAAGAGGGTGCTTGAACTTTGCATAAAAATATGTATAATAAGCGGAGAAATGGAGGATTACAACATGACGACACAAGAATATCGGAAAAAATCGCCTTTGATGATTTTTCTCAGCTACTTTAAAAACCGCAAACGGCTGTTTGCCCTGGACGTGCTCTGCGCCGTGGGAATCGGAGCCATCGACCTGGCTTTTCCCCTGGTGACCCGCAGCGCGCTTTATGAAATGCTGCCCAATCAGATGTACCGGACGTTTTTCACCATTATGGCCATCGTTGCGGTGTGCTATGTTCTGCGGTCGTTCCTGAATTACATTGTGGCCTATTACGGCCATACCTTCGGCATCCGGGTGGAGGCGGACATCCGCCGTGACCTGTTCCGGCATATGCAGGAGCTGAGCGTGGATTTCTACGACCGTAACCGCACCGGAAAGCTGATGTCCCGGCTGACCTCCGACCTGTTCGAGCTGACGGAGCTTGCCCACCACGGCCCGGAAGATTTGATCACGTCCATCCTGACCATTCTGGGGGCGCTGATCGTCATGGCGTCCATCCGCTGGCAGCTTGCCGTGATCGTGGCGCTGACCATTCCGGTGTTTCTGGCGGTGGCAATGGCCATGCGCGGCCGGATGGGGCGGGCGTCCGCCGCGGCAAAGGAGAAGATCGGCCACATCAATCAGGAGATCGAGAGCAGCCTTTCCGGCGTCCGCACTGCCAAGGCCTTTGCCAACGAGACGGTGGAGGCTGCCCGTTTCGACGCGGCCAATATGCAGTTCAAGACCTCCAAACGGGCGTTTCACAAGGCAATGGGCATGTTTGGCAGCAGCGTGGAGTTCTTTTTGTGCAGTCTGAACGTGATTATCATCGGCTTCGGCGGCTATTACGTCATGGAGGGAAGAATGGACTACCGTGACCTGCTGACCTTCAGCCTGTATATTTCCTCCTTCGTCAGCCCCATGCGGAAGCTCGCCAACTTCTCCGAAATGTTCGCCAACGGCTTCGCGGGCTTGAACCGCTTCGTGGAGGTCATGCGCACCGAACCCACCGTGCAGGATAAGCCCCAGGCGAAGGAACTGAAAAACGTCCGGGGCGAGATCAAGGTTGACCATGTTTCCTTTGCCTACGACGGCGATCTGGCGGTGCTTCACGATGTGAGCCTGACCGTCAGCCCCGGGGAAACAGTCGCCATCGTCGGCCCCTCCGGCGGCGGCAAGTCCACACTGTGCCAGCTGATCCCCCGGTTTTATGACGTCACCTCCGGCTCCATTTCCATTGACGGTCTGGACATCCGGGACGTGACCCAGCGGAGCATTCACGAAAATATCGGCATTGTCCAGCAGGACGTGTTCCTGTTTGCCGATACCATTCTGGAAAACATCCGCTACGGCAAGCCCGACGCCACCATGGAGCAGGTCATCGACGCGGCCAAAAAGGCGGAGATTTACGACGACATTCAGGCCATGCCCGAGGGCTTCAACACCTACGTGGGCGAGCGGGGAACGCTACTTTCCGGCGGGCAGAAGCAGCGGATCGCCATTGCCCGTATCTTCCTGAAAAACCCGCCCATTCTGATTCTGGACGAGGCCACCTCTGCGCTGGACTCCGTGACGGAGGCGAAGATCCAGCACGCCTTCGACAAACTGGCCGCCGGCCGGACGACGCTGATCATTGCCCACCGCTTAAGCACCATCCGCAACGCCAACCGCATTGTGTCGATTTCCGACGGTGTCATCACGGAATGCGGCACCCACGACGAGCTGCTTAGGAAGGGCGGCATTTACGCCGAGCTGTATAAGACCCAGAACGCGCTTGCGCTGGAAGCGCTCAGGCAGTAAACGAGCCGGAAGAACAGAAGCCCATTTTTCAACATGCTCAGAAATGCAATCACAGATTGCCTAAATGCAAACCGTACGTGGTTTACTTTCGGGAGGAGTGAACTAAAATGGAGACAGAAACCGCAAGAAACTTACCGGCCAAACTGGTTTCCCTGAGAAAGCAAAAAGGGATAACACAGATGGAACTGGCAGAGAAACTGAATGTTTCCCGTCAGGCGATATCCCGATGGGAAGTCGGCGCGGCAGTACCAACGACAGATAATCTGAAAGTTTTAAGTGAGCTGTACGGCGTATCTGTAGATTATCTGTTGAATGACGCGGCGGAGAATGTCAGCAAGCAAAATGAGGTAAAGCAAGCTCAGTCGGCAGCCGGTGGAACGAAAGAGAAAAACGGATTCCGCAGCCGCAGGAGATTGTACATCGGCACTGCGATTGGCTTGGTGCTGATGGCGATTATTTTAGCAGTGGTGGTGACTGCTATTGCTACAGCGAAAAATTCAAAAGGAGAACGAAGTCAAGTCATGCCAATAACGGATTTGACAGTTGCAGAGGAAGACGACTATACAATGTACACGTTCTCCCTAGAATAATCCCATCTGAAAGGGGGTGATGAATATGCGGGTGAAAAGAATAATCTGTATGGTTTTGGCTTGCATTGCGATTGTGGGAGCAATTTCAGTGCCTGCAAGTGCGGCCAAAATTGAAATCATTGCCCTTGAAAATTCTACAGGCGAGTTTATCGCCCCCTTTGCAACGAGATCGTTCAATATAAGCATTCCTGCAAAATCTCAGGTAATAGCGAACAGCAGCTTCCCTTTGGCTGCGTGGGAAACGGTTACCATTAAGGCATCCTAAATTTATAGCCTAGGGAGAATCGAGAGTGAAAAGTAAGTACAGATTCCTGGCAGTTGTGCTGCTTATTTTGTTCTTTACTCAAGGTTGTCACAATCCGGCGGTAAGTCCGCCGGATATGACTGGAAAAATCAACATAGGCGATTACGTATTTCGCATCGAGGAAGCGGTCGCAGACCAGTACAATGCACGGATTCGGTGTTCGTTAAGACGAGGGGATGGCGCAAAAATTGCATCGGATGCACGGTTTGAATCGTTTGAGGTCGGTGACAATGGATCGAGTTTCGGAGGGACGGTTAAGTATACATTAAGCGATGACGGAAAAATAATCTGGATTGATATTGCCCAGTCAGGCTCCGGGAAATTAGATGATGTCTGCACGGTCACGTTGCGAAATCTGACATTCGGTGAAGACGGCGCGCTTAAACCTGTGAATGGAAAATGGGAAACATCATACAGAATGCAAACGGAAGAGGAAACAGAACTGTCTGCGGATGATCTAAAATTGCAGACGGCTGATAATAGTGGAAGCTATCAGCTGTCCAGCGTACAGATTTCTACGGTAGGCGTTCATATGGAAATGAAAATTCCACAGAACGATATTGTCGATTTTGCAAATCAGTTTGAGGCGCATTTGCTCCTTAACGACGGAACTGTCATTGAGCTGGAATTACATCATTCAATCCATGGGAAAAAGGCTCCTTTTCAGGCAACTGCCGAAGCGGTGCTCGGGGAACCGATGAAGCTGGACGAGTTGTATGCGATTGTTGTTTGCGGTCGGGAATTTCCGATTCGGTTGAACTAGGTCTTGCCGAAAAGATATGTGCACAGTGCGTTTCACAAAATAGCGCCGCCTTGCACCGCAAGGCGGCTTTTTCTTGATTTCATCAGAGGTTCCCATGATAATTTTTTGGGAATTTGGTCTGGACAGAGAGCGCATTATAGGATGCTGCCTTGCGGTAGCATCCCTTTTGACGCTCGGTTATTCAGTTTTTGAGCTGACCTGTTTGCCCTCTGCCCTTAAAAGCGTTGATTTTACCGGGTCTCTGCTTGTCTTCCTATGTCGGCGATCTTAGCCGGTCGCCCTTTGGAACGGGGGAAACAATTGCTGCAAGGGATTGCCGCCGGTTCAGCGCTTTCTTTCATCAAAGCCGTGTATCCAGTCGGAGCGGTGATAATAGATAAAGTAGATCACCGAGCTGACCGACCAGGTGAGCGGATAGGCCCAATAGATGTACTGAATTTCGTGGGAGATGCCCATGACCGTCGTGATGTAGACGATGCGCAGCACGCACCAGACCGCCAGCATGATCGTCATGGGTACGAAGGCCTTGCCCGCGCCGCGGCAGACCGAGGCAATGGCGTGGGAATAGGCCAGCAGGAAGTAGAACAGCGCGATGGTTCGCGCCTGGCGCGTGCCGAAGGCAATGACCTCCGGAGTGGACGTAAAAATCGAGACCAGCTGCGGCGCAAAAGCATACATGCCCACGCCGATCAGCTCCGCCAGTGTAATGGAGGCAAGAATGCCGAAGCGCGCGCCCTTTTTCGCGCGGTCGTACTGCATCGCGCCGAGGTTCTGGCCGGTGTAGGTGGTCAGAGCCATGGTAAAGCTGGTGATCGGCAGGAAGGCGAAGCCCTCCAGCTTGGAATACGCGCCGTATCCCGCCATGGCCAGCTTGCCGAAGGAGTTGATATTGCTCTGCACGATGACGTTTGCCAGGCCGATGACCGAGTTCTGCACGCCGGAGGGCAGGCCGTATCGCACCATCTGCTCCAGCATCTCCCCGTCGAAGCGCAGCTTGCACCAGCGGAGGGGATAGGGCATCCCTTTTCTGCTCAGATGGATCAGGCAGAGCACCATGCTGATGGCCTGGGAGATCGTCGTGGCGACTGCTGCCGACCATACGCCCCAGTGAAAGATCGCGATGAAGAGCAGGTCGAGCGCGATGTTGATGAGGGACGAGAGGATCAGGTAGTAGAGCGGACGGCGGCTGTCGCCGAGGGCGTTCATGATGCTCTTGCAGGCGTTGTAGAGCACGACGGCCAGCACGCCTGTAAAATAGTAGCGGAAATAGGAGATGGCGTCCGGCAGAACCTCCGGGTCGGTTCCCATCCAGCGCAGGATCGTCGGGGTAAAGACAATGCCGAAGCCTGTCAGCAAAACACCGCTGCAAATGCTGACGAGAATATTCGTGTGGATGGCACGGGAAACGCGGTCGTGGTCGCCGGCGCCGAAATAGCGCGAAATGGTGACGCTCGCGCCCATGGTCATGCCCACAAAGAAGCTGATGAGCAGGAAAATCAGCGGCCCGGAGGAGCTGACGGCTGCCAGCGCCTCGTCGCCGAGGAAGCGGCCGACGATCAGCGTATCTGCCGTATTGTAAAGCTGCTGAAAAACTTGGCTGAGCAGCACGGGAACTGCAAACGACACGATCAGCCGCCATGGGCTGCCATGCGTCATCTCCCGGGTCGCACTCTGCACAAAGCATCCATCCCTTCCCAACGGAATTTCCGCGCCGCAGCGCAGTGATCTGTATCATAGCAAATTCCATCGAAAAAAGCAAGCCTGGATCCGGCCAAATCAAGACGAAAGGAATAAATCCCAAAACGCTCCATCTGGCGGCAAAAGCCGTCGGATGGAGCGTTTTTTTGTGATATGGTTTTCGCGGGGACAGTATCGCTGTACAATCTCCGTCAGCGGAGCCTGATGGAGCCCATCCCAACAAAGCGGGTGATTTTCACGGAGTTTGTCCCTCTGCGGGGGACGGCACCCACACTCAACACCTGCATTGTAGCACGGATTTTTCAAAAATGCAACAGGTTTATGCTAATTCTTGAAATCAGTTTTAAAATTTTTAAAGGCAGGACGGCTTCCGGTGGCAGGAATCCCATGCCATTGCTCTTGTCCGGCAGCCTTTGCGCAGTCAAACGCGCAGTCAAAAAAAGAAAGGTTCGGCTGGTTCAGCCGTCCAATTTTATCAGGAGGTCTTACAAATGGCAAAAGGTGAAAACATTTTCAAACGGAAGGACGGCCGGTGGGAAGCCCGGTATATCCGGGGCTATGAGCTTTCCGGCAAAATCCGATACGGGTTCTGCTACGGCAAAACCTACAGGGAGGCAAAGGAGAAGGTCACGAAATTCAAAGCGGCCATGGTGGGCAACGCTCCGCCGCCGGACGTGAGTTCCCGCCACCGGTTCGCGTTTTACTGCGACGAGTGGCTGCGGCTGCGGAAAGCGAAGGTAAAGGAAGCGACCTACATTAAATATGATACGGCGCTGGAACGGCACGTCAAGCCGAAGCTGGGCGGATGCTTTCCCCTCGGCCTTTCCACCGGGCTGATCGACGATTTTGCACGGGAGCTGCTGCTGGAGGACGAGCTTGCCCCGAAAACGGTGCATGACATTCTTGTCGTGCTCCACGGAGTCCTGAAATTTACTGCCGCACGCTTCCCCGGGATTTTTCCGGTCATCGAGATCAGCTATCCCAAGTGCGGCCGCAGGGAAATGCGCGTCTTGTCCCGAGAGGAGCAGCAGCGGTTCGTTGCCTACCTGCTGACCGACATGGACGCCTGCAAATTCGGCGTGCTGCTGACGCTGTTCACCGGCGTGCGGATCGGGGAGCTGTGCGCGCTCCAATGGGGCGGCATTTCCCTGCGGGACAAGACCATCCGGATCGCCGCCACATTGCAGCGGCTGCGGGACACCGACAAGGCCGGAGCCGCCCGCACCCGGATCGTGATCGGCACGCCCAAAAGCGACACATCCGCAAGAACGATCCCCATGACGAATTACGCGGCCGCGCTCTGCGAAAAGATGCGCCCCGCCAGCGCGACGGCCTATGTTCTGACCGGGACGGAGGCGTATATGGAGCCCCGGGCATTGCAGTACCGCATGGAGAGATACACCCGCGACTGCGGCCTGGAAGGCGTTCATTTTCACACGCTCCGCCACACCTTCGCGACCCGCGCCGTGGAGGTGGGCTTTGAGATCAAGTCCCTTTCCGAGGTTCTGGGGCACGCCAATACGACCATCACCCTTGACCGCTACGTCCATTCCTCCATGGAGCTGAAGCGGGACAATATGAGTAAATTGGAAGCGGCGGGATTCTGAATTCTGCGCAGTCAGAATTCTGTGTCAGCTGCCCCGGTGTGCGGCGTTCTCCGACCCAAAACGGCCGCTTTTAGCAGAGGGACAAACTCCACGATTGAAAAAAACTTTACATAAATTTCACAAACCTGTTGCTTTTTTGATAAGTCCATGCTATAATGCAAGCATCAGATGTGGATGGCCTTCCCCCCGCGCCACGGAGGGACAAACTCCACGATAATAAACGCGCGATATTCCCGGCAAATTGCTCAGTCTCCGATTGGCATTGGTTTGCCTTTTTTTGGCGATTCGCGTAAGTGTCCACTTTTTTTCACCGGAGGATGACAATTTGGAACAGCAAAACATGAGACAGGCATTTATGGAAAGCACCGTCCGCGTCGTGGCGCGGGACGGTGTGGAGAAGGCCACCACCAAGTCCATCGCCGCCGAGGCGAAGCTGAACGAGGCCTACATATACAAATGCTTCTCCGGGAAGGATGAGCTGCTCGGCGAGACCTTCCTTATGGAGGACGAGCGCTTTTCCGCATTCCTGAAAAAGACCCTCCCCGTTATGCGCACGCCGGGGCTGCTGTGGCGGGAGCGGGCGTACATTCTCTGGAAGCGGAGCTGGGAGCATATCCTGGGCGTCTCCGACGATTGCTCCTTTTACATCCGCTACTATTATTCCGCCAGCTGCCGCGCCCATGCCTATGAAATGCACCTTGCGTGCTATAGGCCCCTGATTGAGAAGGTGAGCCCCGTGTTCCTTCCGGAGACGAACATGGAGATGCTCATCCACCAGATCTTCTCCACCATGCTTTTCTTCGCCTCCCGGGTTCTTCACGGCGATCTGGAAGACAACGAGACCACGACCCTGTGGGCGTTCGAGCAGATCTACAGCTTCGTCGTGCCCCACGTCAGACCTGAGGTGCTGGAAGAGGTTACGCTATGAGCGGATCTCTGAAAAAAATCTGGAACGCCGTCAGCACCGTTCTGGTCATCCTGGTGGTGCTCCTGGCGCTGCTGCTGGTGGGGGCGAGGGTCGTGGGATTGCAGGTATTCACCGTGCTGTCCGGCTCCATGGAGCCGACGTACCATACCGGCTCCCTGATCTATGTCAAGAAGGTCGACCCCTATACCATTAAAGAAGGCCAGCCCATCACCTTCATGCTGGACGAGGACACCATCGCCACCCACCGGGTGGTGGGCATCGTGCCGGACGAGGACGACCCCACCGTCATCCGCTTCCGCACCAAGGGCGACGCCAACGACGCCGAGGACGGCTCCCTTGTCCATTATAAGAACGTCGTCGGCACGCCCATTTTCTCCATCCCGTACCTGGGCTATATAGCGGATTATATCCAGCATCCCCCCGGAATGTACATAGCGATTTCCGCCGGGGCGGTGCTTCTGCTGCTGGTCTTCCTGCCGGATATTTTCGCCGACGAGGATAAGGGCAGAAAGAAGTCCCGCCGGGGCAGGAAAAACCCGCCCGAGGCCGAAGCCCCCGCGGCCGAGGTGGACGTTCCTCAGCAGGAACCGGAGACCCTGGCCGACGAAATCCGCCGGAAGACCGACGGCCTGCTCACCGACGAAGAGGTGGGCAAGCTCTGCCGCCTGATCGAGGCGGGGAAGTATGACGACGCCGCCGCCGAATCCCTCCGCAGGCTCCTGATCCGGCGGGACGCGGAACGGAAGCGGCAGCAAGCCGCCCCATTATCCTAAGGGCAATGCCGCAAGGCTCCCTATATAACAATTTTTTAGGAGGTTTTCGTGATGAAAACAAGAAGCAAGGCTCTGCTCCTGACCCTCTGTGCGGTATTGCTTGTTACCGCCTCTGTGCTGGGAACAATGGCGTACCTGACCTCGACCGATAAGGTCGAAAACACCTTTACCGTTGGTAAGGTAAACATCACGTTGGACGAAGCTAAGGTTGATACAAACGGCAAAGCTGTAGAACCCGCTGAGCGTGTTAAGAAAAACAACTACAAGCTGCTGCCCGGCCATACCTACACCAAAGACCCCACTGTGACGGTTAAAGCAGGCAGTGAGGAAAGCTACATCAAGATGACTGTCACTTTCACCAAGGCCAACGAGCTGGATACCATCTTTGATCCCACCGGAGCAAAACTGATGGAAATCTTCAAAGGCTACGATGCTAAGAATTGGACTTACAAGGGCAACACCAAGGACGCGACTGCAAATACCCGTACTTACGAGTTCTGGTACAAGGAAGCTGTCGGCGCTCTCGACGCGGACGTTAAGTTGGACGCCCTGTTTGATTCCATCACCGTCCCCGGCACCATCACGGGCGATGATCTTAAGAACATTGACGGTATGACCATCACTGTCAACGCTTACGCCATCCAGGCTGACGGCTTCGCCGATGCCGCCGCCGCGTGGGCTGCCTATAACGGCTAAATGATTCCAACAGATAAACCCATCTGTTGAAATAAATACCCCGCAAAAATCATAGGAAAGGAGGAAGAGTGAAATGAAGCATTACGAAAAGCGCCGCAGCGTGAGCAGCAAAATGTTCGTCATGATGCTGGCACTGGTGCTGGTATTCGGCTGCGCAGTAGGCGGAACGATCGCATGGTTGACTGCTACGAGCGCCACTGTTACCAATACGTTTACTTACGGTGATATCAACATTAGCCTGGCAGAATCTACGGGCAATGACTATACGATCATCCCCGGCGTTAATATCCACAAAAACCCGAAGGTGACGGTCGAGAAGGATTCTGAAGCTTGCTACCTGTTCGTCGAGGTCAAAAAGACTGGTACGTTTGTTGAGAATAAGGTAAATTATGGCATCGCAGACGGCTGGACGCAGGGCGACGGCACAAAGATTCCTAGTGACGTCTACTACCGCACGGTCAGTGCAGAAGACGCCAAGAATGGCGTCGTCTACAATGTCCTCGCGGGTGACACGACTTATACCGATGGTGTTATCACTGTTAGCGATGGCCTGACCAAGGCGGACATCAACGGAATTACCGCTAAGCCCAAGCTGACCTTCACGGCCTACGCCATCCAGAAGGAAGGCTTTGCCACCCCCGAAGCCGCATGGACTGAGGTTTCTAAGTAACCCCCTGCGCGCGGGCGCAGAAAACATAATAATTGTAAGGAGCAATACATCATGAAGAAGAAAATCACGGCGATTTTCCTGTGCGTGGCTCTGGTAGCCATCGCCATCGCTGGCGCTTCTCTTGCTTACTTCACTGATACGAAGAGTGAGACCAACACCTTCACCGTTGGTAACGTCAAAATCGACCTGATCGAGCAGCAGACCAACGAGGGCAAGCTTGAGGATTATGTGGATGGAAAGGTCCTCGTTCCCGGCACGAGCAGCGACGGAAACGCCGTTTCCAAGATCGTTACCGTGAAGAACACCGGCCATAACGCTGCGTGGGTTTGGGTTGATATCAAGGTTCCCACCGTTCTGGTCAGCACGGATATTCAGAAAGCTTCTAAGGAAACCTTCAACGCTCTGCACTGGAACAGCTACGGCTACTTCACCACCGAATATCACGCTACGATGCCTGCCGACGGCTCTCCTCTCAAGGACGGCGTTCTGGATGAAAGTGGCAAACCGACCACAGCTGGCATGGTCGATGTCGAGAATGGCTTGTGGCACGATTTCGAGTATGTTGGCATTGAGGAAGATTACACCGTGTTCCGCGCCAAAATGGAGAAGACCCTGGCGCCCGGCGCGATCTCTCTGCCCTGCCTGCGTCAGGCCTACATGGATTGGCGCCTGATTGCCAATGATGACGGAAGCTACACCTTCCCCAAGACCGAAACCAAAGCTTACACGTACGCTGGCGCTGAGATTCCTGCTAACACCAAGTGGGAAATCATTGTCAACGCCTATGCCATTCAGGCTGATGGCATTGCTAATGTGGA
>ERZ808242.1434-NODE-1434-length-13187-cov-5.157630_pt1 | contig 13187 bp, 10 predicted proteins | sample MGYA00521244_ERZ808242 | MGnify/ENA primary metagenome ERZ808242 (study PRJEB31516, sample SAMN03275573) | gut metagenome | biome: mammalia-associated habitat; material: feces | host: Papio cynocephalus | place: Kenya | collected 2012-07-27 ... | reverse complement strand
AAAAATTTTTAATCCCAATCTCAGCTTGAATTTTGGGTTTTTCGACAGACTGAAATCCCCATTCTTACGAATGGGGATTTTTTACTTATTCACTTTTCACTCTTCACTTTTTCACTCTTCATTCGACCGTTTATGAGAATTTTTTGAAAAACGAATGAAACATCATTATTATCATTTATGCTTATAGCAAATAAGCTTTTTTATCTTTATTTTATCAGAAAATTTCATCGTGAATGCTCTCGGGTTTTTGTCAAGCGGAATTGTAAAGGTAATGCTTTTAAGCTTTTTATCGGTTCCGTTCAGCATTACGGGGTAACCGCCGAGCCAATCGGGCTCAAATATAAGCTTATCCTGAGCGAGAATGGGAGATTCAGAGGAATATTCAAGCTCGAAAAGCGCGGGATAGCGGTTTCCTGAAACCGACTCATATTTTACTCCGCTTTCTAAATCCGAAAACTCATTTGTTTTTATATAATCCTCAATCCTTGCAGACATTAAAATATCGGGAACCTTACAGCCGCCGTCGGCAAATCTTTCGAATGACGGGGTTTTAATAATATAGTTTAAAAGATTTTTGATATTTCGCTGTAATTCTCCGCGGGTGATAAAGCCCTCTTGAAGTCCCGAAAGAATATCGCTTTCTTTAAGGTCTGCGGAAGAGGCTACCATATAAATGTCATTCTGAGCGCGGACGGCATATTTAAGCTTATCCTTGCCGTTGTCATCAAGCTCGCCGCATTTTGTCCACCAGTCGGTCATTACCATTCCCGAAAATCCCCATTCGTCTCTTAAAACAGTCGAAAGGATTTCATACTGAGATGAGGTAAATCTGCCGTTTACGGGATTGTACGAGGTCATAACGGAAGTTGCGCCGCCCTCTTTGACCGCGATTTCAAAGCCTTTAAGATAAATTTCTCTTAAAGCGCGCTCCGAAACCACCGCATTCACGGAATACCTGTTATGCTCCTGATTGTTACAGCAAAAATGCTTTATGGTAGTAGTTACTCCCGATTTTGCAATTGCTCTTGTCATAGCCGCTGCCATTTTGCCCGAAACAAAAGGATCCTCTGAAAAATATTCGAAATTTCTGCCGTTTAAGGGGGATTTATGAATATTAAGTCCGGGGCCTAAAAGCGCGTCAATATTATATCTGAATGCCTCAACGCCCAAAAGCTCGAATATTTCCTCTGCAGCCTTTATATCAAAAGAGGTTGCAAAAAGCGTTCCGTTAGGCAAAAGAGTAGCCTTTGAACCGTCGTCAAAGCGAAGTCCGGACGGTCCGTCGGTCACACAGCAGGCAGGAATTCCGAAAGAGCTCAGCTCAAAATCAAGTCCTCCGAATGCCGCTCCGGTGCCGTAGGTTACCTTAAAGCTGCTCATTCCTTCTCCTACGGACATTCTTCTTAAAGCGTCGTCGGAAAGCTGAGCGACAAATTCATCCATTGTGTTTTTGCCGTCGGCAACATCTAAAAGCTTTATGCCCTTATCGCCCGTATATTCCAAATCCCTCGGTCTGCCGTTTTCGATTGCCTTAAGATAATCAGCCGTTCTCAGCGGCGCCGGCTCATACTGTTTTTCATATTTACCGTTATTTTCGACAGCCTTTATTCTGTCAAACGCCTTTTCGGGCGCGCAAATTTCCGTAAGCCTTTCGGTAACGGTAAGAGTATCATTATTTATACTGAGTACCTTTTCGGCGCTTCTTACATCTGTTCCTGCAAATATTTCATATTCGCCCCTAAGTAAGCAATAGCAGGATTTGTTTCCTGTAGCAGTGCTGTCATCATAAGAAGCAAGGGCTTTGAAATCAACATCTACAGTGAGCGTTTCGCTCTCACCGGGCTTTAGCTCGGCGGTTTTCGCAAAGCCAATAAGCTCTCTTGCAGGGTTTGTTAAGACATCACAGGGCTTTTTGCAGTAAACCTGCAAAACCTGTCTGCCGTTTAGTTTTCCGATGTTTTTAAAGGTTACTCTGACGGTTATTTTACCGTCCTTAAATTCTGCTTTATAATCGGAAGAAAATTCGGTATATGTCATTCCGAAGCCGAACGGAAAACGGACCGCGTTTTTATCAAAGGTTTCAAAATATCTGTAGCCGACAAAAATATCGTCCGAATAAACGCTCTCAAAATCGTCTCCGAATGCCTCATAATCGGGATATGCCTTTAAATCCTTAACGCATGTGTCGGTAAGCTTACCTGTAGGATAGGTTCTTCCGGAAATTATGTCCGCTAATGCCAAGTCGCCCATTTCTCCGCCCTGCCAGACTATTACAAGCGAGGTTACATTGCAAAAATCCAAAAAGCTCATATCCACAATATTTCCGACATTCAAGAAAACTATTGTGTTTTCAAAGCTTTCACCGACGGTTTTAATCATATCGGTTTCGGCTTTTGTCAGGCGGTAGCTTCCCTCTTCGTCGGCATTGTCATGGTCTTCTCCGGCGCTTCTGCCGATAATTATTACTGCCGCGTCATTCCTTTTTGCGGCGGCGTCGGTTACGGATTTCGAAAGAGGCATTTCCTCCTGCGACCAAAGCTGCTTTCCCCAGCCCGTATTTATAACCATTGGGTTTTCTTTTATCCAGCTTTCATAAACCGATTTTATTTCCTTATCCACACAAAAATCGGTATCGCTTAAAAGGGTATCTATAATACAGGGCATTCTCTCGGTATTAACGCATCCGCCGGAGCCTGTTCCGCTCCTGTAATAGGTTTCCTGCGTTCTGCCGAAAACGGCGATTTTTGAGCCTTTTTTAAGCGGAAGAAGTCCTCTGTCATTCTTAAGAAGCACGCTTCCCTCGCCCGCAAGCTTCCTGCAAAGGGGCTTAAGCTCTTTTAAAGCGCCCTTTTCGTCCGTCCATAAAAGCAGGTCATGAACTTTTTTATCCTTATTTATCTTCATCAGGTTTACCTCCCGAAGCAATATTTTCTACTTGTATAATAAGATAAAATATGATATAATTCAAGAAAAAATATGTTGTTTTTAAGACAAAAGATGATATTCCGGAGAGAGAATGAAAAATTATTTTTTACAAAGCCATGATTTTTTAAACGCCTTTTATGCTTCTACGGTCGATTATGTTTATCATCTTCATTCAAGCATAGAGGTGGTATACTGCATAAACGGCTCGGGAAGCGCGTTTTTAGACGGAAAGGAATATACCTTAAAAGAAAACGAAGCTTTTGTCGTGTTCCCGAATCAGCTCCACAAATACGAGGGGTTTAAAAACGGTAAATTTATTATATTTATCGTCCCGAGAAACGAAATGCCTTACTTAAGCGAAATTACAGGCGATTACAAGCCGTTAAATCCCGTGATAAGCGACGGCGGCAAAGAAATTTTAGGGCTTTTATCTCTTCTTATCGACAGCTACAGAATTTGTTCGGAAAAAAGTCTCAGACTTTATTTAGAGCTGATTTTATCTCGGATTATTGAAAAAAGCGGCAAGACCGACAAAGAGAAAAATTCCGAGGTTATAACGAAAATTCTCAATTTCTGTCAGGAGAATTATACTCAGGATATAAGCCTTGAGGACATTTCGGAAAAATTTAATCTCAGCAAAGGGTATCTTTCTCATATATTTTCAGATAAGCTTAAGATAAATTTCAGAAGCTATATAAATGATTTAAGAATAAGCGCCGCAAAAGCGCTGATAGAACAAAACAAGCTGAATTTTACCGAAATCAGTATAAAAACAGGGTTTTCGACTACTCGGACCTTTAACAGGGCATTTTTAAAATCCGAAGGAATAACGCCTATGCAATACAAAAAATCAGCCGGCAGACATTAGACAGTTGTGTGCCTTACGCCACTGATATAACCAAACCCTATCGTCAAGGGCTACGCCTTGACACTTCCCCTTTCATCTAAAGGGGAAGCTTGGGTTTGTGCTGAAACTAAAGAAAAGGCTCCCTTCTTTTTGCGTATGCAAAACAGAGGGGAGCTGTCGTTCTAGATGATAGACATTAGATTTTAGACGTTAGACCGATGTGTGCCTATCGGCACGAAAATTAAATAAAATTTTCATCCGTTATCTTTTATTATATTTTCTTTTCCGTTAAAATTCAGAATATCTTTTTTAAGTGCGCCGTTCGTCATTGAATTTGAAGTTATAATACAATTATTGCAGTTTTTTAGCACAACCGAGTAGTCGGGCGACTGAGTTCCCTTGCCGTGGTCGTCCTTTCCCGTACCGAAAACATTCGCGTTTATAACTGTGCGGTCGGTATCGTTAAGCAGTATATGCGAGTTAAGATACGGGTCTTCCTCAAAATCAGTTCGGTGCTTTCCGCTTCTTCTGAATATATTGCCGGTAAGAGTTATTGAGTTTGAACGGTATTTGCCTGTGCGTATCTGAACCGACGGACCGTATGCACGGTCAAAGCAGTTATTATTTATATTGAGCGAGCCGCCGAAAGCGATATTTATGCCGCCGTTGTGATTCCACTCAATTCTGTTGCCAGTGATTGAGAATGATGCAAAATTATCGTCGCTGTAAATAGCCGCGCCGCGGTTTGTATGCATAATATTATCGGTTATCCAGCCGTCCCAACCTGTAAGATAGATTGCATTTTTGCCGTTTGCCATTATCATACATCCTTTTACGGTAAAAGCAAAAATATGCTGAAGATGAATTCCGTCGCCGCCGAAATTTTTTATCTGGCAATTTTCTATTACGAAGGAGTCTTCTCTGAAGCCCTCCTGAGTAGGCTCGGGGAACAGATTTTTCTCCTTAAAAAGCTCGTAATTATCTCTTGTTGAATAATCCTCCCAAAAAACTCCTATTCCGCAGGCACCGAATTCCGAGACCTCATTGCCGAGAAGCTGCAGGCCGTTTATGCGGCAGCCGTGCGCTCCCGTAAGATTTAAAAGACAGTCGGCGTTTTTGTCATTAAGTGAAAGTACAGAGCCGCCGTATTCGCGGTATCCCCAACCTGAAAAGCCCGAAAGAGTCACGCTCGGCGGAACGGTAAGCTCTCCGCACATAAATTTCCCCGGCGGCACCGCAACGCATCCCTTTATTTCTCCTGCTTTGTTAAGAGCCGTCTGAATTGCCGCAGTGCAGTCCGTTTTGCCGTCGCCCACCGCGCCGAAATCGGTTATATCAAAAACATTTTCCAAAGATAATCGCCTCCTTTAGCATTATAAAACAGAAGTTTGAATTTTCACATATAAAATAACGATTAAAATATTGTCAAAACCGACTTTTTAATTTATAATACTAATTAAAAGGAGATGATGTATTTGGATAGCTTTTACTGTCACAAAGGAGTTGTCGCTCAAAAATCGTGCCATAAGCACCGGCACTCAGTATTCGAAATAGTTTATCAGTTAAGCGGTCAAAACACCACCCTGATAAACGGAAACGCTTATATAATGCGCCCTTCGGACGTTCTTGTTATTCCGCCGAACACATCACACGAGATACCATCAGGCGAAGAATTTACAGATTTATATTTTCAAACCGATAAGCTTTGCTTTGAGTCTGTTATAAAAATTTCCGATGTTTCGGGTGAAATATTCGAAGTGTTAAACCTGCTTAATTCCGTGCTTTTCGAAAAGAAAAAGTATTGCCTTAAAATTTGCGAAAACCTCAAAGACTGTTTAGAATTACTTATAATTGAATATTTAAATATTTCGCATAAATACCCTTTTGCCGAAAAATTGCAAAGCGAATTAAACGAAAATATTTCAAACTGCGAATTTTGTGTTTCAAAGGCAATAGAGAAAACGGGATATAATGAAGATTATATTCGGCGCTGTTTTAAAGAAATTTATGAAAAAACGCCGCTTGAATACCTTACGGAAATGAGAATAAAAAAATCAAAGAGTCTTTTGCTCCAGCCCTGCCGGCTTTCGATTCTTGAAATCGCATTAAGCTGCGGTTTTTCAGATCCGCTTTATTTTTCAAAATGCTTTAAAAGCAAATGCGGTATGTCACCCAGAAATTACAGAAATTTATATATGAAAAAAAGGTAAGTGCTCTAAAAAAAGCACTTACCTTTTTCCCGCTGTTTTTTCGGCGGATAAAATATTAAAACCGCAATAAACCCCGATAAGCAGGATTATGCTGAAAATAAGAATTAAATACATAGTGCCGGTTTGCACCGTTTTCCCGTAAAACTCAACACTGCAATCGACGCTTTTTTTAATTTCCGTTACAATGCTTTCGGGGAATCCCTCTTTTGCCATTTGCTCAAAGGAGCCTCTTAAGGCGTGGTTTCTAAGCAAGCTGGTTCCGTAGGTCCCGGGGAGAAAGGACAGGAAATTTTTAAGTCCGCTGCCGAAGCTCGAAATCGGCATATACGCTCCGCAGATAAATCCGTAACCCGCGCTGACAACGGTTCCTACCGCGGATGCCTGACCGTCCGAGGAAAGGAAGAAGTTTACGCAAGACGAAAGCGCTGTTCCGAAAAGAGAAAGCAGGAAAACATCGAACAAAATAAGAAAAACATCCGAAACCGATAAATACCAGACGCCCGAAAGGCCGAGATATAAAAAGCTTACAACGGTTGCGGTAAAGGTGATAATAAGCGTAGAAACGAGTGTTGAAAGATAATAGCTCAGTCCTAAAATTTTGACATTAAGCGGAGAAACCATAAGGTCCTTTCTCGCTCCGCTTGTTTTGTCCTTTATCATTAAAAGATTTGAGCAGAAAGCGACTGTCACACAGATTACCGCAAGTAAGGACGATGTAAGCTGACCGCCGACGCATGCTTCTATCACCGATTCTTTCACCTTTGCTCCCGCGGCTAAAAGCGCGGAATTAAAAGAATCGGTATAAATATTTTTAAGAAAGGTCGCATAAAGAACGAGCAGAATAATCGGGGTTATAAGAGAAGAAAAGAACATCCCCTTATCCTTGAAATATAATTTTGTGTTTCTTTTGGTAAGATAATAAAGCGTTTTCATTAGTTTTTACCGCCTCCCGAAAGAGCTTTCCCCGTTACGCTGAGAAATACATCGTCCATTTTTCCCTTGGTTATTTCATAGTCCTTAAAAATATCGGGGTGTTTAATAATAAGTGCTGTTGCCTCGGCGGTACTTTTAACCGAAAGCCTGAATGCGCCCTTTTCGGCGGAAAAAGGCATATTTAAAGCCTTTATTTCTTCCTCTTTTGCGCCGTAAATCGTGATAAAGTCACCCGAATATGTATTTTTAAGCTCAAGCGGAGAGCCCTCGGCGGCAATTTTTCCGCTGTCAAGTATTACAACATAATCAGCCTCGGCCGCCTCTTCCATATAATGAGTAGTAAGAAATACCGTCATATTATCCTGCTTTAAAAGCCCGTCTATAACATTCCAAAGAAGCTTTCTTGTCTGAGGGTCGAGACCTGTCGTCGGCTCGTCAAGTATAAGGATTTCGGGTTTGTGGAAAAGCGCGCGTGCGATATCTATTCTTCTTCGCTGTCCGCCCGAAAGCTTTCCTACGGGGCGGCCGAGCAATTCTTCAAATTCAAGCAGATTTGAAAGCTCTGAAAGTCTTTTTTTAAAAGAAGCGCCGTAAATCCCGTAGAGCGCCGCACGGCTTTCTAAATTATCCCTGACCGAAAGCTCGGAATCAAGAACGGAATTCTGAAAAACCACTCCGAGACTTTTTTTGATAAGGTCGGGATTTTCGTCTATGTCCGCGCCGTTTACGGTTACCTTTCCGCCGTCCTTTTTAAGCTGACCGCAAAGTATGTTTATTGTAGTCGATTTTCCTGCTCCGTTAATGCCTAAAAACGCAAAAAGCTCGCCTTTTTTGACCTTAAAGCTCAAATCGTCTACAGCTTTTATATCTGCAAAGCTTTTTTTGAGATGTTCAATTTTAATAAGCTCGCTCATAAACCGTCTTCACAACTCCTTTTTTGCACTGAATGCTTTTAAAGCCCGTAAGCTTTATTTTAAGCTCTTTTTCGACCTCTTCCTTCGCGTTTTCATAAACGCTCGGATTATAATGAAGCAAAATCAAATCCGCTTCCTTGATTTTGCCGGAATATTTTTTTATAAAATCTCTTACAGGCGCGCATAAATTAAATACCCAAACAGGCGAGCAAATCGTTATATGCCTGTATTTTGTAAGGTCTGCCTTTAAATCCTTTGTAGGCATTGCCCATTTGTGCATTCCGAATCTTCCGCACCACCAAAATCCTAAGGTGCCCTCAGTCCGCTCTTTTGCATCGATTTCGCATATATCGGCACCCAATCGGTCGGCGGCTTCAAGCGCCGCTTTTTTAACATAACCCATTCTCGAAAAATACACTACGAGCGTGTCAGGATTTTTTCCGATATTTTTATAATCGGAAATGTTTATTTTAAAGCATTCCTGCTTGTAAAAAACATAAGCCGCGTATCCCGTAACCGCTTGGCAGAGCCCGAAAATAAAATACGCCGTTGACATAAAGTTTAAAGGAAACATATAAAACTGAATACATATCCAAAGCATGAGAGTTATTCCGAATACACAGCCTAAAATAATTCCCGTCCGCCTGTTTTTCATCAGCAAAACAGCCGCCGTAAGATTTGTAATTCCGTTTACAATAAGCAGCGAAATTCCCGAAAATGTGAAATCCTTAAAGAGAATATCCGAAAACGGAAGCTTTTTAAAATACGGCAGCATAGCATCCATTTTCATTGCTTTTCCGCTCGGGTCTATAAGCATTCCCGCGGCTCCCGCAACCGCACCTATTCCGATAAATAAGGTCCAAAATATTAAAATTTTCCGTGCGCGGTTATACCGTGATTTTATCTTCAATATCTTGTCTCTCCCCTAAATCAGAAAATATTTTTTAACTTCTTATATTGAATTATATCATTTGTTATGCGTGTTTACAATAAAAAATTATTTAATCGCTATTGACAAATAAAAAAAGCCGAATTATAATATAACAGTGTTATATGAAAGGAGCGGGCTGATGAACGAAGCAGGTAAAACCACACTTGAAAAGATACTTGCCTGTGCGCTTTCGGAATTTTCCGCAAAGGGCTTTCGTTTAGCGTCGCTCAGAAATATCGTAAAGGAAGCAGGGGTTACAACCGGCGCTTTTTACGGATATTTTAAAAGCAAGGAAGAGCTGTTTGACGCACTTGTAAAAGAAAAATACGATGTTTTTACCGGTATGTATAAAGCAACTCAGGAGGAGTTCGCCGCATTGCCAGATGAACAGCAGCTTATAAGCATGGGCGAGCTTTCGGGAGAATGCCTTGAAAGAATGATGGAATATGCCTATGAATATAAGGAGATTTTCCGCCTGCTTCTCTGCTCGTCAGAGGGAACGCGGTATGAAAATATGGTGCATGAAATGGTTGAAATCGAGGTTGAGGCAACTCATGCCTTTGCTCATGTTATGAAAAGAAAGGGCAAAAAGGAATACTGCGTCGACCCGACCTTGGAACACATTCTTGTAAGCGGAATGTTTTCGGCTTTCTTCGAAATGATTATTCATGATGTCCCCTATAATAAGGCTTCAAAGTATCTTTCGGAGCTTAGAAGCTTTTATACTGCCGGATGGAAAAAGCTTATGGGATTTTAATTTATTTTTTAAGCAACAGTTAGTCTCGGCTAACTGAAATATAAAACAACAGGAGGAAATAATTTTGAAAAAAGAATCAAATCTTTCAAGACTGATGTACTACGCAGGCAAGCATAAGTATTTTACCTATGCTTCGTGGGTTCTGTCGGCGGTAAGCGCTCTTATAGCGCTTGTTCCGTTCTGGTATATCTGGAAAATCATTAAAAATGTACTTGACGCGGCACCCGATTATTCTAAGGCGCAGGGTCTTGCGCATTACGGTGTAATGGCGGTGGTATTTGCCGTTTTGTCGTTTCTTATTTATATCGTCGCGCTGATGTGCTCGCACCTTTCGGCGTTCAGAGTAGCTACTAATATGCGCCTTGACCTGACTGAGCATATAGCAAAGCTCCCCTTAGGCTTTGTAGACAGCTTCGGCAGCGGAAAGCTCAGAAAAATAATCAGCGACAGCACGGGGGCGACGGAAACCTATCTTGCCCACCAGCTGCCCGATAAATATGCCGCAATAGCAACTCCGATAGGACTTCTTGTCCTGCTTTTCGTTTTTGATTGGCGGCTGGGGCTTTTAAGCCTTGCTCCGGTTTTGCTCGGATTTATAATAATGTCCTCAATGACCGGAAAGCGCATGCAGGAAAAAATGACGCAGTACGGAAACGCTCTCGCCTCAATGTCAAACGAGGCGGTCGAATATGTCCGCGGAATTCCGGTGGTTAAAACCTTCGGCCAGTCGGTATTTTCATTCAAGAAATTCAAAAGCACCATAGACGAATACGAAAAGTGGGTCGTTGCCTACACTAAGGATTTAAGACTTCCGATGATGTTTTATACAGCCGCTGTAAACGGTGTTTTTGCCTTTCTTATCGCAGGCGCTTTATGGTTTACATCGTCGGGCGTGACAAACGAATTCTTACTGAATTTACTGTTCTACATAATAATCACTCCCGTTATTTCGTTAACGCTTACAAAGATTATGTATATGAGCGAGAACAATATGATAGTCGAGGACGCGATAAAAAGAGTCGATTCGGTGCTTGACGCCGAGCCTATGAAAGAATCAGAAACACTTAAGCATCCTTTGGACTCATCTGTTGAGCTTGACGATGTTCATTTTGCTTATAACGGCAAAAACGAAGTAATTAAAGGCGTAACGCTTAAGATTGAGGCAGGACAGACCGTCGCACTTGTAGGACCCTCGGGCGGAGGAAAATCCACCCTTGCAAGTCTTATCACGCGCTTTTTCGATGTTAATTCGGGCAGCATTAAAATCGGTGGAGCAGATGTAAGAAGCATTGAAAAGGAAGAGCTTATGAACACGGTTTCATTTGTTTTCCAGAATTCAAAGCTTATAAAGGCTTCGATTTTCGAAAATGTTAAAATGAGCAAGCCCGACGCAACAAAGGAAGAGGTATTAGCGGCGCTTAATGCCGCACAATGCTCGGATATTATAGAAAAACTGCCCGACGGAATAAATACCGTTATCGGTACGGACGGAGTATATCTTTCAGGCGGAGAACAGCAGAGAATCGCTATTGCCCGTGCGGTGCTTAAAAATGCGCCCGTTATTATTCTCGACGAGGCAACCGCCTTTGCCGATCCGGATAACGAGGCTAAGGTTCAGGCGGCGTTTGCAAAGCTTGCCGAGGGTAAAACGGTTATAATGATTGCCCACAGGCTTTCTACCGTCACTGATACGGACTGCATTTATGTCGTTGAGGACGGCAGGATTGCCGAGAGGGGAAATATCAATGACCTTTTAAAGAAAAACGGTCTGTTTTCAAAGATGTGGGAAGATTATCAGGCGTCCGTTCAGTGGAAGGTCGCAAAGGAGGACTGAAATTATGATAGAATGGATTCAGAAAAAAACCGCGTCGTCAAAAGAGGGCGCAAAGGGTCTTTTAAAGGGCGTTATCGCATGCGCTTTTCAGAATATTGCTTTTATGCTTCCCGTTTCGCTTCTTTATCTTTTGGTTTCGGATATGCTTGACGGCGGAGTTATCGGCACAAGAAAGCTGTTTTATATTTTAGGCTGTATAGTCTGCTTTACGGCTATACTTATCACAACTTGGTTTCAGTATAACAACACATATTTTACCACCTATGAAGAAAGCGGAAAGCGCCGTTTAAGTCTTGCCGAGCGCCTGCGCAAGCTTCCGCTTTCGTTCTTCGGAAAAAAGGACCTTGCGGACCTCACAAGCACCATCATGGCAGACTGCGAGGTTTTAGAAAAAACCTGCTCGCACTTTATCCCCGGACTTTTCGGCTCCCTTATTTCAACAGTGCTTATAAGCCTCGGTATGTTTTTCTTCGAGCCGAGAATGGCGCTTGCGGCTTTATGGGTAGTGCCGGTATCTGTTTTAATCGTGCTTTTAAGCTATAAGGTTCAGGACAGAGTTCAGGCAAAAAATATGGCGGTTAAAATGGCTTGTGCGGACGGAATTCAGGAATATATCGAAACTGTCCGCGACCTTAAGGCCAATAATGCCGAAAAAGGATATCTTAAGGGACTTTCAAAGAAAATAAAGGGCGTTGAAAAGCAGTCTGTTACGGCGGAGCTTTCAACGGCGGTATTCGTTACTTCCGCGGGAATGATATTAAAGCTCGGTATTGCCTCCGTTGCGCTTACAGGCTCGGTTTTGCTCACAAGCGGAAAAATAGATGTTTTAACGCTTTTCATGTTCCTGCTTGTTGCTTCAAGACTTTATGACCCTATGCAGAGCGCTCTTCAAAATCTTGCGGCAATTATCGCTATGAGAACAAATGTTGCGAGAATGAATGAAATTTTAGAATACCCGATTCAAAGCGGCGGCGAGGTTCTTACCAACAACGGCTGCGATATCGTTTTCGACCATGTCGGATTTTCTTATAATACCGGTGAAACCGTTTTAAGAGATGTTTCATTTTGCGCCAAGCAAGGCGAGGTTACAGCGCTTGTCGGACCCTCAGGCGGAGGAAAGACCACGGTTTCAAGACTTGCGGCAAGATTTTGGGACAATCAGAAGGGTACTGTCACCGTCGGCGGAATGAATGTTTCGAAAATCGACCCCGAAAAGCTTATGAGCCTTTATTCGATAGTTTTTCAGGATGTTACGCTTTTTGACAATACCGTTATGGAAAATATCAGGCTCGGCAAAAAGGACGCGACCGACGAAGAGGTTATAGCCGCGGCAAGGCTTGCAAACTGCGAGGAATTCGTAAACAGGCTTGATAAAAAATGGGATACGAACATCGGCGAAAACGGCTGCGAGCTGTCGGGCGGAGAAAGACAGAGAATTTCCATTGCCCGTGCTTTCTTAAAGGACGCTCCGATAATTCTTTTGGACGAAGCGACCGCAAGCCTCGATGTTGAAAACGAAACTCTTATTCAAACAGCGCTTTCAAGGCTTATTAAAGACAAGACCGTTTTAGTCATTGCCCACCGTATGCGCACCGTTGCGGGAGCGGATAAAATAGTTGTCCTTTCAAACGGCGTAACCGCCGAAGAGGGCAGTCCGGATGAGCTTTATAAGAAAAACGGACTTTATACACACATGGTTGACCTGCAAAAGCAAAGCAACAGCTGGTCGATAAAATAGGTTAAGAATGATATGAAAAAATCCGCAGATTAAAATCTGCGGATTTCAGTCTGTCGATAAACTATAATTTAAGTAGTGTTGCGGCGTTTACGCCACAT
>ERZ808242.1430-NODE-1430-length-13218-cov-4.200486_pt1 | contig 13218 bp, 12 predicted proteins | sample MGYA00521244_ERZ808242 | MGnify/ENA primary metagenome ERZ808242 (study PRJEB31516, sample SAMN03275573) | gut metagenome | biome: mammalia-associated habitat; material: feces | host: Papio cynocephalus | place: Kenya | collected 2012-07-27 ... | reverse complement strand
TCCCGAATGAGATGATAACGCCAGCGTCTATCGGCACATTCGAAGAACCTGAGCAACCTCAGCAACTTGAGAAACCTGAGTAACCTTTAATCACAAGCGGAATCATGCTTATTGCCTCAAATTCTTAACTTAACAGCATTGCCCCTGAGTGGAGAAATCTCGCAGCACCAGCGGAAAGGGCTTGTGGACGCAAGTTACAATGGGATTATTAGTGGCTGGGGATTAGGCCCTGGGGATTAGAAAAGACGCTAGCATGATCATCTATAGCGTCATTTCGACCGATGGGATTTATGCTTACTGACCCAGCAGGGTAGTCCGGTACTATGTTGGACAGAAGTGGAGAAATCTCAAACCTCCAGCGGTAAAGATTCCAACTAAGAAATACCGTTACGGCTCTATTCAGTTGGAAAGAATACCGCTAGTGCTTTTAGATTTCTCCACTTTTGTTCAACATAGAACTGGACTACACGATAGAATCGTCAAGCACAAATCCCGTCGGTCGAAATGACGGAAACGGAGAGAGTCACATTCGGAGAACCTGAGAAACATGAGTAACTTGAGCCACTTGGGCAACCTGCAAAAACGCCTGAGCAAAGCACATCTACTTTACGCAAGAATTTGTCTTTCTATGTATTTCCAAATCCCATCGGTTGAAATGACGGAAACAGTGAGAGGCACATTCGGAGAACCTGAGAAACTTGAGAAACCTAAGCCACTTGAGCAACCTGCAAATAAAAACGCTTGAGCAAAGCATTTCAACTTTACTCAAGCGTTTTAAATTTCCTATTTCCTAATCCCTAGGGCCTAGCCACTAGCTACTAGTCACGAGTCACCAGTCACCAGTCACCAATTAATCACTAGTAAGTTCCTGGATCAGTTCATGTACGGACACAATTTTATCAATCTTCCATGCGTTAGCACCGCAGAAGACCAGTCCGTGATCCACGTCACCACGAACGGCACGGATGAGGGCCATGGTGATGCAATACGGGGTGGTTCTGGGGTCACAGGTTTTGAGGCAGTGGAAGCAGCTGGTGGGGGCGATGCGGTGCTGCATCACTTCTTTGACGAAAGGATTCAGCAGGGCGCGGCCTGGCATGTGTACCGGGCTCTGTACGATGGTGACGTCTTCTTTCTTGGCGTTGACGTACATATTTTTAAAGGCTTCCGATGCATCACATTCCTTGGTAGCTACAAAGCGGGTAGCCATCTGTACACCCGAAAGGCCCAGGGAGAGATAGTGCTGGATATCTTCTTTGGAGAAAACACCGCCGCCGAAAATGACAGGAATTTTTTTCTTGAATTTGTCTTCAAATTCTTTGACCACGTCCAGAATTTCTTTGATTTCATTTTCATAGCCGTCATGTTCGTGTTCTTTTACCTGTTCTCTGGTATAGCCCAGGTGTCCGCCGGCTTTTGGTCCTTCGATGACCACCATGTCGGCCGTGCGGTGGTGGTGACGTTCCCACAGTTTCAAAATGACACGAGCCGCTTTCGGGGAGCCTACGATCGGAGCGATTTTGGTATCGGTTCCTTCGACGCAAGCCGGCAGGTCCGCCGGCAGTCCGGCACCGGAGAAAATGATGTCCGCGCCATTTTCGGCAGCGCAGCGGGCATAGTCTTCGTAGTGCTGGCCTTTCCACATGATGTTCATGCCGATGAGGCCCCGTTTGGCTTTTTCTTTGGCAATCCGAAGTTGTTCTTTGATGGCCCGAAGATTGGCTTCAATGGTATGGGTACGGAAATCCGGTTCATTGAATCCAATGTTTGCGGCTGAGATGACGCCTACGCCACCTTCATTGGCTACGGCACTGGCCAGGCCCGACAGGCTGACGCCAATCCCCATGCCGCCCTGTACGATCGGCACATCAGCGGTCAGATTTCCAATATGTAATTTCGGTAATGTCATGTTTTTCTCTCCTTAGTATAGAATTACCCCATATAGGAGTAGTTTTCTAGATGGTTGTTTGTTGTTGGTTGTCTGTTGTTTGGATTCTCTAACAACCAGCAACAAACAACTAACAACAAATAGATAGGATACAATGGCTGATAAAAAATATACGTTTTTAAATTCATGTTTGACAAATTATCAAATGTAAGATATCCTGTATTTACTGTAGTTTATGCTATGTCATGAAATAAGTCAATGAAAAATTTTGAAAAAGAAGTTGAATTTAATTTAAACACAAAGAAATACATGTTTGAATTATCACCTGCTGATAAAAACTGGTACTTAAAAATGTCAGTAAAATAGGTGGATTTGACAGTTTTCAAAAGCAAGCCCTCTGACCGGGTACTCTCGTGAAAGAGACCAAAAAGGAAGGAAAATTTTTTTTATTTCTTCTTTCGTCGCCCTCTATTTACACTATTTCATCCGACAAAATAGAGAAATCAGATAGGATTTTGATTTCCGAAAAAAGAAAAAATTGTATTTCATGTCTCACAAACGTCACCTTTCGCGTGCAGGAGTTGACACGTTGTGGTATAGTATTATCAGCAGGTGATAAAATGAGCAGAAAAATGAAGATGGATAAAAATGATAGACGAATTGCCATACAGAATCTACTTCGCCAAAATCCATGTCTGACAGATGGGGATCTGGCAGAGAAATTTTCTGTATCTGCTGCCACCATTCGTCTGGATAGACAGATTTTGGGCATTCCACAAATGAGAGACCGGGTAGAACACTTGGTAGCCGGTCATGGCAATGACCCTCAAGGGGGCATTCGGATTCTGGATTTGGAAGTGGGCGTCAAAGCTGTCGGTTTGTTTCAGACCAATGAAGATATGGCCAATGGGGCTGGCATGGTGTCTGCAGAAAAGCTGTATGGTGCTTCTGCTTCCTTTGCCGAGTCGTTGGCAGGCGTGTCTTTTGCATCGACCCAAGTAGGAAATATCAAATATAAAGTACCTGTCACGCCAGGGACTGCTTTGGTCATGAAAGGCCGCATTGTGTTGGTTAGAGGAAATAAAAAACATATTTATATCAGTTTCTTTGCCGGGGAGGAAGAAGTTTTCCGTGCAAAGTTTATTATGGAAATTTTGAAATAATGGAGGCGTCCCATGGATAAAATAGCTGTCGATGCTATGGGGGGAGATTTTGCGCCGTTGGAAATTGTACTAGGAGCGATCCAAGCGGTACGGGAATGGAAAATTCCTGTGGTGCTGGTAGGCGATGAAGAGCAGATTCGCCCGATTCTGGTACAGAACCACGAAGACAAAAATCCACTGATTGAGATTCATCATGCATCTGAAGTCATCGAAATGGGAGAACATCCCGGCATGGCATACCGCAAAAAGAAGGATGCTTCCGTTTCTGTTGGCGCACGGTTGGTGAAGAGCGGCGAATGTGGGGCTCTGGTGGCTCCTGGTTCTACCGGCGCTGCTGTGACCGCAGGTCTTTTGGGTATTGGTCGTATTAGAGGCATAGAACGGCCGGCCATCCTGACACCGATTCCGAACCAGAAAGGTGGTTACACCTATCTGATCGATTCTGGTGCCAGCGCCCAGCCGAAAGTAGAAACCTATGTGCAAAATGCCCTTTTGGGGTACATCTACGCTACGAAAGTGGCTGGTATTGCCCATCCGAAAATTGGTCTTTTGAATATCGGCGAAGAAATCACCAAAGGGAGTCCTCTGGTGGCAGAAGCCAATGAAATTCTGAGAAATCAAAATGTCATTCCTTTTGCAGGAAACGCCGAAGGGAGAGACGTCATGACCGGTGAATTTGATGTGGTTGTCACTGACGGTTTCACTGGCAATGTGGTTTTGAAATTTGGAGAAGGAGCCGGCAAGCTAGTGGCTTCTCTCTTGAAAGATGCGGTGTATAAAGGGGGTATCCTGGCCAAAATCGGCGGGCTCCTTTTGAAACCGGCATTGAAGAAATACATGGTCAAGCGTTTGGACTATGCCGAATACGGCGGCGCACCGCTTTTGGGCATCAAAGGCGGTTTGCTCATTTGCCACGGCGCCTCCAAAGCGAAGGCCATTAAGAATGCCATCCATATGGCAGAAGACGTATGCCGTGAACATCTGGACCAGATTGTCATGGATACGCTGAAGCAGATGAAAACGGAATAGTTAACGGTTGACAGTTTACAGTAAACCGTTAACCGTTAACTGTCAACCGTTAACCGTTATGAGAAAGGACCTATTACATATATGAGTGAATTACGTTCTGCCGGAATCTTGGGCACCGGGCATTATGCGCCGGAGAAGATTCTGACCAATGCAGATCTTGAAAAAATGGTAGAAACCAGCGATGAATGGATTCGTACCCGTACAGGCATCGAAACCCGTCACATCGCCGCAAAGAATCAGACCACATCTGACCTTTGTGTGGAAGCAGCAAAACAGGCCATGGACATGGCAAAAGTGACGCCTGACGATATTGATTACATCATCGTTGCCACTGCTTCTCCGGATTATGTGGTACCATCCACCGCTTGCATGGTGCAGGATAAACTGGGCTGCAAGCACGCAGGGGCCATGGATATTTCCGCTGGCTGCTCCGGTTATATTTACGCCGTAGCATTGGCATCGAACCTGGTCAAAGCCGGCATGTACAAGCACATCCTCATCATCGGTGCCGAAATTTTGTCCCGCCTGGTGAACTGGGAAGATCGTGGCACTTGTATCCTCTTCGGTGATGGGGCAGGCGCTGCAGTGATTGGGGAAGTGGATGAAGGTTATGGCCTTCTAGCGTCTGACCTGGGCAGCGATGGCAGCTTAGGAAAGATTTTGAATATCCCTGCCAGCGGCGTGGCAGAACCGGTGACCCACAGAGCCATCGATTCGGGCCGTATTTATATCCATATGGAAGGACCGGAAGTATTCAAAGCCGCTGTCCGTCATATGGGTGCCACCACCACGAAAACCTTGGAAAAGGCAGGCATTACTAAAGAAGATATCAATATGTTCATTGCCCACCAGGCCAATAACCGCATTATCCAGGCCATTGCGAAACGGTTGGCCCTTCCGGCGGACCATATGTATGTCAATGTAGACCGCTATGGCAATACATCTGCCGCTTCCGTCGGTATCGCACTGGACGAAGTGGTCAGAGCCGGTCGCGTGAAACGCGGCGACTACGTAGTCCTCACCGGCTTCGGTGCCGGTCTCACCTGGGGCTGCGATGTAATGAAATGGAATTAAAAGCAGTGCGTAGTGCGAAGTGAGTAGTGCGTAGTGAAGGAAGGGGCGCACAATTCATAAAGCGCCCCAATACCCCATTTTTATAGAATGAGTGAGGACAATAATCGGCGAGCATACAGAAAAGGTGTGTACTATTTGAGTATAGCCTATTAAGAGTAATTCGATGCGCTCGCCGGCCTTCATTACGCACTTCGCACTCATACGACTGGATTACATACCTATTGTATATAAAGCTATAGGAGGCTTAACCAATGAAAACAGCATTTCTCTTCCCAGGGCAGGGTTCCCAGAAGGTAGGAATGGTACAGGATCTGTATGAAAAATATGATTCTGTCAAAAAATTGATTCATGAAGCAGATGACACACTGGGATTTTCTATTTCTCAGATGATGTTTGAAGGCCCAGACACAGAACTGATGAAGACCGAATTCACCCAGCCAGCCATTCTGACCGCCAGTGTGTGCGTATGGCAGGTCTTGAAGGAACACGGCCTCACTCCAGACATCGCAGCTGGTCACAGCTTGGGCGAATATTCCGCTTTGGTGGCTGCTGGAGCGATTTCCTTTGCCGATGCCGTAAATACCGTACACCTTCGTGGTAAGTTCATGCAGGAAGCTGTACCGCTGGGAGAAGGCGGCATGGCAGCTGTCATTGGCCTGGCTCCGGAAAAAATCGTCGAAGTGTGCGCTTCTGTTTCCACTGATACTTTGCCCGTACAGGCTGTCAACTTCAATTGTCCTGGACAGGTGGTTATCGCTGGGGCTACTGCAGCGGTCGAAAAGGCTTGCGTAGGCATGAAAGAAGCTGGCGCTCGCCGTGCGATCATGCTGAAGGTCAGCGCTCCGTTCCATTCTACATTGATGGAACCGGCTGCCGCTCGTCTGAAAGAAGTGCTGGACAAGATTGACATCCACGACACTACCATTCCTGTGGTAGCTAACGTGAATGCCAAAGAAGAAACCAAAGCGGACGAAATCAGAAAGAACTTGGTGGAACAGGCTGCTCATGCAGTACATTGGGATGATTCCATCCGTAACATGATTGCTGGCGGCATGGACTGCGCTGTCGAAGCTGGCCCTGGCACCGTTCTTTCCGGTTTCATGAGAAAGATTGACCGTTCGATTCCGACCCATCACGCAGAAGATGTGGCAACCATTGACGAAGTCATCCAGGCTCTGAAAGGAGAATAATCCATGGAAAACGTAACAAAAACTGCTCTTGTCACCGGGGCATCCCGTGGGATTGGCAAAGCCATTGCATTGGCTTTGGCTGCCAAAGGCTATGCCGTCGCTGTGAACTATGCAGGCAGCCAGGCTGCTGCGGAAGCCGCAAAAGATGAAATCATCGCTGCTGGCGGACAGGCTTTCACCATCCAGGGCGATGTGTCCAAGTCCGAAGATGTGGATCGCATTTTCAAAACCATCAAAGAAGAATTTGGTCAGTTGGACGTACTTGTCAATAACGCAGGTATCACTCGCGATGGCCTTCTGCTTCGCATGAAAGAAGAAAACTGGGACGCTGTGATTTCCACGGACCTGAAGAGTGATTTCCTCACCACCAAAGCAGCTGCGCAGATGATGATGAGAAAGAAAAAAGGCGCTATCATCAATATCGCTTCTGTAGTAGGTATCATGGGGAACGCTGGACAGGCCAACTATGCCGCTGCCAAAGCAGGCGTTATCGGCCTCACCAAAGCCACTGCCAAAGAATTGGCTGGTAGAAATATTCGCGTCAATGCGGTCGCTCCAGGTTTCATTGCCACCGACATGACCGAAGTGATTCCAGAAAAGAATAAAGAAATGATGCTTCAGTCCATTCCGCTGGGTCGTATGGGCCTGGCTGAAGACGTTGCCAATGCAGTGTGCTTCCTTGCGTCCGAAGATGCAAGTTATATCACTGGACAAGTTTTAAAGGTAGACGGCGGGATGGTTATGTAATATAATCTATAGGGTACAAATCATATAGAAAGGTGGTGAAACTAGAGATGAGCACTTTTGACAGAGTAAAGAAAATCGTTGTTGACCAGCTGGGCGTTAGCGAAGCTGATGTTACCATCGACTCCACTTTTATCGACGACCTGGGCGCTGATTCCCTCGACATCGTTGAACTGATCATGGCATTCGAAGAAGAATTCGATATCGAAATTCCGGACGATGCTGCTGAAAAGATCAAAACTGTAAAGAACGCTGTAGACTACATCGACAGCCAGCAGTAATTTCTAGCTTGTATAGAAATCATAAGGGAAGGCCGGAGAGGAATTCCTCTCCGGCAAAACCATATGAATAGAGTTGGCGGTATGGAAGTAGAGGCTTTAGGTGTTATTTCGTAGTGAAAAAGGTTATGCCCTTCGGGCAGGGTTAAAAGGTTATAAATGAATGTACCATTCAAATTCCTAGTCACTAGTCACGAGTCACTAGTCACCCAATCTCAAATCCCTAATCCCTAGCTACTAATCCCTAGTCCCTAATATATTGGAAAATATTTCAAAAAAGTGGACTACATGAAGTGATCTGTTTTTTTGAGGTATTATCCTTGAAATGTGTTGTTGGTTGTCAGTTGTTTGTTGGAAAATGTACTTACCAACTAACAACTGACAGCCAACAACAAAAAAATTATCTAAAAATCTAACATATTGCATGGATTGTTTTATTGAATTACCAAAGATTTAATTAAGAGAGGTGCTCCTTTAATGGAAAGAAGAAGAGTTGTAGTCACTGGTATGGGCGTTGTTTCCCCTGTAGGCATCGGAGTAGATGCATTTTGGGATGCCCTGTTGGCTGGCAAATCCGGTGTAGGACCGATTACTGAATTTGATGCCACTGATTTCCCAGTTAGAATCGCAGGGGAAGTCAAAGATTTCGACGCTGTGAAATACGTAGGGGACAGAAAGACTGTCCGTCATATGGATAGAAATGCCCAGTTCGCTGTAGCTGCTGCGAAAATGGCAGTGGAAGATGCAAAACTGGATATGAGCCAGGAAGATCCGAACCGGGTCGGCACCATCATTGGTACCGGTATCGGCGGTATCGCTACCATGGAAGACACCGTAGAACGTATCGAAAAACGCGGCCCAGGCAAGGTCAATCCATTTGCTGTACCGATGATGATTGCCAACATGGCTTCCGGTATGGTTTCCATCACCTTTGGTCTCCAGGGACCGGTTCTGACCGACGTAACCGCTTGTGCTTCCGGCAACAACGCTCTGGGTCGTGCAACCCGCATGATTCAGTGGGGCGATGCAGATGTAATGTTCGCTGGCGGTACCGAAGCGGCTGTAGCCAAGACCCCGATGGCAGGATTTGCTGCGATGCATGCCCTGTCTTCCCGTGATTGCCCACCGGAAGAAGCTTCCTGCCCATTCGATGTTCGTCGTGATGGCTTCGTCCTCGGCGAAGGTTCCGGTGTTCTCATTCTGGAAGAACTGGAACACGCCAAGAAACGTGGTGCTCACATTTATGCCGAAGTCATCGGCTACGGCACCAATGGCGATGCCTACCATATCACTGCTCCAAGACCGGGCGGAGAACTGGCTGCTCGCTGCATGAAGAATGCCATCCAGGACGCTGGTATTTCTCCAGAAGATATCGATTACATCAATGCCCATGGTACCTCCACCGGCCTGAACGATAAGAACGAAACCAAGGCCATCAAAGAAGTGCTGGGACAGCATGCCTATGATATCGTAGTGAACTCCACCAAATCCATGACTGGCCATCTTCTGGGCGCTGCTGGTGCCATCGAAGCGGTGGTTTGCGTACTTTCCATCGAACACAACAAAGTGCATCAGACCTTGAATCTGCAGACACCAGATCCGGAATGCGACCTGAACTATGCGAAAGAAGGCCCGGTCGATATGAAAGTGGACGTGACCATGTCTAATGCTTTCGGTTTCGGCGGTCACAATGCAGTTGTCATCATGAGGCGCTATGAAGAATGAGTCACTCTGAAATGAGACGGAGAGATCGTCTGGCAGAAGTAGAAAAATTTGCTGCGGAAAATGAAATTCCAGTGCAGAATGCCCAGCTTCTGAATACGGCTCTGACTCATACTTCCTATGCCAATGAACATAAGAACGAAGTCATCCATGACAATGAACGACTGGAATTTCTAGGCGATGCCATTCTGGACCTGGTCATCGGAGAATACCTTTTCCTCCGCTTCCCGACCTGGCCGGAAGGGGAACTCACCCGGGCGAAAGCCAGCGTGGTGTGCAAACCTTCCTGTGCAGAATGTGCCGCTAAGTTTAACGTAGGGAAATATATGCGCCTGGGGAAGGGAGAAGAAATGTCCGGCGGACGGACACGAATCTCCATCCTGGGCGATGCCTTTGAAGCCGTCATCGGTGCCATTTACCTGGATAATAACTACGAAGTGGCAGCCCGATTCATCTTGGGGCACATGAAGAAATTCCTGGACCTGATCGACCAGGGCGACTACGACCATGACTACAAGTCTGACTTGCAAGAACTGGTGCAGTGCCACGGCGATGTAGATATCCGCTACACTGTCACCCACGACGAAGGTCCGGACCATGATAAAACCATCTGGATGGACATCACTATCAATGGGAAATACATGGGAAGCGGCATGGGCAAGAACAAAAAAGAAGCTGCTCAGAAAGCCGCCAAAGAAGCCATTGCGCGGATTCAAAAAGGCGAGAAAGTGTAATCATATGGTATATAAAAAGAGAGCTATCATTGGGATGGCTCTCTTTTTTAGTGTAGTGAGAAGTTAGAAGTGAGAAGTGGTGGTGGCGGCGCACAACTTATAAAGCACCGCGATATAATTTATTTGGTGACTGGTGACTGGTGACTGGTGACTGGGGGAGATAGTAGCTAGTGGCTAGGCCCTAGGGATTAGGAGATGCGGATGTAAAGGATAGCGTCATTTCGACCGGTCGTATTTGTGCTTGATGATAAAGAAATAATAAAACTGGATGTGTAGGAGAGTGGAGAAATCCATTTATACTTTTTCGTCATTTCGCACAATTACAACCGGTCGAAATGACGGAAGGGAATAGCGACAGTTGGTATAGAACCTTATGAGAGCGGCAAACGTATCTAAAGTAACAAATCATATTGACGAAACAGAACCTTTTGACAGCGGTAATCATACCCAAAGCCACAAGCCACATTTACGCCAACAGAACCTTATGACAGCGTCAATGATACCAAAAGCCACAAATCATATTGCCACTAACAGAACCCTATGAGAGCGGTAAACTTATCAAAAGTCACAAACCATATTGTCTCCAGCAGAACCTTATGACAGCGGCAATGATGCCTAAAGCCACAAACCGTATTTCCTCAAGCAGAACCTAAAGACCATTAAAAAAGACCGCTATTCTCAAGCGGTCTTTTTCATTAGCATACATATTATTCCCAAGCTGGTTCGATGGTGCCTTTGTATTTTTCAGCAATGAACTTCTTGACGGATTCGGACTGGTAGTACTGTACGAATTTCTTGTAGGCAGGCTGGTCTTTGTCTTTATCACGAGAAGCGATGATCATTACAGCCAGTGGGGTGTCTTTGGCTTCCAGGAAGATGCCCTGGTCTTTCGGGGAGAGGCCGGAGGACATGACGTAGTTCATGGTGATGACGGAAGCGTCTACATCATCCAGGCTTCTTGGGAGCTGTGCGGCTTCCAGTTCGTTGAATTTCAGGTTCTTCGGGTTTTCTACCACGTCAGCCGGGGTGGCTTTCATGCCTACGCCTTCTTTGAGTTTGATCAGGCCCGCTTTTTCGAGGAGCTGGAGACCACGGCCTTCATTGGTGGGGTCGTTTGGAATGGAGATGGTAGCACCGTCTGGGATATCTTTTACATCTTTATACTTGTTGGAGTAGATGCCCATGCGCATGAGAATAGCTTTGCCGATGGATACCAGGTTGGTGTTGTGCTGTTTGTTGAAGTTCTTCAGGAACGGTTCGTGCTGGTAAACCACCAGGTCCAGGTCGCCGTCAGCCAGTGCCTGGTCTGGGGTGACGTAGTCAGAGAATTCTTTTACGTTGACTTTGAGGCCGTTCTTTTCTGCTTCTTTGGCAGCTGCTTCTACGACTTCTGCGTGCGGGCCAGCGGTAGCACCGACGGTGATTTCTTTCTTTTCCTGTGGAGCAGCGGCAGCAGAGGAGGCAGGTTTTGCATCGGAACCGCAGCCGGAGATGATTGCTGCTGCGGAGAGGGCGCAAAGACCGGCGATAACAAATTTCTTTAACATAGTTAAAACTTCCCTTCTTTTATAAATTGCCGGAATCCATGTAGAGTATAGATCCGGTTGGAAACGTTTTTAGAGTGCGTAATGCGAAATGCGTAGTGCGTAATGGTGGAAGGGGCGCACAATTTATATAGCGCCCCAATACCCCTTTATATAATTCTTTGCGGCGCTTTCAAATTTTGTTGCGCCGCCACCTTCATTACGCACTTCGCACTACGCATTACGCATTTAAATCGATAGCGGCGTCAGCAGAAAAGAATTATTTCTTATTCGCTTTCTTAGCTAGATTACTACCAATGAACTGGATGAGCTGGACCACTACGATGAGGACCAGGATGGTGGCAACCATGACGTCTGCCTGGAAGCGCTGGTAGCCGTAACGGATAGCCAGGTCGCCCAAGCCGCCGCCACCGATGGTGCCGGCCATTGCGGAGGAACCGATCAGGGTAACAACCACAACGGTGATATTTTCAATAATGGAAGGCAGGGCTTCCGGAATGAGGACTTTCTTAATAATCTGGAAGGGGGAAGCACCCATGGATTCAGCGGCTTCGATGAGGCCGAAAGGAACTTCGCGGATGGAGGTTTCTACCATGCGGGCGGTGTAAGGAATGGCAGCGATGGTCAGTGGGACAATGGCTGCGGTGGTGCCGATGGAGGTGCCAGCGATGATTCTTGTCAGTGGAATGATGGCTACCATCAAAATGATGAATGGAATGGAACGAATCATATTGATGAGGAACGCCAGCGGCTTATTCAGCATGGGACAGGAGAGAATCCCGTTCTTTTCGGTGACCACCAGGAGAATCCCCAGGGGAATCCCGATAACCGCTGCAATGAAGGCGGACACGCCGAGCATGTACATGGTTTCGGCGGTACTTTTGAGAAGAAGATTAGTTATTACTGGAGACATATCCGATCACCTCGCTTGTAATTGGTAAAGACTGTAAATGGTCGAGCGCTTCTTTCATGTCTGCTTCATGACCAATGATGGTGATGATGAGGCGACCGAAGGAAACATTTTGAATGTAATCGATGGAACCATAGAGGATGGAAACGTCCAGGTTGTATTTCTTAATCAGGTTCGCAATGATTGGTTCATTGGCAACATCGCCGCGGAAGGAAAGGGACAGCACGGTCTGGTCGGTGGGCTTTTCTTTGGTGGCGTGGATGTCCATGTGAGACAGCTGTTCCGGTACTTCGGAGGACATGACAGAACCGACGAATTTCTTCAGTGTTTCTGTCTGCGGGTTGGTGAAGAGATCCACCACGGAGCCTTCTTCGATGATATGACCGTGTTCGATGACGGCCACTCGTTCAGCGATTTCTTTGATGACTTCCATCTGGTGGGTGATCATGATGATGGTGATGCCCAGTTTCTTATTGATGTCTTTCAGCAGCTGCAGAATGGATTTTACCGTTTCTGGGTCCAAGGCACTGGTGGCTTCATCGGAGAGCAGTACCGACGGATTGGAAACGATGGCTCTGGCGATGCCTACACGCTGTTTCTGACCACCGGAGAGCTGGGCCGGGTATTTGTCTTTGTATTCCGTGAGGCCTACCATTTCGAGAATGTCATCGATGCGTTTCTTCTGTTCTGCTTTCGGCACATTGGCCAGTTCCAAAGGAAATGCCACATTGCCAGCTACGGTACGGCTGGAAAGCAGGTTGAAATGCTGGAAAATCATGCCGATATTTTTTCGCTCGCTCCGAAGTTCTGCTTTGGATAATTTGGTCAAATCCTTGCCATTGATGAGGACTTCACCGGAAGTCGGTGGTTCGAGCATGTTGATGCAACGAACCAAAGTGGATTTGCCGGCACCGGACTGGCCTACGATACCAAAGATTTCTC
>ERZ808242.1428-NODE-1428-length-13280-cov-3.248696_pt1 | contig 13280 bp, 14 predicted proteins | sample MGYA00521244_ERZ808242 | MGnify/ENA primary metagenome ERZ808242 (study PRJEB31516, sample SAMN03275573) | gut metagenome | biome: mammalia-associated habitat; material: feces | host: Papio cynocephalus | place: Kenya | collected 2012-07-27 ... | reverse complement strand
CAGATCAGGTTGGGCGCATGACGTACAACAAGCGCTGGCTGACGCGGCTGACCTTAGTGGCGCTTGTGCTCATCATCCTCTGTGCGTTCGGCCTCCCGCTGACGGAAGTCACGATTGCATGGATCGGCCTTTTGACGGCAGCGTGGGGGCTTTACGCGTGGAAGTCGAAAAACGAGAACCGCGCCAAATACGCACAGGCATTTATGGACAAATGGGCTAGAGAATATGGCCCGGAAGCAGCGGCACGCATCGCAGAGATCGTACTAAAGGATTGAAGGGAGAAGTACATATGAATGAAATTTTACAGATTTTGATCAAACGAGTTGGTAATCTTTTCAGCGTGAAAAGTATTGTCACGATCAGCCTCACCATTGTCTTTGCTATTCTTTCTCTTCGTGGTGTGATCGAAGGTAAAGACTTCCTGACGATCTTCTTCTCTATCATTGCGTTCTATTTCGGTTCGCAGAATGCAAGAGGGACGACAAATGAGTCTACAGATTAACACGAGCCTGCGAGCTTCGAGAGTTGGCGGAAAAAGACCGCTCTCTGCAATCAAAGCGATCGTCTTTCACTACACAGCAAACACTGGGACGACGGCTTCGGCACTCGGAAATGCTCGGTATTTTGCAAACGGAAGCGAAGGACGAGCTGCATCTGCACACTATTGCGTCGATGAAAAGAACATTGTCTACGAATGCGTTCCGCTGGATACTGTCGCTTGGAGCGTAGGAGATGGGCAGAGCGGTAAATACGGCAGAGTGTATAACAACTACAATACCGTATCCATCGAAATGGTCAGCCACACAGACTCTGCCGGGAGATATTACATTCCGGAAGAAACGATGTGCAACGCCGCAAGGCTTTATCAGATACTGCTGAAAAAGCTGCCTAACGTTGAGGCAGCGGTACGGCACTATGATATTTCCATGAAGCTGTGCCCCCTGCCGCTTATCGATGAGGGCAAGTGGAGCGATTTCAAGAGACTTCTTGTGGAGGTGGACGAAGTGGTTGAAAAGAGTAAAATCATCGTTGACGGGAAAGAGCATGTTGTTGAGCGAATCCTGAAAGATGGGACGAACTACATCAAGGTTCGCGACCTCGCGGCTGCTCTGAATCTTGAAGTGAGCAATAAGGGTAATATTGCGGTACTCAACACCAAAAAGTAAAGTGTAGGAGTACGGTGTAAGAGGGAATGTAGGGATAATGTAGGAATGTACTTCTGATTATCCCTACTTTCCACTCTTAACCAGCACCGAAATACATTGAAAACACTGGCTTTTCATAACATTTGAGATAGATCGGAATTTCCGCTGTTAAAAACACGGTATTGTGTAAAAATGTACTTGTGTTCTTGATGCTTTTCGCATATGATAGGGAAAACGACCGGCGCATTGAGACCGGTTTGCAGAAAGGGGAGCCTGCTTTTGAGAAAACGCAGCGTCTGTATCCTGTTTGGCGGCGTCTCGCCGGAGCACGAGGTGTCGCTTCGCTCGGCGGAGTCGGTTCTGAACAACCTCGACCCGGCAAAATACAACGTTTTCCCCGTGGGCATCACCCGCGAGGGGCAGTGGATCCTGTTCGGCGGCAGGGACTATTCGATGCTGCCCGCCGACACGTGGCTTACCTGCCCGCAGAACCGGCCGGCGGCCATTTCTCCCGTGCGCGGGCAGGGGCTATTGAGCTTTGAAAACGACTGCGTGGTGCGAGAGCGCATCGACGTGGTTTTTCCGCTGCTCCACGGCGAAAACGGCGAAGACGGCGCGGTGCAGGGGCTTTTGCAGATGGCGGGTCTTCCGTTCGTCGGCTCGGGCGTCGGCGCGTCGAGCGCGTGTATGGATAAGGCGGTGACGAAGCTTCTGTGTGCGCAGGCCGGCATTTTGCAGACCGACTGGCAGCTTGTCACACGAAAGGACTGGGAGCGCGGCGCGGAAGGCTGCATGGAAAAAGCCGAGCAGGCGTTCTCCTATCCTGTTTTCGTCAAGCCCGCGGGCACGGGCTCTTCCATCGGCATCTCCAAGGCGAAAAACCGCGAAGAGCTCGAAGCGTCGATCTTAGACGCGCTGCGCTATGACGACAAGGTGCTCATCGAGGCCTTCGTCGACGGCCGCGAGATCGAGGTCGCCGTGCTCGGAAACGACAATCCCTGCGCGTCCGTGTGCGGGGAGATCGAGGCGGGCGCGGAATTTTACGACTACGAGGCAAAATATCTGGCCGACTGCGCAAGGTTCTACGTTCCGGCGAGACTTCACAGCGAAACGGAAGAGCGCGTGCGCGAAACGGCGGTGCGCGTCTATGAGACGATGGGCTGCCGAGGCTTAGCAAGGGTTGACTTCTTTGTGCGCAGGGCGGACGACGCGGTCGTGTTCAACGAGATCAACACCATCCCGGGCTTTACGTCCATTTCGATGTACCCCAAGCTCTTCGCGGCCAGCGGCATCGCCTATTCCGACTTACTCGACAAGCTCATCGCACTGGCACAGGAGGAGTAACATGGTACGATCGGCACTTATTTCCATCACCGGCACGCAGCAGCCCGAGGGCGAAGCGCCCGAAAGCATCCAGCTCGTGACCGAAGGCTCATACTGCTATGAGCCGGGCTATATCCGCTTTTCCTATGTCGAGACGCAGATGACCGGCCTCGAGGGCGTTGTGACGACGTTTACGATCGAGGAAGAATCGACCGTCACCCTGACCAGATGCGGCAAGGTCAACTCCAAAATGGTCTTCTCGCCCGGAAAAATCGACGATTCTCTGTATCAGGCGGGGCCGGGCGTGCTGCTTTTGCGCGTGGAGACGAAGAGCATTTGCGTGCTCATGAACGAAAACGGCGGCATTTTTGATCTGACCTACGGCGTCGAGGTCGAACGCACCGTCTACGGCACCAACACCTACCATATCGAAGTGCGCGTCCAGTGAGTAAAAACCGCCCGAACGAGTTCGTTCGGGCGGTTCGGTTTTCAGGGAAGCTCAATCGGGAAGAGAGATCACGCGCACATAAGAAGCGTCCCGGATGCCTTCGGTTTTGCATAGAGCAGAAACAAATTCTTTCACCTCACGCTCGGAGCGCTGCGGAAAGGCGAGCGTGTAATCGTGCGAAACTGCGTCGTCCACGTCCAGAATGACTGCGCCGTCATACTGCGCGAGAATTGACAGCTCCTGCTCCGGAGTCAGAGCTTCTTCAAAACGCACATGGATGCCGTTTTCATAGTCCGGCGTGCGGTTTGTGAAATAAAAAATCACAGCAATCAGCGCAGCCAGAAGGCAAATGACGAGAAGAACGCTCTTCTTAGACGGTCTCTTTTTCTCCATAAAACGCTCCTTTCAGGCGCAGTCAGGGAAGCTCGGTCGTTTCGCGCAGAAGCGCGATATTGGCGTTTGCGGCGCGAAGCACGGCAAGGTCGTTGGCCGCGTTCTGCGAGACGATCAGAAGCTGCGCAGCCGCTGTCTGCTGTGCGGCGTAGTCAGCCGAAACCGGCTCGTCGGGCTGCGTGAGAATGCGAAAGTCGGTGATCGATTCCTGCTGCCGGCTGGGGAGCAGCGCGAAGAGGGATTTGCGGCTCAAAGCCCTGCTGAGTGCGTCGTTGGCCTCTAAAAGCGCCGTGGAGACGTTTTCGCAGTCAGAAGGGACAGTGAGCCCGATGACGTGCCCCGCGGCGTAGAGCGAGCGCACAAGGCTTTCATCGGCCGTGATCTCAGGGCCTGTGAGGAAGAACGTGCCGCGAAGGCCGTATTGCTCCAGAAGCGCGGCGTTTTCTGCCATCGTCTCGGCGTTTGTGAAGGCGAGATAGACCGTTGCGGGCGGTTTCTCGGGCTCGGGCTCGGGCGTCTCATTGGGATTTCGCTGGGGCTCCTGCTGGCCGGTCGTCTCGGGCTGGGAAGCGCCGCCGGTGTTCATCTGCTCGATGCGGTAGGAAATGAGGCTCTCGGCCTTTTCAACGAATAACGAGTCGTCATACACCTCGCTGCCGGTCGTGAAGCGCAGGATGGGGTAGCCGCCCTGGCTTTTGAGCATCGAAACTTTCAAAGAGAAAAACGACGCGCAGTACACCAGCGGCACGTACAAAATGCCGCCGCGGAAGGTCGTAGAGACGGTCTTGACGTTGCCGTCCTGATCGGTGACGGTGCCCTCGGCAAGATCAAAAACGAGCCGGCGCTGCCTTGTAAACAGGACGAACGTCTGCGCCTGTGCATTATATGCCGGGATGACGCCGCCGGGGGACGCATCAAAGACCGTATAGGGCACGTAAATGCCGGACGAGGACTCATAGGGAAGGGCCGTGAGCGTCAGCGGAATGGTGTCGTTGACCGCGACAAAGAGGATATCGCCGTCTGCAAAGCCCGGCGCACTGAGGCTCACACACAATAAAAGCGCCAGCGCCGCGCACAAAAGCCGCCGCATTTTCACAAAACCACCTCCCGGAAATTCTTCTTCCAGTATACCACAAAAACGGCGAGGCGGCAAGGAAAATCGGTTGCGCGAGGCCGCGCGGCTGTGGTATACTGACAAAAAAGAAGGGGGCGATCTTGTGCAGAGGATCGAAAAGGAGAACTACTATCTGGATATCGCCGAGACCGTGCTCGAACGCTCGACGTGCCTGCGGCGGCAGTACGGCGCGATCATCGTCCGCAACGACGAAATTGTCGCCACCGGCTACAACGGCGCGCCCAGAGGACGCAAAAACTGCTCCGATCTCGGCCGGTGCGTGCGCGAGCAGATGCAGGTCCCGCGCGGAGAGCGGTATGAGCTTTGCCGCAGTGTCCATGCAGAGGCCAACGCGATCATTTCGGCTTCGAGAAACGAGTGCATCGGCGCGGATATTTACCTCGTGGGCCACGACGCTTTGACCGGCGAAATTCTCCACGACGCGACGTCCTGCTCGATGTGCAGGCGCATGATCATCAACGCCGGCATTTCGCGCGTCGTCGTGCGCAACACGAAAAAGGCGTTCACCGTCGTTCCGGTACAGGACTGGATCGACCAGGACGATACGCTTTGAAAGGGGAAACTCGGAACCGATCGCCTGCGGGCTTCGCCGGATCCTCTTGTCGATCGGTTCCGAGCTTCCCTGAATAATTCACGGCAAAACTGGAAATGCTTGCTTCAGAGAGTTTCAAGCAGCTGAAGGAGGCAGAGTAGCTTATGGTCAAGGGAATGAACCGGCAGGTGATCGTTGTACGCGCGCCGGACACGGAGCTTTTTGAGCAGGCGATCTTTTTGCTGCGCCCCGGTGCGCAGGAGCGATGCAACGTCACGCAGGACGAATTATTAAAGCAGGCGCAGGCGGCGGCCAGAGGCTGCGTGACAGCCCATGTTCCGGGCGGAAGGCTTCGGCTGCGGCTGCGCGACAGGCTGCTCTGGGTGCTCTCCGGCGGCGCACTGGTCGGGCTTGCGTGGGCTTTAAGCGCCTTTCTATAACAAAAATACCCCGGATGCAGGAAGAGCCTGTATCCGGGGCCAGCGTGTCAAAGAACCTCGTAGAGTTTCGCGTCCGCAGACGCGAAATAAAATGGAAATCCATGTTATCCGGCGGCTTTGCCGACCGGAAACATACTTCTCGCCTCGCAAGTGTGGAATTTTGCCCCATCGGGGCAAAATTATGCGCGCAGTCGAGGCGCGATCCCTTCTGTCAAAAAAGCGCCAGCTTTTTTGACAGTTTTGCCCCGGACGCAGGATTTTCCTGTGTCCGGGGTATGTCATTATGCAAGTAAATTCTGCGTCTTGCAGAGGTTCGCGTACACGCCGCCTTTTTCCAGAAGCGCTTCGTGCGTGCCGGACTCTTCGATGCGTCCGTCGGCCACGACGAGGATGCGCCCGGCGGCGCGGATGGTGGAGAGCCGGTGGGCGATGATGAGCGTTGTGCGGTTTTTGGCCAGCTCGTCAAATGCGTGCTGGATCTTGCTTTCCGTCAGAGAATCGAGGGCGCTCGTCGCCTCGTCCAGAATTAAAATCGGCGGATTTTTGAGGAAAATGCGGGCGATCGAGATGCGCTGCTTCTGCCCGCCCGATAAAAGCGTGCCGCGCTCGCCGACATAGGTGTCGAAGCCGTCGGGCATGGCCAGGATATCGTCGTAGATCTCCGCGCGTTTGGCGGCCTCGATAATTTCTTCCATCGAAGCGCCCGGCTTTCCGTAGCGGATGTTCTCGAGAATGGAGCCGGCAAATAAGAATACGTCCTGCTGGACGATGCCGATGCTTTTTCGAAGACTCTTCTGCGTGAGCGTCCGGATATCGCAGCCGTCGATCGTGATCTTGCCGGACGTGACGTCGTAAAAGCGCGGAATGAGCTGGCAGAGCGTCGATTTGCCGCCGCCCGATGGGCCCACGATCGCGATCGTCTGCCCCGGCGTCACATGAAGCGACACGTCGTGCAGCACGGGAAGCTCACCTGTGTAGGTAAAGCCCACGTGGTCGATAGAAATATCGCCGCGGACAAGCGCGAGGTCCTTCGCGTCCGGCGCGTCCTGGATCGTTGGCTCGGTGCGCATGATCTGTGTGAAGCGCGCAAGACCCGCCGTGCCGTTGGCAAAAAGCTCGGTGAAGTTTGCAAGCTTCCGAAGGGGATTGACAAACGTCGTGATATACAGGCTGAACATCAGAAGATCGGCGTAATTGAGCCGGCCCTTCATAATGAGGTAGCCGCCCACGGTCACGACCGACACGGAAAGCACGCTGAGAAATAACTCCATCGTGCCCATGAAGATGCCCATTTCGCGGTGAAAGCTCTTTTTGGAGACCTTGAAGGCCTCGTTCGAGCGGCAGAATTTTTCGCGTTCGAGGTCTTCGTTTGCAAACGCCTTGGCCGTGCGCATTCCGGACAGGCTCGATTCAATGTCGGCGTTGATGTGGCCCACGCGCTTTTTGACCTGACGCGACGCCTGCCCCATCTGCCGCCTTCGAGACAGCGCTGTCACGAGGAAAACAGGCAGGATGATGCACACGACGAGCGCCAGATGCCATTCGGTGCGGAACATGACGATGAGCGCGCCCACGATCGTAACGAACGAAATAAACAAATCTTCCGGGCCGTGGTGGGCAAGCTCGGTGATCTCAAAAAGATCGCTCGTGAGCCGGCTCATGAGCTGGCCGGTGCGGTTTTTGTCGAAGTAGTCAAAGCCCAGCGCCTGCATATGGCAAAAGAGCGCTTCGCGGATGTCGGCCTCGACGCGGATGCCGAAGGTGTGGCCCCAGTAGGTGATGACGAAATAAAGAAGGCTCCGGAGAATATAGGCCAGCACCACAATGCCCATGACGGTGAAGAACGTCGCGTACGCGTTTTTGGGCAGCAGCTCATACATCGCCCAGCGCGAGACGAGCGGGTAGGCAAGATCGATGAGCGCCACGACGAGCGCACAGGCCATGTCGAGGAGAAAAAGGCCCAGGTGGGGCTTAAAAAAGTGCAGGAAAATTTGCAGCATCGAGCTGCGCTGATAGTCTCTGGTGGTCATACCTTCTGATTCCTCGTCTTTCTTGGATGAAGTGCAAAAAAACGCCGGTTGCAACCGGGCCGGAAATTTCGTATGATAGAGCGCAAGGGAGCGTGAGAGTGTTGATCGAAATTCTGGAAAACGGAAACGATACGGTGCTGTGCGTCAAGCCGGTGGGCGTTTTGGCGCAGGGAGAAGGAGAAGACTGCCTGCCGCAGCTTCTGGCCTTGCAGCTCGGCTGTGCGATTTACCCCGTGCACCGGCTCGACCGGGCGGTGGGCGGCGTGATGGTTTTTGCGAAGACTGCGGCCGCCGCGGCAAGGCTCTCGAGGGCCGTGCAGGAAGGGACGATGCAGAAGGAATACCTCGCAGTCCTTGAAAAGCGGCCGGAAGCGGACAGCGGCCTGCTCGAGGACCTTCTGTTCCATGACCGGTTCAAGAACAAGACCTTTGTCGTAAAGCGCGAACGAAAGGGCGTCAAAAAAGCGAAGCTTTCCTATACTGTGCTGGAAGAAGCGGACGGAAAGTGCCTCGTGCACGTGAAGCTATACACCGGCCGGACGCACCAGATCCGCGTGCAGTTTGCCTCGCGCGGCTGGCCGCTGCTTGGCGACGGAAAATACGGCGCAAGAGGGAAGGCGGACGCACCCGCGCTGTGGTCGTATGCGCTGACGATCGCAGGCAAACGTACCTGCCGTCTGCCGGAGGAAACCGGCGCATGGGAGCCGTTTTTCCCGGCGCTTTTACGGCTTTTCGCGGAATAAAATCAGGGAAAACCAGACGACGATGTTGCCGTTCATGAAATCCAGACCGTGCTTTTCGGCGAGGTCTGTGACCAGAATGCCCTGGGATTCCACGCAGGGGAACATTTTATCGGGATGGCGGCAGGGAGCGTCGGGGTAGGCGCAGGTTTTGCAGATGGCGCAGGCCTCTGTTGAAAGCGTGTACGTTTGGGCGCCTTCTGCGGCCAGAAGATCGCGCACCTGACGTGTGAGCGCCTCGTGCGGCGCTCTGGTCGCGAGCGTCTCTTCCAGATTGGCAATGTCCGAGACCTCGGTGATCGAGGTCATCATCAGCGCCTCCGGGTAGGAAAGGCAGCGGGCCTTGCACTCGTCCACCGTGCCGACCGCGGGCGGACACGCCCACGTGGTATTATACATCGGGCACTGCGTCTGGCAGATCCAGCGCACGCGCTCTGAAAAGACGAGCTCGTCTGTTTGGATCCAGTCGTACTGAAAAAGCGGCAGCTTCAAAAGCTGCTGTTCGATGCGGGCTTTGTCCATGGCAGAGCCTCCTTTGCTTTCTTCTATCTTACACGATTCCGAGCCAAAACTCAATGGCTGAAAGATTGCGTTTAGGCGCAAAAAATGCGCCCGGCACGGTGTGTGGATGCCGGACGCAGCTTTGCGTGCTCTTGCACGACAAATGAAAATATGGTATACTAAGAAGCACTATGCCGGATGAACAGGTGACACGGTACTTCCTCTTCCCGCAGCTAACTTTAGCAGATGGACGCCCATTTGTCACCCTCCCGGCGCTTCCCGGGGCTATCGCGGGGCGATACCCGGACTCTACTGACAGTAGAATTGCCTGAAAACACTGGCTTTTTCAATGCTTTTACCAGGAGGTGCCAAATTGCAGACCGACGAAGCCACTCTGCGCAAAACCGTCGCGAAAAACATCGCGGCCTACCGTAAGGCGCACCATGACACGCAGCTCGATCTTGCGGCGAAGCTCAATTATTCCGACAAATCCGTCTCCAAATGGGAGCGCGGCGAGAGTCTGCCGGACGTGTATATTCTCAGCCAGATCGCCGATCTGTACGGCGTGAGCGTCAGCGCGCTCATTGGAGAAATGCAGCCGCCGCGAGAGTCCAAGCCGCACTATCATATGTTCATTCTGCTGTTGTCGCTGGCCTTGACGTTTGCGGTGGCGACGCTGCTGTTCACCATGTTCATGATCTGCGGCATCGAGTATCCGGCGTGGATGTTCTTTGTCTATGCGCTGCCGGTGGGGTCGATCATCTGCATCGTCTTTACGAGCCTCTGGTGGGGCATTTTGTGGCAGGGCGTGTCGGTGTCGGCGCTCATCTGGACGCTGGGGCTGAGCTTATATTTGTCGTTTGAGCTCGAAAACGTGTCGCTCATTTTTTTAGTGTGCGCGGCGCTGCAGGTGCTGACCGTTCTGTGGGAGATCTTCCGCAAGTTCCTGCTCAAAAGCCGCGGCCTTCCGGATGCGGAGGGTTAATAGAAACGGATGACCTGTTCGTCTGCGTCCACGTGCGCATGGACGCCGAAGGGGAGGATACACCGCGGCAGCGCGTGGCCGACGTTCACATTGCACAAAATCGGAAGCTCTTTGTTGGAAATTACGCCCGCAAGGAGCTTTTTGTATTCGTCAGAATACACCTCGTCCATCGGCTTTCCGACGAGAACGCCGGAGACGGCCTTGAAAACGCCGGTTTCCTTGAGCGTTTCGAGGGCTTTTTGGTAGGTCTCGGGCGGCATATACTCTTCACAGGACTCGAGAAGCAGAATTTTTCCGCGCCAGTCATCAAAAGACGGGAAAAGCCCGTACTGTTTGCAGACCGCGGGCATATCCGCATAGCGCCAGCCGGAGAACATCTCATACATCGAGTCGATGCAGCCGCCCAAAATTTCGCCTTCAAACTGCGCCGGGCCCTGCAAAAGCTCGAAGCCTTTGTTTTTGTGCGCCGGAAGCTCGGTGCCTACCTGATCGGGGCCGTATTCCTTGCGGCTTTCGTACCAGACATCGCTCGGGCGGACTTCGCGGATGGCTCCGGTTTTCAGGAATTCTTCAAAATACCGCTTGGTATACGGAAGCATTTCCGGCGCAAGCTCGCACACGTCGGGCAAAAATGCCTGCCCGTAGAATGTGGGAAGGCCAACCTTGTGGAGCATGAAGTGGTTGAGCGTCGTGTCCGAGAAGCCGAGGAAGGGCTTTTTCGTCACGGCGGCTTGCAGCTCTGCGTTGGAGAACAGATACGGAGCCAGCCGGTAGGTGTCGTCGCCGCCGATGGCGCAGAGAATGGCGTCAATTTCGGGGTCTCGGAAAGCATCGAGCAAGTCCTGCGCCCGGTGCTCGGGGTGCGCGGATAGAGCTTCCAGACCGTCTAAGGCGTGGGGCAGAAATTTGACGCGAACGCCGTAGTTTTTGAGACGCGCCAGACCGATGTCCAGCTCGTGATGGAGAAAGCTCTCGCCGAGAATACCGCGCGACAGGCTGACGATGCCGATGGTTTGGATCATGAGAGGCCTCCTTTGGTCAAAAATCATTTCAAGCTGAGGGAAACCTCGCGCACAAGCGCCTTGGGAAGCTTGACGGTCTTGCGGTCGTAAGTGACAAAGCCGTTGAGTTCGTCTTCCACATCGCTCAGCTGCGTGTAAATACAAGCCGATAATCCCTTTTCCTTTGCCGGGACGATCTGCTCCTGATAGAGTCTCCGGAACGCTTCGCCGAGAGAGTCTGCATCCGAAAAGCCCTTGTAGCCAAAGCGTTTTTTGCTCCACGTATGACCGGGCACAGCGAGCGTGTAGCCGCCGAATTCCGTCAGCGCGACGGCTCTATGCAGCTTGTCGGGCTTGAAGCGGTAGGGCCGGAAGTAGACGTGAAGACTCTGCAAGCTCCCGACCTTCTGGTCGTGCCAGCCGCTGGCGTGGTCGACAATGCGCGTGGGGTCTAACTTTTTGATGTAGTCCGCCGCGGCGGCTGCGTCAAACTGCCCCCAGCCCTCGTTGAACGCGACCCAGGTGCAGATGCACGGGCAGCTGTAGAGCTGGGCGATCATTTCGGTCAGCTCCGTGTAGTAGCTGGCGCGTGCGATGGCGTCGGTGCGGGAAAATTTTTTGTAGTCGTGGTCTTTCTGGTGGATGCCGGTCACGAGCGGGGCCGAGATGGTGAGAAGGTGATACTTCCCGCCGCCGTTGATCATGTCCTGCCAGACGAGCATTCCCAGCCGGTCACAGTGGTAATACCAGCGCATGGGCTCAATTTTGATGTGCTTGCGCAGCATATTAAAGCCCATGTCCTTCATGAGCTGAATGTCAAAGACGAGCGCGTCGTCGCTCGGTGCGGTGTAAAGCCCGTCCGGGAAGTAACCCTGGTCTAAAACGCCGTTCTGGAAATACGGCTTTCCGTTGAGAAGCAGGCGCGGCACGCCGTCTTCGTCCTCACCCACGCCAAATGAGCGCATGGCCCCGTAGCTCGTGACATGGTCTTCTCCGAGCGTCACGTTGACATCGTAGAGCGTTGGTGATTCCGGGGACCAGAGGCGAAGCTGCTCGGGCGGAATTTGAATTGCGCCGAAGCCTTTTTCATCGGCGGTGCTTTCCGAGACGGCCTCCCCGTGCAGAGAAAGCGCGACGTGTGCGCCGGCGGGATTTTTGGCCTGCACCTGATAGTAGAGCGTGTTTGTGATGAGGTCGGGCGTATAGCGGATGGCTTTTATATAGTTTTCCGGCACCCACTCGCACCAGACCGTCTGCCAGATGCCGCTCTGCGGGGTGTACCAGATGCCGCCGCGTTTCGAGCTCTGCTTGCCGCGCGAGAGCTGCGAAAGTTCCAGGTCATCTCGCACCTGTACGGTCAGCTCGTTTTCTCCCACGTGTAAAAACGCCGTGAGGTCCGCCGTAAACGCGGTGTAGCCGCCCGTGTGCGAAAGCACGTACTGGCCGCCTAAGAAAACCTTTGCTGTTTGGTCGCACGCGCCGATGTGCAGCAGCAGCCGCTTTCCGGCAAAAAGCTCCGGGATTTGCAGCGTTCTTCGGTACCAGAGAAATTCCCCCGGCAGAAGCATCCGGTTCACGCCGGAAAGCTCGGCTTCGGGCGAAAAGGGGACGAGGATCTGGCCGTCCCACGTGTCGGGCCTTGCGTCGGTTTTCGTGATGGCATAGTCCCAGTAACCGTTGAGATTTTCAAAGCTCTCGCGCACCAACTGCGGGCGCGGGTATTCGGGCAAAACGGCGGCTGGATTTAATTGTTCTCCCCAGATGGTTTTCATTCGATCGTCTCCTTCAAAAACCTCGTAGATCATACGATTTTTTGGCAGTTTTTCGGAAGAGGAAGCGTCAGCTTCCGTTCCAAGCGCGTTACGCGCCGCAGTACGTTCCGTAGAGCGCGAGATGGTCGGCGATGCAGTAGTCGCCGGTCCAGGCGTGGGCGGTGACGCAGATGGCCTTGCGGCCATTTTCCATCGTGCCGTAACTCACGCAGCAGTTCATCGCCTGCGCGGTGTAGCCGGTCTTGGCGGCCTGAATATCGACGCTTCCGGTCTGCTGGGGTCTGATGCGGTATAAGAATTTGTTCGTCATCGCAACGCCGTCGGGATGCTGTTCGGTCGGGCTGGACGTGTGGTTGACGGAGGTCAGGACCTCGCGGCAGTGCGGCTCGTCAAGCGCGGCCTGCATAATAATGGCCATGTCGGAGAGCGTCGTGTAGTGGTTCTCGTCGTGAAGGCCGCTGGCGTCGACAAAGTGGGTGTCCTGAAGGCCCAGCTCCTGCGCCTTTTCGTTCATAAGCGTTGCAAATTGCGCCTCCGAGCCAGCGACGCTGATGGCCAGCGCCTCGGTCGCCTCCGCGCCGGAGGGGAGGACTGCGCCGTAGAGAAGGTCCATCATCGACACTTCTTCTCCGTGGACAAAGCCCGCCATGCTCGCGTCGGCCAGAAACAGGGGGTCGATGATCGACTGCGTCATGGTAAACGTTTCGTCCCAGTTTTCAATGTGCCCGGCGGCGGTGAGGACGGTCATGACCTTCGTCATGGACGCCGGGAAAATGCGCTGGTCGGCGTTTTTCTGCGCGATGACCGTGTTCGATTCCAGATCGATGAGCAGCGC
>ERZ808242.1425-NODE-1425-length-13315-cov-3.403318_pt1 | contig 13315 bp, 13 predicted proteins | sample MGYA00521244_ERZ808242 | MGnify/ENA primary metagenome ERZ808242 (study PRJEB31516, sample SAMN03275573) | gut metagenome | biome: mammalia-associated habitat; material: feces | host: Papio cynocephalus | place: Kenya | collected 2012-07-27 ... | reverse complement strand
GATTGTAATATAAATACCCCTGTTAAGATACCAGATGAGCTACAGGACTACTTAGGTAGCTTTAATCCGCCTCTAAAGGACACACAGAAATGGTGGTATGCTGCTAAATATGAAGAGATTGGGCAAGAAATAAAGCAAGAGTATCCATCAACTCCTAAAGAAGCTTTCGAGAAAGTCTTAGAAGGGACCTATTATGCGAATGAGTATCGTAAATTAACTCTAGGTAAGTTTGAGTATGATAAGAATTACTTAGTTTTTAGTGCTGTTGACCTAGGTATGAATGATACATTTTCTAATATATTCTTTCAAGTTGATGTTAAAGGTGTTTGCACTATATTTGCAGAGTATATGGATTCAGGGCACGGTTTAGAATATTATAAAGATGTATATGATGCTATGGGTAAAAAGTATAATTGGGTATTTGGCCATACTTATGTGCCGCACGACGTGGCTGTAAGGGAGTTAACCTCTGATAAGACCCGTTTAGAGGTATTAAAAGCCCTTAAATTTAATCCTATTGTTATAAAGAGACACCAATTGATAGATGGTATAGAAACTACTAGGCAATTTTTGAAGGAAGTTAGGATAGATACGTCTTGTGAAACAACTATAGCTGCTATACAAAATTATCGTAAAGCATTTAATGACCAATTAGGTGTATTTTTAGATAAGCCTGTGCACGATGAGCATTCACACCCTGCGGATGCCTTAAGATATTTAGCAATGGGCTTGAAACATAGACCACCAACAGATATTTTGGTATATGACCGTGTTGCCCATAGATTGCAAAATACTAAATCTTATGATATATAAAAATTTTTGAAATTTTACTACTTTATTTGCTATTTGTTAACCTTTATTTTTTATAATAACACAAAATTATAAAAAAGGATTGCAAATGCAAGACAACGGAACTATTGTAACCTTTGATAGTTTAGCTAAAGAGGGTTCAACTCCTTCAGAACCTAATCAATTATATACCCCTGTAATTGATGAAGCGGCCTTAGTAAATCCAGAAGGTGAGGGTAATTCTATAACACCTGATGAATCAACTCCAATTGACTGGGAAAAGCAATTTAAGGATACACAGGCAGCTTTAACTAAATCTAGGCAGGAAGTTGCAGCTCTTAAAACCAAAGCGGCTGAGCTTGAAAAGCAACTAGATGTCCAAGGAATTCAAATTCCTGAGGAAATAGCGGCTGAACTTGAAGCTCTTAAATATACTGACCCTGAGAGATGGAGACAGTCACTTAACGAGCTTGAAGCGAGACGAGCTAAAGAGATTGATACTAAAGTCGCTCAAGAAGTAGAAGCTACTAGACGAGCTTCTATTCTTGAGGAGTATAATCGCAATAACCCTGGTTATGAAATAAATGACTATGTAGCAGATAACGTGCTACCAGCATCATTTACTAAGCGATTAGCATCAGGTGAAATCAGTTTCGATGCTTTTATCAAAGAAGCGAGTGAGTATCTGCACAATGTTAAGATAGGACCGGGTAATAGCCCTAAAGCAGGTAAAATTTCACCAATCAATATGTTAGATGGTGGCGCAACGCCAAACAATAGTGGGAATAACCCAGACATATCTTATCAGGATGCAATTTTCTAATCCAAATAAGAGGTAAAATCAAATGGCACAACCTACAGCTACAGGAACCGTGCGTCTAGATTCAGACCTACTACGACGCAAATGGATAAAAGAAGGGTTGCTACAAAAAGCTGCTACTAGCTTTTGGGCACCTTATAAAGGTCATACAAAAGACAGTATCATTATGACTGTGAATAACAGCTCAGCAGAAGCAGGGCACACTGTTGTATTTGATATGAGAGGCAAGTTGGAAGGACGCCCTGTTCGCGGTAAAGAAACAGCACAAGGCACTGGACAACAAAAGAAGAAATTTAGCGACAAAATCACTGTCGATAGGTATCGATGGGTTGTTGATAATGGCGATAAATTTGACGGTAAAGCTATCAATGACTTGGGCTTGCACGAGCACGCAGATTCTCGTTCACTACTAGGTGACCAATGGATTCGCGCAGCTGACCAAGGCTACTTCGATATTGCACAACAAACACCAGAGTATGGTATCAACCTAGGTAACACTTTTACATTCGACCATTTGCTTGATTGCGAATATGCGTGTAAAATGGGTGAAGGCTTCGATGTCGTTAAAGCAGGTGTTGGACGCAGACTACCACTAGACCCATTCAGGACTGCTGATGGTCGACCAATTTGGCTAATGCTAATTGATACTCCAATGAAGCTCAAACTACTAAGCTCTACTCAAGGCTCACAAGCTTTCTTTAGCGCTGTGGATGTTAGAGGCAATCAAAATCGCTTGATTAGCGGTGTAATTGGTAGAATTGGAAACTTCTTGCTTGTTGAAGCTCCAAGTTTCTTTGGAACTAGCGATGGCGATATTATCGACAGAAACGGTTTCTACAACTACAATAACACTTCAACTTATGCAAGTGGTTTGCGACAATATATTACTACTGCTGATGGTGGTGAAAAGCTATGGAGCGGAACTGATGCGTATGACGCACAAGTTGCTAACATTGGTAAAGGCACTGTAAAACAATTTAGCCGCGGCTTGATTCTAGGTGCTGGGGCATTCCAATTTGCTATGGGTAAAGAGCCTGACTATAAATTCCAAGAGTCTACAGACTTCGGTATTACTTCTGAATCTTGCTTGGAAGTATGGTGCGGACTTAAACCTACTAAACTATATGCAGAAAACGAAGACTATGAGTCTGTAAGTGTAGCTGGCTACAACTACGGTTCAGTATTCGTAGATATGCAAGTTCGATAAGGAGGTGTTTTATGGCAACATATTCACTACTACGCTACGGTAAAAATGACCAAAAGAAAAGAAGCACTACCCTAGGTTTCACTATTCCTAAGGGCACTACTTTGGCGCAATTCCAAGAAGGGCTATTGCTAGGGTATACACAAGCTAATTCAGTCATTATGGCTGGATGCGCTATCGATACTGGCACTGGCGCTACAATCACTTTCAGCAATATGCTATTTGTTGGCGGTGTTGCTGTTTCTACAGGCACTACTGCTGCTAAGACATTTAACCTAGCTGCGCCTAAAACAGGTAATCGTGTATTGGCTACTAGTGGAAATAAAATTAGTTGTGATGCTGGTATCGTGACAGCTACCTGCTCTTGGTCAGCTTCACTAAAAAATAGAGCTCAAAAAACTATTAGCAGCTTCTGGAATTTTGATGGTGCTACAGGTGAATTTTATTTTCTTATAGGTAACGGCTCAAATACTGGCTTTACTGCAGCGCAAATACAGCAAAGTGGCCCATTTACATTAACTTTCACTAACAAAGAAAATAATGAAACAATAGGGTCTGTTAAAATAGCAACCGCGGCTAATAATGGTGCGAATACAGCAACTATAGCATACACTTCAACAGCGCAAACAGCTGCGGGTGTTGCTCTACCTTACTACACTCCTACAGTGCAACCAATCATTGTAAGAGGAACTCCTCCTACTGGTATTAGTGGTGAAGAGGTTAAGGTAATCCTTGAGCTATGCGAGTTTGGTCAAACAGATGGCTACTATGTTGGACCTAATACAGCAAATCTACGCCCACCATTGGATGACAGAGGTCAACCTTGCGTTGAATTCCCTGACCCAGCCAATGCGCGAGCATTTTAGAAAGGAGATAAGATGGCAAGAGCGTGCGTAATGCGCAATGGCTCCATCTATAACCCTCAGGAAGACCCAATGCTTCCTGGGTTTGAAGGAGTAAAAGATGCGCAAGAACCCCTACCAGAGGAGCTACTACCCGCGAGCGAAGAAGCAGCGGAAAGTGCAGACGAAAACAGCGAAGCAGAAGGACACACTGACGAAGCAGACACCGTATCTGAAGAGGGTGAAGAAAGTGAAATAGAAGGTGAAAGTGAAATAGAAGGCGAAAGTGAAATAGTGACCTTCGAAGGAAGTAAGGATGCGGAAGAGAAATAGCGCTTCACAAGTAAAGGCTGTAGATACAGGCATTGCTAGGTGGGCTATTTTAGTTGTTGCAGGACAATCTAATGCTGTAGGGTATGATGAGAGTCCTGTAGACGCAGTTGAATTCCAAAGTAATCCTAGGATTAAACAACTAGGATACCACACAAACAACCTAGAGATTATTGACCTAGGTTTTTGTGCGCAAAATTTCCAAGATATGAGAAGCGTTCAAGGTGGGACTAAAGGTATTCATTACCATCTAGCTAAGAAGTGTTTAGAATTTTTGCCTCAAGACGTTGGTGTATTAGTTATACCAGCTGCTTTTGGCGGCACTACAGCTTGCAGACCAGGTAGTTCTGTTTTCAATAATAGTAAAGGGCATTTTGATGCTAATACTAAGAAAATAACTACTAACACAGCGGCTGCCCACGCTTGGGGCTGTGCGAAAGATGGTAGTGATTATACTGACCCAATCCGCGCTATTATTGAGCGTGTGAAGTATGTCAATAGTAAGTTTGATAGTGCACTCCTAGGTATTGTATTCTGCCAAGGCGAAAATACTACAATAGGTTCAGCTACTGGTATCAATACAACTGTGGACGTGTGCACTACTTACACTGAATTGGTAGAAGGAATTATTGCAGCAAGTATACGAAATGGTATTAAAATGTTTGACGGTAAGAATGTAAGTCGTAGAGATGTTTATGTCTATGAGTCTACTTACTACTGGACCTCAGCTGCTAATCCAAATCGTATCACTTATGAAGCGTTGTCACAGTATTATCAAAAAATGCTACCAGGCAATAACTACTACATTCCTCCTAAACATTCAGGAGTAACAAACGAAACTAACGGCACAGGCGCAACTAGCTCAAACAGACCAACTCACTTTGGAAATAATGCTTTCAGAGACTATATAGCACCTGCTATGGCAATGGCGATTCAAAAGAGCTTTACTTTACATAGGAGCATATAAATGCAAGAGATGATAGCTAACGGCACATATATCGAGTATTTAAGCTTAATTATCGTGCTTATGCTAGTGGGAGCTGTTAGGACGTTCACTCCTAACAAATCCCATATTAGCAGTGAGCACGGTATGATTGCTAATGTATTCGTCAATATTGTTGATACTGTCATTACTGGCACTTGTGCTTATGCAGCAGTATGTGTTTATATGGGTATACCATTCCCATTAAACACATTTGTTGCAATTGCAATAGGTTGGCTGGGTATTCGAGGCACTTACCAAAGTGCTTTGAATATTGTAAATGTGATTGCTAAATATCGCACTAACACTTATGAACCGGTTGAAAAACCAAAGGAGGCTAAAGATGACTCTGAAACAAAAGTTTCGTAACATAATGGCCTGGAATCCGACTGCTGAACAACAAACTAGGATTCGCAATTTTTTAATTCGTATTAGTTTTTATTGTTTAGCTTGTATGGTGTTTCTTTACATAGGTAGTGAGCGCGAGTCGTATGTAGTGAAAGAAGAGCTTAGAGTGCTTCTTTTAGAAAAGAAAGGTGTAGAGGAAGAGAATAAGCAGTGGATTCAAAACTACTATGAACTGGCGAATCAAGCTAATCACCTAGGTAAGCAGATACACTATATGCGAGTAAGACACGAGAAACAAATTGACGAAATACGCGAGCAAGCAGAGCTTAACAAACTTAATATCATAACTTCTACAAATGAAATTAAGAAAGAGTTGGATGCTGCTACTAACAAGCTTAAAGTGCTTGAAAGTGAAGTAGGCCTAACGAAAAAGCAAATGCAAGCTTTAGATGCACTTAAAAAGAAGTAGGTAAATACCAATGAATAGAGTTGAATCAATCCTTACTAAAGCTAGAAATCAACTGGCTGACCCACATAAGTCACGCTGGACTGATGAGAATCTACTTGCTATTCTTTCAGAAGGTCAGCAAGATATGGCTAATCAGGCCTTATTGCTTAAGAAATGGGTTGATTTGCCTGTATTCGTAGGTCAAGCTACATATAAATTGCCAACAGATTTTATTAAACTAGAATCTGCTTGGATACTTGATGAGAATAAAACCCCATTAAAATACATTAGCTACCAAGATTTAGATAAGAAAAAGAAAGCTTGGGCTGATGAGATAGGTAAGCCTGAGTATATTGTATATGACTTAGCTAGGAATAGCTCAGAATTTATGATATATCCAGCACCTGATAAAACTACAGAAGCGGCTACTTGGCTATTTGATGGGGAACCCTATGGAGTTATTACAAAAGCTGATGGTGTTATTTTGCAGTCTACTCTTGGGACTGTTGTTAATAGCAATGTTAAAGATGTAGAAGTTAGTAGCCTTAATGGTATCGTTACTAACATTTTAGAGATAGCTAATTATCTGAGGTTGTGCTATCACTATAAACCTACAGACTTAACTAAATTAACTGATGAGCTAACTGTAATGCCAGCAATGGATAAAGCATTAAAGCACTATGTCGTCGCACAAGCTTTAAGAAATGATATGGATTCTATGAATAGGCAAGTATCTAATGAAGAATTCCAATTATATAATAGAGAAATGACTATGATTATGTCCGATAGCTCTAGAGATTATTTGCATACCAAAGAGCAAGTATTACAGACTAAATATGATGGAGGATTTTAATGAGAATATTAAGAATCAAACGATATAAAGAATTTGCAGATACACCTGATAAAAATGCTAAGTTAGGGCACAAAGGTGATGGGCGCACTCTAGGTGACGTAGAGTTTTTAGAGGACGATAAAGTTGTATTTACTTGTAAATCTTTAGAGCCTGCTGGACCATCCACTACAGAAGCTAGAAAAGATAGGCGTATTCCTGAAGGTTTATATAATGTTATATGGCAAAAATCTGCTACTTCAGGCAATCAATATGTGCAAGATAATGAACTACCACTAGTTTATAATGAAAAGGTTAGCAAAGTTAGAGCTATTCGCATTCATATTGGCAATTATGGTAAAGATACATTAGGTTGTATTTTGTTAGGTTTAACAGCTAATGATACAAAAGGCACTATCAATAACTCTACCGCTGCAATCAAAAAGATGGCTGAAATGTGGCATCCCCTTGCATTCAAAGTAGAAATTAAAGAAATTCCAACGAATGAAAAGAAGGATTAAAATATGATATTAAATTATTTACATAAACATATCAAAAACGCGTTTTATAATGTAAGTCTATATGTTTATATTAAATATATAATTGCATATAAATCTAAATTCTTTGATTACTCGGTCAAAAAGGAGTCGTAAGATGGCTGATATATTGCTACAAAAATCGCAAATTGTTTCTGAAGACTTACAGATTGGTTTAGGTAAAGTTCAACAAAAGCGCGGTATTGAGCAAGTTGAACTTACTGAAATCAATGCATCAGAATTACTAGGTATCCTTGTAATTGATACAGTTGAGCAATTGGAAGTGCTTGAACCTGACAGAATGAAAGTAAGGGTAGTATTTGTAAATAGGAATCAATGTATTTATACTTGGAATGGTTCAGAATGGGCGACGTCTACCAATAATATTTTTGTAGTTGATTCTATTACAAATAAAGGCAATATCCCAGCAGGTTATAAAATTGTCTATTCTATTGCAGAAAATAAAATCTATTATAAAGCAGGTGAGCAATGGGTTGCTAATGGTAACTATGTGTATGTAGTGCCGACTTCACAAGATATATCATTATTACCGACTGGCGCTAAGATGGCTATAACAATTGACTCAGGCGCGTTGTATGTTAATAATAATGGCGCTTGGGGCAAAATAAAATTAGAGGTTAATGGTGACCCTATTCTTATTGTTGATACAATAGATGAGCTTCCTAAATCAGTTAATAATATCTTAACTGCTATTGTTAAAGATAGAAAACGCGGAGGCATATTTTTATACGACTCTAGCTATGCACATACAAATGATGGCGGTATTATATTCAATGGCTGGAGGCGCCAATATGAAGGTAAAGTATCTGTGCTATGGTTTGATGCGGATAATAATGGCTTACTAGATAGCTCTAGTGCATTTAATGCAGCATTTAACCATAAGAATGTAATAATTCCTGCAGGTGAGTATAAAATTACAAACCTAGTTATATGTAATGAAGACTGTGATATTGAAGCATTTGGTGCGACAGTAAAATTAGTTGATAACGCTTGTATACAATTTGGAGCTGAGAATACACAAGAGTCTGAAGTACAACTAGGTAATATTTCAGGAGGCGGTTCACAATTTACTTTGGATAGTGTGAATTTGTATGAGGAAGGCAAATATGCTAGATTTACAGCAACTAAATCCTCTAGCACATTTTCTGGCCATACTACTGCAATGACAACGCAGATTAGTAAGTTAGTTAATTTAGATGGGTTAACTTGCTTTATAGGCGACTTCTTTAAGTTTACTATGGAAGCAGCTAAAGTTAAAGTAATCAGACCTTATAAAATCAATATCAAGGGCTTGACTGTAGAAGCTACTACAGATAATATTTGCTTACAATTTATAAATGTATGTGACAGCGTTATTGATACATTATATGTAACTTCTAGGTATGGCAATTGTATGAGTATGAAAGATTGTGCAAATTTTAAGCTTAATAATGCGGTATTAAATAATGAGACTGCTGGAAGCTTTACTGCATTACAAGTTAATGGGTGTGATAACCTAATCATAGATTCTACTATAATTAAGTCTACAAATTGTGGTATTGAATTTATTACCACACCTTCTAATGTTATTGGAATTTATAGAAGTGTAATCAATAGTAACAAGTCTATAAATAATAATGGCTTAACTATGAGCTTAAATGTTAGTGATACACAACTAGTTGGTAATATATTTGCAGGTGGATATAATTTAACATTCAAAAACTGCACTATGCTTATGTCTTATGTGTATTTATTGTATTATGCAGGAGGTAAAGTAGAATTTACAGACTGCGATATGATTGGCACTTCTACTGATATTAGCTATAACTTTATAAAAGTAAGTAATAACTTACTATTTGAATCATTTAAGCTGAGTCAACCTACTAATTGGGTTGTTAGAAATTGCACCTTTAGCGGCACTGAAATGTATTCAGGCAAAGCATTGATAGAGTGCATCTCGGTAAATAGCAATAACCAAATGCCTATGTGCCAAGGCAATGTCTTCATAGAGAATGTATCAACTATGGTAAATCTAGGTTGTATTGCATTTTTATATGGTTACTTTGAAAATGTTAAAATTACAGGATTAAATAACAATTCAGTAAATATAGCGGGTGTTGTATCACGACATAATATTACTGCTTGTGATATTAAGCAATTATATCTACAAAATCTTAAAGCTACATTAGCTCCGCTTGGATTAAATACTGCTTATACTATTATTGAGAAATTTTATACAGACTTAATTATCGAGGCTACAATAGTTAAGGTAGGCGCTGAAGTATCAGGTAATATTACTAGAGAATATACACAATCAGAACAAGGCTTCTTGATTGACCAAGTTATTGGTTGCTATGGAGTTGATATTATTCCTCCTGTAACTGCATCCAAATCGCAAACAGATGGTAAGATTACCTTAGGTAAGCTTAAAGTAAATGACAAAATTAAGTTTATTATGAAGTATCCTCTTAAAGTTAGAGGCGATACTCAAGACGCAATTATGGCATAAAAGGATAATTGATGCAAAAAGTTTTTGATAAAAACTTACTAGGTATAGAAGACATAGAGATTGGTAACGGTGTAGTTATACAAACTCGCAATGGCTCAGAAGTAGAGCTTGAAGCTATCAATGGTCTATATGAAATGGGGCTGCTTAAAGATTTGAATAGAGATAAAATTCCTAACGCAGAATATCTATGGTTTAGTGGTTTCTATGAGGAAGGTGATAAAGGCCAAGGTATATATGTATTAGTGCCTGAGGATGCTTATTACTATACACCTAGAGAGGATGACACTGGCTTGTATATCAAAGCTACTGACGGTCGAATGTTTGAAAGAGATGGTAGTTGGGATAAGTTTGGCCCTGATGCTATACCAGTATTAAGAGAAGAAAAACGCCACTGGGTAATGTTCGAATGGTTTGGTGGTAGACCTAACGACAGCACATACAATTGTTTTCCTATTATGGAGTATTTCTTCAGGACTACATACATTAAAACTATAGAATGTGATGCGAATCAACATTATTATTTTAAGCAATACACAGATATTACATTTGAAAGGAAATCTAGCTTAGAAATTAGAGGCAACAATGCATATCTACACTTTGATGTATTCGCAGGGCAGTTTGAAATGACTATACCAACAATACTAGATTATATTATTATGCGCGACATTAACTATGCTAGTATTGTGCCTGTATTTGCATTCCCTGCTGATAAGTGTAAATATTTTAATATTTATCACAATAGTAATATATATCAACCTAATGGTAGAGGGTATTTATATAAAAAAGATGATTCTATAGTTACAGGAACATACTCAATCAAAGATTTACCTATAATTACTAAAGTAAATTTAGATGATAATGCTTTAGTTAATAAAGCGTATGTGGATAAAATATACAATTTACCTGAGAATTTGGTAAATTATGAAGGTGAGCGAAATATCACAGGATTCAAACAACTAGGTGTGCAAATAGAAAGGAATGGGCAAACTTTAGATGATTTGGAAGATAATGATATTATCACACAAGATGAGTTAGCTAACTGGCTTAATGATAATATAGATGCTTTATTACCTGAAAAGAAATGGACTAATTTTAGCCTGCCATCAGGATTTGAATATTTACAATTCAAGGCAAAATTTAAGAAGTTTATAGTAGGTGAACAGTCTTATTACTTGTATCAAAACTATGAGATTATTGATGAAGTAATGGCTGAAGTTGAATACATTTTAGATGAACAAAATAGAAAGCAACAAGGCACATTAACGGAAGTTAACGGTAAATGGAAATATGTATATCAAATGCTACTGGCAGACCAAACTTACAAAGATACTATATATTTTGAGAATGCTACTTGGGATGGTCAAATTGTAGAGGATTTTTTAGATGAGGAAGTTCCAGAAGCTTTATGGCTAGGAACTTCTTGGAGATTAAATAAAGAAACTGATTTAGCTAGATACTGGGAGAAATTATAATGTTAAAAGTAGAAGTAAATAAACTTACCAAACAAGATGTTGAGCAAGAAGTAGTAGATGCTTTAAGCTTTACTCCTAAAGGTGCAGATTTTGATGTGAATGCTAATAAGATAAGCAAAGCTATGTATACTGGGCGAAATTATACACTAGCTTACTTACTAGCAGAATCTATCGTCGTTAATACTGAAAATGGCACAAATCTTATGCAAGTTAAGGATATACCAAGGGAAACTGCTAACGGTAGGTTTTTAACTAAAGATACTATCCAAGTTGCTGGTAAATTATTATTTGAGCGCTTAAAAGTAACAGACAACTGTAATGTATTGCGTAAAAAAGATTTAACGATAGAAAAGATTAAACCATTAGTGCAAACTATTTACGAAACCTATATGGTTAATAATATTATTTATTTACCTATAGGTGCGCAATATGTGTCAGATAATAATCCTTCAGAATTGCTACGAGGCACTTGGCAATTAGTAGATGAGAATCATAAACTAGGTAAACTTTGGGAAAGGATAGCATAATGACAGCACGACGCTTAGTTAATTTAGATGACTTTGTTACAGAAAAAACTACATACAATCGCTTTGGTGAAAAAGTAACCAAAACACCGCTTGTAAGAATTGCTGACGGCGGGCTATTGTCTAATTATAAACAGCTATCTACTAATGCCAAATACATTAAATTCACTGGAATGTTGGAGCCAAATGATGGTGGCGAAGGTATGTATATCCAAGATGATACCATCACTGATGATGAAGATTTAGGTGTAATTATCTACATAGGCGAACATAAATATCGCAGATTATATGCTGCTTGGGTTAATATCGATTGGTTCTATATAGATGATTTTGGAGTAGCATTACAACGTGCTATTAAATACTCATCTATAAGAGGCACAAGAGGTAAAATTTATGAGTGCAAAACTGCTATTACATTAAATATTATTCAACAATTAGTTATAGGACACGGTGTAAATGATTATGCACATAAACTAATAGATATGAGAGGTGCTACTGTAAATTTTACAAATGAAGAAGCGCAGTATTGCTTTAATATTCGTATATACCATAGAGACACCAAGTTTATGTTTATTAACTGTAATTTTAATGTTACTAATAATAACATAAATTTAGTAAATATTGCAAACATTATAGGTGTAAATAGTTATACTGATATGCTTACCGATAATGTTTACAATGTTACTAAAGATAAATTACCTGATACAAACAGAGTTGTATTAGTAGATGAGCCTGAAATTGAAGGTATTAAAACATTTGACTTTAACGGACAACTACAATATATAGGAGATACTATATCAGCTAATGATAATCAAGCAGTAACAAAAGAATATAAGCCAGCTGATTATGATGAATCTTTATATGTATCTTTACAAGATACTAGAAAATTAGATGGCCTAACCACATTTACTAATATATTTGATAGAGATCAAGGTAATACTATTTTACAAGGTAAAATAAATGAGTATATTTTAGAGAATATCAGACAAAATTTATTAAACATAGTTACTAATTATTCACCTATAGTATATAAAGCTAGAATGTATTATGTAGGAAATCTAATGACTAATACTATTAGTGTAAAGCAAAATTATATTTACAATATAAATGTGTATAAAGTTTTAACAAATAATATAATACTTGATTGTCCTCCTATGTTATTACTTGATGAAAGTAATATAGGTAGGCCTATGGTTTTAGAGGTTAATTTATCGGCTAGCCCAATTAACTCTAGTGATTTAGGTAAGCTGGAATATATAGAGGATAGTGTAATTACTGGATATGAACTCACAAGTGAAGATACAGCTATAGTACAATATTCTTACTTACTAGCATTAAAAGCTCCTGTATCTTCATTTACTATAAATAATGTAACTTATATTGTTGATGACAATAAAGTTTATTTTCCTTATATAATTGTGGATTATGGAGAAATATCAACCAGATGGAGCACCCAGTCATATCACACCCTAGTTATGGGAGCTTTAGTATTATTTCGTAGCAATGGGGTATTATATTCTAGTAAAGCTATATTCGCTAATAGACCTGCAATGCGGACTCATACAACAAACTTGCGTGTTGATGGCACTGTAAAGTTTAAGTTTAATATTGGAGACCCTTACATTTCCATAACCTATAGTAGCGAAAATCTATCTTATAATTCCGCTGCAAATAATACCTTA
>ERZ808242.1424-NODE-1424-length-13317-cov-3.862389_pt1 | contig 13317 bp, 13 predicted proteins | sample MGYA00521244_ERZ808242 | MGnify/ENA primary metagenome ERZ808242 (study PRJEB31516, sample SAMN03275573) | gut metagenome | biome: mammalia-associated habitat; material: feces | host: Papio cynocephalus | place: Kenya | collected 2012-07-27 ... | reverse complement strand
TGCTTCTCCGTCTGTGAACCGTTTTGAGTCTGGGCTTGCGGCTGAGCGTCCTCCTGCCCCTGTCCCTGTGCTTGCGGCTGAGCGTCCTCCTGCCCCTGTCCCTGTCCTTGTGGCTGACCATCTCCCTGACCTTGACCTTGCTGCTCTTTCTTCTTCTCTTGCGGAGCATCTGCACCCTGATTAGAGGTATCGGAAATATCCTTAATACCGAATACCTGCTTGATGGTGACATCATCAGCCTTGCCGCCGGACATCAAATAGAGCTGATTCTGGAAGTCATTCATACAATTGATGAAAGCATCACTACTGAAGAGGACATTATCCAAATACTTATCCTCCTCAGAGGAAACAGTATAACCATTACCAGTATCCACCAACAGGCTCTCCACAGAAATGGTCTTAGATGTCTTAAGGTTAATACCCTTGGTGGCCATCAAGGTAGCCCACTCAGCGAAGATTTCAGCGCTATCAACATTGTAGCTCACGCTATTGATGTCGTTAACGTAGTTAACACTCTGGTTGGAGCTTGACTGCTGCTGGGCAGTGGCGCCCTCCTGAATCTCAGAATCTTTCTTCTGCTGGTCTTTCGCTTTCCTGGCGTCAATCTTCTGCTTATCCAGATTCCAATTGTTGATGGCCTCACGAATATCAACCTGATTTACAGGAACCTTAGACCAATCCAAGGTAGTACGCAGAACATCAATTTTATCTTCGTTAAGACTCCCCTGACGAATATCACCCTTATTGAACAAACCCGTCTCACGAACATCAGGCAAGCTGTACTCAACAGTGGACAACACAGCTTGCTTCATGGCGGCGTAAATAGTGTTGCCATTATTGTAGGTGGTCTCCTGATACAAATACCCTTTGTTCCCCGCTTGGTTAGCGGCGGCAAGGGCTTCAAAAGAACCACTGGACACCAGCGAAGACCAGCTATCAAAGGCATCTTGCTTCGTCGGTCCGTTACCGCTATTGCCCTTCTTGATAACAATGGCAGTAACAAACAGAGCCATTACCGTTACAATAGTAATGACCACCCAAGGCCAGCGGGGCTTCTTGCCTTTCTTACCCTTCTTACCCTTACCGACCTTGGCACCGCCTGTACTAGCGGTAGGCTTAGTAGCCCCGTTACCTTTAGCTGGGGTAGACCCGTTATCATTAGTTACCCCAGCCCCGTTACCGTTAGCTGGAATAGCCCCACTATTCTGCTCTGCCTTGACTGGCTGAGGGAAGCTTCCATTAGAAATCCGCATAACAGTCACCCTTACCACATATCCGCGCCGATGGAATCAGCCATCTTATCAAGCAGAAAAGCCGCCTCCGGATCAACCTCGGCAGGCTTCTCCTCAGACTCTTCCTCAGTATCATAACTACGGGTGTTTACACTATTCGGCTTCAAATCCTGAACCACGAAATACCCAGAGACCTGAGATTCCGCGCTATCCTCACCTGGGAGGGTCTCGCCTGAATCATCCTCTACCTCAAAGGACTTATTAGTGGCCACCTTCTTGACGGCTGGAGTACCAACCGCGACACCACTTTCACCGCTTTCAGATATACCCTTTACATACCCCAGAACGTCTTCAAGCATGCTCTTGACGGAGCCAAGACCCTCCCCAAGGGAGTCCACCTTCTTAGAGACTTTATGCAGCTCTTGAGAAGACACCCCATCAAGGCCATCCGCGCCCCTGTCCTTATCGTCGGAATACCCCTCGGCTACCCTGCTTTTACCGGCCTCTAGATTATCCCCAAGGAAAGAAACATCATTATCAAGAGCGCCTACAGCAGCATTAAGCGAGTCAAGCACAGCATCCCACTCGCTATCAGCCTTGGCCTGGGCACCGGTATCGACATACTCCTTAACTGGAGTACTTCTGCTGTACAGCTCCAGACAAGAGCACACCAGCTCAGCCAGCACATGATTATTCTTGGCCGGTAGAACCACACCCTCATACAAATCATCAGGCACACTCACACTGATATTAACCCTATGCGCCATGGTTTTCACCTCTACCTATCTCTTTAGCGATGTACAGCGAATTTCTATTGCTCTTGTCTTCTTGATTTTCAAAGAATACCCGCACGGAGTCCTTTAACAGCGGACGGTATTTACTGCTAAAATCCTTCTCATCAGGGTTTATGATATGCCAATTGGTCTGCATCCACGACTCAGGTTTGTCCCTTCTAAAGAGGCCTTCCATATTCAGCAGGGTACTTCTCATACTAAGAGACATACCTCTGGACAAGATAATCGTGCTGCCAACTGACATACCCAAAAGCTTGAAAAGCAACTTTCTGATATGACTAGAAAGGCACCCAGCACTGATAATCACATTAAGACCGGTTTTCTCAAGCTCCTTAACCCTGTCAGGCCAAGGAATATTCATCAACCAAGCCTCGTTGATATAGTTAAGACCCAAACTAAGAATCTTGAAGCCCTGGCTTCCGTTCTGACAGTAGGGCAGAACCGGTCCTCCTTTATTAAGCCAAGAAATACCCTGAGGCTGGAGCTTGGCACCCAGATTGTGCATGTAGTAGTCCGTGTAGGTATCAACACACAATTCCACCAGCAAAGTCTCACGATTCACTTGGAACGCGCCCAGAGAGGTTGCATCGTCTCCCGTCAACCTACCGGCGTACCCAAGCTTCATTTTACTTTTAATATATTGAGGAATATATTGATTATCCCCCTCGCAACCGCTGGCAATCACTGTTACATGTTGAGCGATATCACCATAATATCGAGGAATCAACACAGCGTCTTGCGCGGCACTCTTAGAAGCCAGAAAAGCCCAGTTAGCCTTGTCAATTACTGTATTCTCGTTAGCGCTATTAATACGATTCTGGTTAAGGATGGTAAGGCTTTTGTCAGCCTGCGCAACACGAGCTTCCAACTTCCTCTTTTCGGCCAAAAGATTCTTCTCGCGCTTATCAGCAGCTGCCAAAGCGGTCAAAGCATCATCACGCTCCGACTTAACCCTACCCAGAGAGGCTTGCGACTCCTGCAAGCTATTCTTTGAAACCGTGCTATCAGACTGCAACTGGGCATTAGCAGCTTCCAGCTTCTTCGCATAACCTTGAGAAGCAATCAAAGAGCTTTTAATACCCTGCATCTCCTGGTTGGACGCCGTTAGCTGCCTTGTCAAGTCAGATACTTGACGCATAAGAGATTCATGCTCAGCTCTGCTAGAATTCACGGCTTGCTCAGAAGCCTGCAACTGATTCTTAAGAGAAGCAACCTCTTGGTCCTTCTCGGACAATTTTGTCTGCGTATCCCCAAGCACTCTCTGCTGCAAGGAATACTGACGCTTGATATTGTTAAGAGCTTCTGTCAGACCCTTTATCTGAGACTTAAGTTCAATGTTTTCGACATTCGCATCACCATACGCGGAAGAATACCCACTGGCTGGGCTTGCACCCATATTGAGCGTGGGGTACGCACCCTCGTCGATGCCTGCACCGTAGCTTTCTCCTGCACCGTAGCTTTCTCCCGCTCCGATGCCGAGACCCAAATCCTCGATTGGATAATACCCAAGTCCCACCTTCTGCTGCACACCATTATTAACCGCGTAGACAGGCTGCGCCCTGACAACCACCTCACTGCCAAGTGTCTCATTAAGCCATGACACCAGAGCAGCATCATCATTGGTGTACTTAAAGTATTTACCCGTAGAGCAAATACCCTCACCACTCTTGCCTTGGATATAGGCGTCCATATCGGTGGAGAACACCACCAAGGCCATCCTTGTATCCTTCTTGGCATCCGCCGCCGCAAGATTGACTTCCGAATCATTGGAGGGCGTTACAAGAGTGTAGTTGCTCTTTCCATACACCGAGCCAAGAGCTTCCTCAACATACCCAATGGCCTGCTGTGGAATACCCGCGAGCAACGCTTTCACTTGCAACGCCATGAATAATCACCACCAACAAACAAAGGGCGGTCAGTCTTCCGCCGACCGCCCTTCGACCTACATCAATTCTTCTTGCCAGAACCCGACACAACCATGGAAGCACCCAGCACATTCAAATCACGCGGGGATACACCACCTGGGATAGGCAGGATTTCCGCATGGCAGGACTTGAGCACATTATTGCACACATACTGGCTGAGCGGCTCAATACCCTCGTTGCGGATTGCACCGCCACCCACCGGAAGCAGGTACGCAATTTGGTTAGTGGCAAAATTAGAATCCTCAAGATACTGAACAATACCCTGGTTGATGCTCTCAGCCACCTCTTCCTTGGCCTTACGCACAAGATCGGAAACATCGAAGACCAAGTTCTTGCGGATGGCCAGCTTTCCTGTGGCCACAACATTAGCAACCACATCCTCCGGATAATCTCCGCCGATCTTCGGATCAGAGCGCAGAGCCTTGGCAACCTTATTCTGGACATTACGTCCGCCGAACACAATAGTGTTCATGGAGGAAGACACCAGCTTACCGCCCTTAACGACGCAGACATCAGTGGTGCCCGAACCAATATCAATGACAAGAATCATGCTGTTGATGGTACCGACATCAATACCCGGCTGGCGAAGGGCGTACACACATGCTGTGGAGCCTTCGGGGAGGACACCGACCTTGTCCACCTTGACATTCAGCTTAACACTCTCAGCGAAAACACCCTCAGCATTCGGAACAGCAATCTGAATGCTGCCAATACTCTTGAAGTTGCTACGCATAGCCTCCTTGCCGTTCTGCACATCAATCGGCGGGAGGAGGGCAACGATGTCCCATTCAATGTCCTTGCTGATGGCATCCAGCTTACTACCGATTTCGCCAGAGAACTCAGCCACATCATTAATACCCTGGTAGAGGGCGTAACGCACAGCCAGCTCAGTTGCCTGAGCATTGTACTTCTTCTCCACAGTGGAGGGGCGAATCAGACTCTTAGAGAATTCCCTTTCCACGATAGGTCCGTGGGCATACACATCGTCGGAGAACTCGATGAAGGTGTTCTCACGATTCATGTAGACATCAGGAACAACGTAATCATCTGACAGACGAGCGAAAGTGTTCTTAACGCTGTGGAAGTGCTCCTGATGGATACCCGACTCAGTATCATAGATAACATTGAACCTGGTGGCCGAGTTACCAAAATCAATCACCAAAGTGGCCTTTTTAGCCATATCTCAAACCTCTTCAAGTTAGGCCAGCGCCGCAACCAACAAGGACGCCGGATACTTCCGTATATAAGAATATTACCAGATCCTTGATTACCCGACCACATAATGCCTATCAAATATCGAATAATCCAGATCCAAAAACTAAATAATTTCCATCCAACCTATAATAATTACTATCTACATTATTCTCCCTTCCGAAGCGTGTAGTCAACTCCCACACGACCCTTGCTGACATTTATTATACCAGAACTTACAGTAGTCTCGTCACCATCTGCACCGAAGTACAGGACATCTTTACCGTCGATGGAGAATAATACCCGCCTGGGCGAGGATTTCTTAATTTCAATACCCTGACCCACGTACTCCAAGTAGATTTTATCCGCTTCGGGGGCGTAGTCATTAATCTCGGCTATCTTTGCACCATAATTCTTATCGAAGATAGCCAAGTTCTCCACTGGCATGACTTTTTTATCGGATTTACCAGACCGAAGAAAGTTATCCACAAGGTTGTTAACAACTTGGGATATCCCAAGCATATCAACCTCCTTGGGCATATCAGGTATGCCAAACGCCGCCGAGTGGCCTGCGCCGTTCAACAAACCCTTCTCAACCAAGTTCTCACGATAAGGCAGATTATACATCCCTCTGAAAGAAGCCCTACGTACCTCTCCACCAATATCACGGGCAATGGCTATGACACAACATTTGTCCTGGTCCATAAGCTGGCTTGCCGCAAGACCGATAAAGTTACTTGCCTCACACTCAGTCAGAATTGCATTCTTATAAGGCCACTTCAAATCAAGCACCGCGAAGTGCTCCCCGTACTTCGTAACATCCGCTTCGGCAAGGATAGCATCACGCACTTTACGCTGATACTCCTGCCAGTTACGGCCGTTAATACCTCTGTAGGCAGGGTATGCACCGCCTAGAAAGACCTTGACGGCGTCCTTCTCCTTATCGAAACGGAACAGGGCGTTGATAGCCGGAGACAAAGTGAAGTCCACAAAAGTACGGTTCGTCTTGATTACACCGAACTCCCAATCCCTTCTATTCGCCATCACAGCATCAACAACGTGGCGTAATACCCGATCCAGGCTGCCTTCCTTGAGACTTACAGGCTCGTTGTAATTCCATGAAAAGAGCTTAGACAGCCACCATTTAGCCTCAGAGCCGCTGATATCACGCACGTCAGACAACAGTGTCCAACCTACCAACTGCTCCGCTGCCAAACCACCCCATCTCTTTCCTGTATAATCGCGCAACACAGTGAGAATGATACCAGTACCGCTCTGATAGCGCCGAGCAGGATTCTCAAACTCGTACTGGTTATTGATGACCACTCCACGAACCACTCCCTCGTCATCCTTCTTGACGATGAGCTGTTGCCCCTCTGAAAGCTCGTGGTGGTCAGTACTTAGGATGTTAATACCCAGACCTACGAGCCATTCAATCTGGCTCTCAGTAGTGGTGAAATCGCCGTGCAAGATGTAGGCACCCCTCAAATCCTTGCCAAGGTAGGCGTGGAGGTCATCCTCCTTGAGGAAGAAGCCGTGCGCCCTATTGGTGTTGCAGTACCACTGATATGAAATACCCCGTTCGTCTAGAAAAGCCATAATCAGCCTTGCGGCAACCACGCCATCAATGTCAGGGTCAACGTAAACCAATACCCGAGGGTTGCTCTCCTTCTCAAGACGAGCCAAAATCTCATTCGCGTACTTCTGACCAAACATCATATCACCAACCTAAACCCTCAAAGTCTTGCAAGGTGCAATCACCCCTGAGACTTCTCTCCAACTTCTGGGCATTGACCTTGCAAACGCCATTAAGATAGTACCTTACAGTCTCCTGCTGGAGAAGGGCAAGCACCACATGATGCGCGGCCACGAAGCCAACTTCTTGTTTCAAGGAGTGCTTCCGAGAGTCCACCAAAGCCTGCTTAGCGGCAGGAGTGAGGATGAACTTCCTACCGTCAACCTCATCCCGCAGACCGTAAGTATCAGCCTGTAACTCCCTGAGCGTATGGGACTCTACCCGATTAACCACTTCCGCAGGAATACCCAGAGGGCTGACTTCATTGGCGGCTTTCAACATGCCAGTAAGCAAAACCTTACTGGTTACCAAACCCTCTCCTAACTCTTTAGCGAGCACGATACCTCTTTTAGTAGTCTTGGAGAAATACTTCGACACAGTCACCATATCATAGTTGAGAAACTCATTACTCATTCGCTCAAACCTTAATCTTCGAAAGCCTAACACTGATTATGTTCTTCCAACCCATTAAACACCTATATCTATTAGATATTATACCAAAAGAAAGAACGTTGCACAACCCTGATGCACAGCGCTCTTAGAATACCCAAGGGTGCCCAAGGATTAAGTCATGCAGGGCACAGTAGTAGAGGAAGCATACTGGTTATCTGCCTATGCAGATAACCACAAGCCTCCCTGAAAATAGATTACGCAGGTGATAATGGAGGCTCTACTAAAATTCCGATTCAATCACCTGCAAAGCAACAAAATCTTATCTATGAAACACGCGTGAGGGCTACTCATTAAACAAGTAAAACTTTCGCTAAAGCCCTCACAAGATTAGTAGTAGTGAATACCCGGGGGGAAGCGACCAACCCTACCCTACATGCCGAAAAGAAAATTGGGGCACTTCGACTGCAACGAAGTACCCCAATCACTAACTAGTTTTCACTCATGACGACGCTTGGCGACAAACAGTGTCGCACCAGCCGCGACCAGAATCACCAGTGCGGCAATAGCAATGGTGACGGTGGTTCCGGTGGAAGCCAGACCATGCTCGTTCTGTTGGGCGAGCTGAACGCTCTTCTTGACGTCCGTGGTCTTATTGTCACCGGTGTCGGCGGGCTTCTTACCCTCGTTCGGTGTGTTCACATCGGTCTTACCGTCGGAGGGAATACCCGTACCTTCGTCGGTCTTGTCGTCATCCTTGGATGGCGTGTCCGTATCATCTTTTGGAGTGTCCGGCTTGTTCGGCTTGTCCCTCTTATAAGTCATGCTACGCAGTTTTTGATTATAAGAAAAAAATGTGGAAGCTAATCCATATATTAATAAATAGGTTATTACAAACCCCCACACGATATTTAGCTCTTCAGCAGCGTCCTTAACTCACTATCGAACGAAGGCTTCGTCCTGCCGTTAGTTCTGTTGATATCCGCTTTTAGGTCCTTAAGGTAAGCCCAAGACTGGGTCACCGCAAGCTTGCCGTCGCAAATACCCAAGTTGGCGTCCGTGGCGGCGATGCCATTACGAGTCGGGCACAACAGCACCACACCCTCAATATGCGCACTGGGGAAAAGCCGAGCGTACTTCTCCAGCGCCATACCCATGTTACGGGAAAAGCTATACTGCTTGACACGCTCGCCGGTGGACACATCCTTAACGTTAATCACGCCATCATGGTCATATGTGTACTTGAGATTCTTACCAGCCACATATTGCTTCGCATCAATAAGGATGATATTGTTATTGTACGAAACAATAGCATCAACATCCGTATCGAAGTCGCTGTAAGGCAGACGCAAAGACCAGTAGGTCTGCACATCCTTGCTGGCAATACCCAGATAGCACATCATCTGCGCCAGCTCTTTCTCACCCGCTTGACCGGCTTTAATACGGCTGTCTTCGAAGCCAGAGGAATTCAAACCAACACCTGGCTTGCCGTTAATACCCGCGTGGCCGATGGGGTTTTCCTTCCAGTACTTAGCCGTATGAGTAAAGAAATCATTGTCCACCGCCGAAAGAGCACGCTGGTGGGTCTTGATGATATTATGACCCATACCAGCAGAGTGGTTATTACCGCCCTTAGCAGTGTAGGTCTCGTGGCTGCTTGTAGTTGCCCGAACACCGGTATTCTTGGGAGCCTTGTTATTACCCTTAGGCGTCGAGCCACCATCAGCGTTGCACCCAATGAGGAAGAACCCAAACATGAAGAGGGCAACAAAATAAAACAGCTTACGACCGAAGCTGGTCTCCGGTCCAAACGCCCAACCCCAGCCTTCATACGCAGCGAAAAGCCAGATGACCCACGAAACAATCTTCATCATAAATACCCTCAGATGTCTTCCTTGGCGGACGAAGCCTTCAGTTGCCAATCCTCATATGCCGTACCAAAATTAGAGAACCTTACACCAGTCTTGGCGCAACCACAAAACAGTGAATATTCCCTGTGACCCTTCGACTCCGTGACCAGCACCTTGACCGGCTTATCACAGTGGGAGCAGTAGGCCTGCTCCTCATACATCCTCTTGATGTTACCCCAAATCGACTGAACCCAATTGACAATCGACTCCGAGCTGAGGGGCATTTCAGGAAACAGAATCAGACCATTAACAAAAGAGCAGTCTTCTTCAACCAGCTTTCCTGAAGTGACACAATACGAAGGATTCTTGTTGCATACCGGACAAGCGCCCTTCAGTAATACCCTACTATCCATCTTCTCTACCACCTCACTGGAACGACCGGAACAATACCCAGCTCGGATAGTTCTTCGAGCTGATCCGCACCATCCTGCATACGAACATTATTGCTGTGCAGACGGCTGCCAATGCAGTAATCGCAGTACTTATCACGGGAATGGGGCTTCAGACGGGAAGCCAAGCCCTCTGGGAGCGAACGGAGATACTCATTCACATCACCCTGCTCAGAACCACCCTTAGCGTAGAGGTATTCCGCCACGCACACGGTGGTGGCAATCCTAGGAGCCGTTATTGTGCTCTCACCGAGGCCCTTCAAGTAGAGGGTGATCTTCTTCTCTGGCTTGGTAATACCCATGCGGAGCTGCCTATCAACCCAATCTGAGTGGATGCCCCACTTCTCATATCCCTCGACCGCATCAATCAAGTACTCGTCAATATCTCGCTTGAGCAAGTCAAACAACTTGCTCTTGGCCTCGGCACCCTTGCGACCAGATGGGATATCAATGAACTGAATACCCTGGAGGGTGCCACCGTTCTTGCTCTCATCCAGTGCTTCCGCCTTAAGGAGGGCGCCGACACTGCCAACCAGAGATGCACGGCAAGCCAGCGGGCAAAAATCGATTACCTCAAAACGAGTGTAGGAACGCGGCTGGCTCCTCTTAGCTGTGAAGCCAGCCTTCCTCGCCTTGGCCATCAAAGCTGAATAAGACAAATCCTTATAAGTATTGGACATAATACCCCTCACGCTTTCAATAGGCCGTTAATTGCCTGAAGCATTTTTGTCACCTCACGTCGCTGCTTCTTACCAGTGAGATACTCAGCATCCTCGATGTGACCGACGAGCACTTTATTATGAATCTTGTCCTCGATGAGGTAGCCGAAGTCATCTCTCCCCTTAAAGCAATAACCAAGGGACACCAAACCGATTCTATCACTATCAACCGTGGAAACCAACTGCTCACCATCATTCAAGATGACGTGCTTCCAGACTTCCTTCTCACCATCTTTGACGGGGCGGAAATGCACATCGAACTCATTGTGCTGCATATTCTTAAGCGTATCAACCCACTTTGAGAGGACAATACCCTGGAGACTAATCAAGATCCCTCCTAGCTACATCATCGGTACAACTCTAAGTATACCAACACATTACCTTATATGCAAGGCCGTTTATATATTAAAGCCAAGGCATCCAGTAATACCCGAGCGGATGTTTTGTGTGTTACCGGATGCCAACTTGCAAACCTTCTAATTCAACCTTACGAGAGCTCCTCGAAGTGCCAAACTAAGCTCTTGCAGCTTCCCGTAGTACACTGGGTGCATGACCGACACCGGCTTCAGAGTGGCACCGAACTCGTTCTGAGCCTTCTCACCATATCCTGTCGGCGCTTTGTCCGACCAACCCAAGCTGGGGTCATCAGGAAGCTGCCTGACGCACCCAACATTCTTACGGCGGACACTCCATTCCTCATAAGGACGGCCACTGCTCACCTCGTCAATGAACTTATGCACAATGCGATAGCTTGTAGCCGAATACGTTGCATAATTGGAGAACAGGAGTAGATACCCGCTGCCCGTCTTGATGGCAACCGCGTGGGGCACTTCATAACGGTAGAGCACAAGCCCCTCACCATCATTAAAGATGCCCACGAAGGTAATCTGCGCACCATCAAAACCCTGATTGAACCCCCTGCTACGGATAATCATGTCAGCCATAATACCCTAAGCCTCCTTGCTGTTAGAGGAGATTGCACTGACAGCGGCCAAGAAAGCTGCGGCGGCCGCCTTCGAAGCCTTGGTTCGGCCATCAGAAGTCCTAACTTCCCCAACGGCCTTAGTTCGACGAGCCTTGGACTTAATTACCTTAACCGCTTCTTCCTGAGCCTTGCGGTTATCCTCCTCGGCCTCGCGCTTTTCCCTATACTCCTTGAATGCGGATTTAACCACCGAGTAGTCAGATTCCTTGACCTGCTCGTCAATCAGCTCCTCGTCAGAGCAGTACTGATAGTAATGACTTGAGCTAGACTTAAGCATGCGGCGACGGCCGTCCTCACTGAGGACGTACCAATCCCACAGAGTCTCGTTATTAGACTTGCCATTAGTATCTACCATGATACCGCCCATGAAGTTGTGGGCAGAGCGGACACGTACATCACCCTCTTCATTGATGTGAAGCTTATACGTGAAGTACTCTTCCCAACCGTCATTATGTGAAATGGCGGCGGCTATCTTTTCGTCCGCGTTAATACCCCGCTTGAGCTGATTGACGGTAAACCAGTGAACGTTAGCCTTCTCCTCATCCTGCGCAAGGCGGAAGCCTTCTTCATCTACAAGGAACACCTCATCACCGAACTTGAGGAAGAGCTTATAACCCTTCTCAGTAGGGGTGATCATCATGGCACCGTCAGTGGTGAACAACACCAGCAAACCCTTACCGACATAACCGTCGTTAATACCCACTTCGGTGGTCACTACCAGAGGTGCGGGAACATCATCGTTCTTGTGGACGCGGCTGAGGATGGACTCACGCAGGTCATGGTCATTCCTTTTGTACACATCAAAGTTCTTGCCTTTCAACAGGAAGCCACGAATGGGCACAAGGGACGTACCGTATTCACCGAAGGTGAAAGTACCATCGATATAAGGATACTCACCCTTATTAAGGGTATCATAGATAACCAGCATATTTTACTACCTTTCAAAGTTCGTGCCCTGAACCAAGGACAGAAACTTACTCAGCTCTTCGCTATTGACGCTTCGGGTAGAGGCTTCCCCCAACCACACCCTGAACAGATTTACTATATTCGTTCTCGGTGTTCAGCTTAGCCACATCCTCCCGACTAAGCCCAACCTTGAAGTAGGGCTCAACGTCGTAATTGTTTCGATAAGCCAATCTTACCGCATCTGCAAGCCACGGCGAATACACCTCAATACCCGTGGTGCTATCAACTTGCAACAATCTTGCGATACTGTCCTCTGGAATACCCTCCTGAGCGCACCTCTTAACACTTTGTACAAGACCATAGCTAATCTTGGAACACAAACCACAAGTCATCAAAGTATTGTACACGGCGTAAGGCATATGCAACAACTCAGACAACACTGAATCCTCCCAACTAGCGTCAGAAAACTCCTTGCGCCAACGATATGTCCTCATGAGACCCAGACAGACATTCACTCTGAGATTGGACACCATATCAATGCCAGAATAAACCTCCCACACCGGTAGGCCACCTCGGAAAGCACCATCCACGATGTTAAGGCTCTCGTCGTTAACTCTACCGATTATAACGTACATGCGTTCGAGGTCCGTACTGGAAATGCCATCCAACAGCCAACTCACCAACACAGACCACTTCTTCTCAGAGAAACCCGCACTGACAAAACCTAAAAGCCTGCTGATATCTACGCCCCTGTTGTATGCATACCTGAGACGCACCAATACCCGATCGGACTGAAGCTTGAAGAACTTGCTAGATAACCCATCCACCAAACCCCTTCTAACCTGGCATAGCCATGAAGCGCCATCATATCCAAGAGACATGGCCTCCTCAATATAGGGAGCCAAATCAACACCCTGACCGATGGCTTGGTAGATTTCCTCTTGGATATCAGCGCCCACATCAGGGTACAACTGCCTGTAGTTGAACGGGGTTACTTCCTGACCGTTGCACTTCATGACTATCACGAACCTTAGTTAATAATTCCTATCCAACCCTTAATTATTGGTATCCAACCCTTAAT
>ERZ808242.1421-NODE-1421-length-13328-cov-4.202968_pt1 | contig 13328 bp, 13 predicted proteins | sample MGYA00521244_ERZ808242 | MGnify/ENA primary metagenome ERZ808242 (study PRJEB31516, sample SAMN03275573) | gut metagenome | biome: mammalia-associated habitat; material: feces | host: Papio cynocephalus | place: Kenya | collected 2012-07-27 ... | reverse complement strand
CGCTATCGTCGGACAGCATGGCGTGTCGTCAGAGCAATCTATCAGCATCGCGCTCACTCAGCCTCTCGTTCATCTATGACTGTGCAAGTAGCCAGTAGCCTCATTGCCCTGCAATCAACGCTACGCGATCAAGCGAGCCCGGCGTCTTAGCCTGCCTACACGCTATGCTAGACGATGATGACAGCTGCCCGCAGTATATTATACTATTGCATTTGCATGGAATGTGCTCGTGATCTCGAGCACGATGGCCAGAAGCATGGAGTCAAGATGAGTGATCATAGCGAGGCAGTGAAGGCTATCAAGACTGCTATCAGTGAGGCTACTGGGGTAGTCTTCACTGAGGACTACGAGTACACTGTCGAAGTCGAAGGCAAGCCTGAAACGAGGACAGCTGACCTTGGGCACGATTCCATCCTCATCGACGTGATCACCACGAGGGACGGCACTATCGACAACGTGGCAGAAGACGGGACGCTAACCCCGTATGATAGGATCGACGCTACCCTGACTGACAAGAACGCGCCGAGTGAGCGCGGCAACCAGTATAGGGCTAGCTTGGCTGCACGGGCTGCTGGCTATGATCTCCTCCATGCGTACGACTGGACTAACCGCGACGTTCTCGTTGACCTCGTACGCTCTAAGCTGAAGCTCCAGCCTCGCAAGTTCTTTGCCCGCAAATGCGTGGTGAGGGAGATCAGGCAGCGGGAGGCTAACCAGTTCCTTGAGAAGTACCACATGCAGGGCGGGGCTAAGATGCAGTCGTACTGCCTTGGCCTGTTTGACCCCACTGGTGAAGAGCTCCTCCAGGTGCAGACGTTCGGCAAGTCTCGTTTTGACAAGAACGCGCAGTGGGAGGCTATCCGACTCGCGACGAAGTTCGGCATAGTCATCATCGGTGGCGTGAGCCGAGGCTACGCTAAGTTCGTAGCAGACAAAGACCCGGAGTCTGTAGTCAGTTATGTAGACTTTGACCGCAGTAACGGTGAGACTGACGAGGCGACTGGCTTCAAACTAGAGCGCATGACTGGCGCGACCACGTTCTGGTACAAGCCGGACGGGGTGATCGGCCGTCGCGCTATCAAGGACGATAGTCTGCATAAGCTCGGCATCGACAAGGTGCTGCACATGCCTTATGACGCTTTCCCTGACTATGATGGGACGTTCGAGAACAGCAACACTGGCCTCATGTTTCGCGAGGGGTACGTGCGAGTATGCACTTCCGGCAACCTAGTGTACAAGTGGAAGAAGCCAATCACGGTAGCGAGATGACCGCGGTGACTGCCCTTCAGGTAGCCAACGCTGGCTAGACTGCGGTCTCACATGCGAGCAGCAAGCGATGATAGGCGCGCTGATCATATGGTCAGCGCGCCTACTTCTTTCTTGTTCGCCGGCAATATTCTGCTCGCGTGGACATGAAGGATAGGCCGGCGTTCGACGTGCCAGAGAGGCCAGTAGTAGACCCAAATCATCTCTGGGGCAGGTTCTTGACGGCCCCATTCCCAGTCACTATGGATGGTGACGTCGTTCTGGCGTCTTCTGTGAACATAGGCGACCCAATGACTAATGATCACTTCGAACCCCTCACTGCATGGGTCTCCTAGCCCACAGATGATCACGCTCATGAATTCCTGGTCAGTCAAGCCATCGTTCATCGCGCATGACTGCATGCTCGCAGTGTGGCGCAATGTCCTGACAGACAATCGTGATGAGCATTGGCCTGGATGGCGTCACCGCACGCCTGGCAGGTTCCCTGACTCTCAGACTGCACAGAGACGCGAATTCGGTGGTGGATGGGGCTGGCAGTTTCCGCCGGGACTAGAGCTACAGTTGCTCCGGGCTTATAAGGCGTTCTATGAGCAGTTGCAGTCAGAGTCGCCGGTGGGCTCGTCACATGGCCCGATCAATGCGACCCACGCTTCCCCTTGACTGTAGACCCACGGTATGAGTCTCACATGGTACCATGAGCCGATCTCATATGATGACGACAAGTATGGAAGCGCCCCATGCAGGCTGGTGACCAGCATGGGGCGCTTGTCTGAAAGACTTGCAGTCGAACGTCAGCAGTTGACGCCTACGGTCAGCGTGCGTTCAGCAGCCTCAAGACAGCAGCGCGCTTGTGGCTGGCTTCGAGGGTATGGACGTCAGACAGATCATTCAAGACTGCCGACAGCTTCGGCTTAGACATGTTCTTGATGTCGGCATTGAGCGCACGCACCTGGCGCTTCTTGAGCTTCACGCCATACACGTCGAAATGGATCTCGTTGTCAGCAGTGATAGAATACGTGCCCTTAGCGTGCTCGAAGCGTTCGCGCGCAATGAGGTTTCCGCGGACGCTGCTGGTCTTGGGGTTGAGCCCGTAATACTTGCGGGACTGCTTGAGGTACGTGGTAGCCATGTTCTCGGGGGTGCGGTCCTCGCCGATCGCCTTGAGGAAGTCCATGCCACGTGGGATGAAGATGACGCCAGTAGAGTCAGTCACCGCGAAACCGAGCTTGATGGCCTTCTTGGTGACCAGTTCGCTCATAGCGCGGCGGTCAGCAGCAGTGATGTCCTTCAATGCCACATGGTAGCCGATCGCGAGGCTATAGTCGTAGACGGTGTAGTCAGCGTACTCGTCGAAATACGTGGCAGCCGCTTTGAAGATCGCCCGGGAATACCCCGCTTCAGCGAGCGCCTTGAGGACAGCTTTGTTCTTCTTAGCGTAGGGGTTGCTCGGCGTGGTGAGCGCGGTGACCTTGGTGACGTATTTGGACACGACAGACATGTAGTTCTCCTTGTCGTTGCTTGTTTTTGCAAATACCGCAATGACACGTCTGCGTCTGCGGCACGCCGTGAGACGACACGTGGACAAAGCTATCAAAACGGCGGGGAATATCGGAGAATCATGCTTCGAGATGATCTTGTTCAGAATGACCGACTTCGAGATCAAAGCCCGGCAGAAGACCCCACGTGAACGTGAGGGCAGTCTGCAAGCAGAGCTAGACTCTGATGCGGGCAGTGCGGCTCACGCTGCCCTCAAGAAAAGGGCTGACAAGACTAACGGCGTAGCTGACTGGCGAGCCAGGCCTTAGCCCGTTTCTTGGACTGAACGATGGCGACAGTGAGCACGTCTTCCCGTCCGCGGACAAGGTCTGCTCCATCCGTGTCGACGGGTTAGGCGAAGACTAGCCTGAGTCTGTGATCTGGCCTCGAAGATTGATCGCCTACAGCGTGTCTACAACGCGTTTATGTTAAGATCAGAGTCGAATCGGAGCATGGGATCGTTCAGAACAGGAGACGCATCATGGGCGCTACGATCGTCACGACTGAGACTACTGGCTGCACTGCTCAAGACGCTTTTGACGAGGTGTGCGCTGACTGCCAGCAGCGGTACGGCGATGATGATTGCGATGGGACGTTCAGTACGACCGGGCTTTGCAAGGTCCACAAGACTCCCTACAGTGAGAAGCCATTGACTGCCAGTGCGGAGACGGCGGCTAAGAATCTTGCTGACGAGATCGAAAGCCAGATCTGCAAGGGCGACACGGAGGCAGTCGTAGTGGGAGTCGATCACTGGGAGGTGACGACTTCCAAGTCTGTCCGCGTGCAAGCTGCCGACCACCCCAAGTATGAGACCCGATGGGTCGTGGCGGACTCCGGCCGTGAAGAAGTGTCGTTCCCAGGCACTGCTGCCGGCCGCGAGAAAGCGCTTGAGTACGCTGCTTCGCACATGCTGGTCTGGGTGCGCCAGACTCGCGTCCTCGTGTCTGGGACAGAGGAGAAGTGGGAAGTCAAACGTCAGATCAAGACAGTGAAGACTGAACCGAGGCGAATGGCTGCGGGAGCTACTGCGCGTCCCGTCTACAAGTTCGTCTTCATCGGCATGGCGTCGTGTTGAGAGTGGCGCTCGAAGACACTGCAGTAGATCCACTGGAAGTGCAGTCAGACTCACTGCTATGACTGATAGCAGCGAGTCTGTGTTCTAATCCACGCGTAGTCAGTGTCTTCAACGCGTTGCGGGAGGCTGCGAGGAGATGAGGCGAGTAGAACTGAACGAATAGGAGTATTAGAATCATGGCCGGAACGGCGGGTCAATCGCATGTGAACGCTGAAGGCGAGGCTGGCGTATGCCACGCTGAGCATGGTGGTTGCCCATACCGTGGCACTGACGGTGGAGACGGCTTAGGGCATTCCACGACTAAGGCAGAGGCAGAGGCTGCTTGCCAGGGCGACGCCTCAGCGCTGGCGAAGGCTAAGTGCGAAGTTGGCGCGATCTGCGCTATCGGTAAGGAACACCGCGAACCACAGCGAGAAGGAGGCAGACGGCAGTCTACATGGGAGGAGGCTACCTCTTGCGTGTGGGACAACGGCGCGATGTCCAACCCATACGACCGGAGCACCTCGCCGGTGAGCAACTGGAAGGAAGACGGCGTGATAGCTGCTAAGATGGACGTCACGAGCCTAGTACTCGAGTACGCTACTGGCGCCAAATGACTGACGCCGGATGACGTGGGCTGACAGTAGCAGTCTACGTGGGAGCTATTCAGCCCCGCAAACAGATCTGAGTAGTCTTGCTTGCGGGTCTGATTCCTTTTTGAAGACAGCGGGTGCGCTCACGCTGATTGCGCTTTCACGTCAGATAGTCATGCTGCTACGAGCTCGTAGTAGTTCGAGAGAGCCCATGGGTCAGTAACAGTGCTGTACTTCTCATGCCATTCCCCGAGCTTCAAGCCGAGCGGCTCGAGCTTCTCGTCAGCGACGCGCTTCCACCCATCTAGCTCTTCGTCATAGATCTCAGAGATGGTGTATGGGGAGTCATCATCATAATCGTCTGCCCGCTCGAATATTCTCTCATACTCGTTGAACCAGACTGGGACGACTTCGCCGTCACGGATAGCGTACAAGGCTAGCCGTGACAGGTCTCCACCTATTGTCTCCCCTACGAGCATGTCATAGTCAGCCAGCCCATCGATCTCCACGGGATCGTTGCGTGGGCTGCTGGTTGATGGAGACGTGTCCGCGTTGTTAGCTTCAAGTCTGGCAGTCATCTTGTTCTCCTGTCTGCAGTGTCCTTAGTGTCTATTCTAAACCACTGCCGAATCCGACACGCCATGGCTGCCATGGATCGATCGAATGCAGTCAGACCGCATACAGGCTTGTTCTTCCTATGATGGCCCTCCTCGATTCTAAGCCCGATCTTAGCTACAGGTGATGTGCCGTACCGAGTACGGCTTTTCTGCTGGTCGACCATTAGGAGTACCGCGAGATCGCGTGAGCGTACTGACAGTCTCACGGTATTCGGTTCTTAGCCTGTCTGCAGGAAGCATGGAGTCAGTTCCAGGCGATCTTCCTAATGACCCTGGCAGTCTTCAGGGCACTGCCATGCATCTGTCGCCGCGTCATGGTGAAGTCTTGTTCTAGATCAACCGTAGGCGATCGAGAACAAGGTCAGGAGATGACGCAGACGCAGAAGAGCGGGAGACTGGTAGCAGAAACGAGTGGGCTTGCGCGAAAAGCCAAGCCGGCTGTAGTCTGCCCGCGAGTCGGCGACTTCGAGGAGATGACGCGGCAAGCAGTCCATAGACTAGAGTCCCATGAAGTCATCACAAGAGCGACTATGAATGCGCTGCTAGCTGATCGAACGCGAGACGAGGCTGTGTCGGAGATCTCGACTGTCACTGATGAGCACGTAGAGGTCATACTGTCTCCCATCGGCCTGGTTCTCACTGTCTCATCAGACGAACATGAGTCTAAGATGAGATGGCGTGGGCCAGACTGGTCGGCTGCAGCTGTGGGCAGGCTCGTAGCGAGAGAACTACGGGGGCGATGGGGCGACGAAACACGCAGTTCTGTCGAATAATGACGTAGCGTGCCTGGAGACTACAGTAAGCCGGCCATAGACCGGCGAACACGTCAGCCGGGATAAAAATCCATCACGGTAGCGTCAGCTTCGCAGGTTGGGCGTATAGCTGCAGTCTCGGGGCCATGTGATTGTGAGCGTTCCCACGATCAGTAGAACTACGTTCATATCGGGGATCCCACGCTGTTGTCGTCACCTGGACGCAAGATGGCAGCGTCGACCACGCCATTCATCTTCGCGCAGACCCAGGACGGGGCGAAGACCTCAGCTTTCGCCTTCGTGCGGGCTTTCTGGAGTTCTTTGCTCTTGTCTACACGGTCATGATCTCAGGTAGATCGTCCACGGTGATCTCGTCAGCCTCGGCATGATCGCCTTCAGCGTCTGTCTGCCAGGTGACGATGCCGGTCCGGATGTAGCCTGCAGGCAAATCGGGAGTATCGGATTCAGTAGCGGTCGACGCTATCGATCCGGCAGCGTCAGTCTTCTGCTGTGTCTTCTTCTGTGCCCAGTTTCTGACGAACTCGCCAGCGCCTTCTGTATCGACGTAGTGGACTGCAAGCAGCGACTGGAGACGCTCTGAGTCACTAGGCCACGTCACGAGACGTCGAGTAGCCGTCTCCAGGCTGTCGGCGTCATCACTCATCTCTACGATGCCCCCATTCAGTCTACAGCATGCTGGCTGCTGTCCATGTTCATCTCACTGCGATCACAATACCGCTGCTTCTAATAGAAGGAATGCTGATCACAGTCGATCGGAGACCCGTCTACACGGAATCTCGCATTGCCTAAATACGGTTAGCGGTATATGATGAGCTCATGGTTGATCATGAGAATGAACATGCGTCTGATGAGGTCCAAGCAGGCTTGAAGACGCTTCTAGACCCCACGCAGCCAATGGCGAAGATCTGGGCTAAGACGAACATGCGAGACCCCAGCGACTTGAGCTGGCTAGCATTGCCGCAGCACGCTGCGGACACGATGCTCACAGCAGGCTACGTGTGGGACGAGTTCTTAGCTAAGCATGTGAAGGACTTGCTGTCTGAGGCGCTTGGCGGTGAGCAGTCTGCACGCAAGATCACCATGTTCTTAGCGGGGTCTCACGACGTGGGCAAGGCTACGCCAGCGTTCGAGAAGCAGGCGAGGGGCGAGACTGGAGAACGGAGGCTAGCCGACCTCGCATCGGGCGGGTTCGAGATACCCAGTACTGTAGTCAAGTCCAGCACGCTGAGGCACGAGATCTCAGGCTACTGGGCGATGATGGAATGGCTCGGGGCTAACATGCGCAGCATGACTAAGACTGACGCCTCGAGACTGGCAGTAGTGATAGGCGGCCACCATGGCGTCTTCCATCTGGAGGAAGACTATGGTGAGACGCAGAAGCGCACTAAGATCGATTACTATGGAGGGTCACCATGGACGGAAGCGAGACAGCAGCTGATAAGCTGCGTGTCTGACTGTGTGGACGCGAAGCAGGCTCTCTCTGAGATCGACGCAGGCAAGGTGACGCAGTACTTGCAGTCACTGCTGACTGGGATCGTCACTATGTCTGACTGGATCGCGTCAGACTCATGGAACTTCAAGCTCACCAGCAATGGTCTGGTCGATCCCAGTCTCGCTGTTAGCAGGGCTCGCCACGCCTGGACTAACATCGACCTACCGACCAGCACCGGTGTGTCTGACCGTGTGCTCTCATTCGCGGAGATGTTTGATCTACCGGAGACTGCTAAGCCTAACGCCATGCAGTCTACCGTCAGAGAACTGGCAGTGGAAGCAGAAGAGCCCTGTCTCATGCTGATCGAGGCTCCGATGGGTAGCGGGAAGACTGAAGCTGCTCTAGACGCTGCTCGGGAATTAGCCCTCAAGTACGCCGACAATGGAATAGCTTTCGCGTTGCCCACACAGGCCACGGCAGATGGCATCCTCCCCAGGGTAGCGAGATGGGCGTCAGGCGTGATCGATGGTGACGCTGCTATCAGACTGATGCATGGCCGGGCCGCTATGAACGATGACTACATGGCGATGCTCACTGGCTCCGTGTTCGATGAGACTGCCGGTGACGGCAAGAATAGGAGACGCGACTCCTATGACGGAGCCAGGCTGATGGTCAACCGGTGGTTCGATGGGTCTAAGCAGGGATTGCTCGCTAACTTCGTCGTCTGCACGATCGACCAGATCTTGATGGCAGCCTTGCAGGCTAAGCACTTTGATCTCAGGCATCTCGGCCTGGCTGGCAAATGCGTGATAGTAGACGAGATCCACGCTGCCGACAGTTACATGGAGGTCTATCTGGAGCGCGCTGTCGAGTGGCTGGCTTCGATGGGGTGCCCAGTGATCATGCTGTCAGCTACCTTGCCTGAACTGAGACGCGCTAAGCTGCTCATGGCCTACCAGTACGGCGCGTCGAGACGGACGGACTCCGGCTTGAAGCTATTAGACTTTCGTCCTAAGGGCTGGCCGGAGCACAGGCTGTCTTACCCGTTAGTCAGCGTAGCGTCAGCTAGTGGGTCTAAGATAGCCACAGTCAGTGAAGACGGGGATGCTGCCGATGCTGAGCATGATGGCAGTAAGAGCGTGAGCGTCCACCACTTATGCCTAGACGGGCGTAGTTGGATCGACGACCTGAAAGACCGGCTAGCGGATGGGGGCAACGCCGTAGTCATCAGGAACACAGTGAACAGGGCGCAGGAGTCGTTCGGGGAGCTACTAGACGACGAATGGTTCGACGATTGCGAGCTCACCCTGATACATGCTCGTTTCCTGCCAGACGACAGGAAACGCAACGAGAATGGGCTCAGAAGGAAGTATGGCAGGGAAGCCACCACTGAGAACAGTCTGAGGCCATCGAAGTCTGTAGTCGTAGCTACCCAGGTGGTAGAGCAGTCTCTTGACGTCGACTTTGACTACATGATCACAGACGTGTGCCCGATGGACTTACTGCTGCAGAGGATAGGCAGGCTGCATAGGCATGAGCGTGATAGCAGGCCAGTCAGGGTCAGCGAGCCTATCGTAGCCGTAGATGGCTGGGCATCAGGAGATGATGGTCTGCCGAAGCTCGATCCTGGTTGCAAGGCCGTTTATGGGGAGAGCAGGCTACTGCGCGCTATCGCTTTGACCGCACCGCGAAGCACTGGAGGAACTGACAGTGTGTTGACTCGATCGGGCAGAAACGTGACAGTGAAGATACCAGGAGATCTACCAAGACTCGTACAGTCCGCGTATGACTTCAAGAACATCCCCGGCAATGCAGACGCTATGCTCTCTGCCGCTATCAAGAAAGCAGACGAGAAGGCTATCGAAACAGACAAGACCGAGAGGAAGAAGGCTACAGCGTTCCTGTTGCGTCCCCCTGTGCGCAGTGGGGAGACTAGGAGGGAATGGACAGATCTGAGGTCTAGTAATTCTATAGGCAAGACGTTGGAGAACGATCTCAAGGCTGCAGCGCAGGTGAGGGACAGCGAAGGTGGTCTGACTGTACTGCTCATGCGTGAAGCAGAGCCTGGCTATGCGACGTTCTTAGAAGATGACTTGTCCGCGAAGTATGGCCCTATCCCGCTTGACACTGATTTAGACGATGATCTCGGGAAGATCGTAGCTAATCAGACTATAGGTCTGCCAGCAGCCCTGTCTAACCCTGGGATGGTAGACGACGTGATAGACTGGCTTGAAGACAACGCTCTCATAGCCGCATGGCAGTATTCACGCTGGGTGGCGGGAGAATTCGTCGTACTGATGGACGAGGAAGGCTGCCGGAACATATCTATCAAGCACAGAAGTAATACTGGCGTTAGGCAGATCAACTGGAACTTGCGGTACGATCAGCATGTGGGCTTGATCTGCGATAGGAAGAAGGGCTGATGGCAGGCAGTAGAGACAAAAACTTGATTCCAGAGGACGTCAAGCCGCCTAAGAACGATTCGTTCGATCTCATCATTGACCCATGGCTCGATTGCGTGTTCCAAGATGGCAGCAAGAAGACGATGGGCATCAGAGGAGTGCTTGCCGACGCTCATGAGATCAACGCCCTGGCGTTTGATGACCCCATGCAGGATCCGGCGGTGTTCCGTACGCTGCTCGCTGTCCTGTACCGCGCCCTGGACCCATTGACAGTCGATGACTGGAAGGCGATCTGGTCTTCTGGCCGTCTCCCCTCAGATCGCCTCGACGCCTACTTCGACTCCCACGCAGATGACTTCTGGCTGCATGGCGCAAGCAAGTCGTTCATGCAGACTATGAGCGCTGAGCCGAATAGCGCTCTCAAACCCCTGAGCTCGCTGATACCTACGCCTACCGGCCTGGGAACCATGTTCCCTAACGTGACTGGCGACGCGGCTAACAAGATGTCGTGTCCACAGTTAGCGAGATGGGTGATCACATGCAACTCTTATGACCGTTGCGCTGCTCATAGTGGATTCAAGGGAGACCCGGAGATGCGGAACGGCATCTCGTATGCCTCCATGCCGTATCTTGGGCAGTTAGCCGTAGTCAGACTGAAGACGAGCAGCCTGTTCAGGGATCTCATGCTTGCGCTGGTGCCATTAGACTCAGGCTTCTTCACCAGTATGCAGAACGAGCCTGAGACGGTGGACGACCTGTACTCTCCTACCAGCCTACGAGAACTCTCTGCGGGCGTCCCCTCCTGGGAGAAGCCAGACCTCACGCCAGGCCATGACGGCACGGCTAAGAGCAAGCTCACGCCGGACACGGTAGAGGACTGCCTGACTTGGCGTAGCCGCAGGATAAAAGTGTACTATGACGGCGATGGTGAGGGGGAGCCCGCGCAGGTCTTACTGTCGCCTGGCCAGCATGTGACGCTCGAAGACCAGCAGGGGCTCGAACCGATGGCGGCATGGCGGGCAAGGCAGGAGAAGAAAGACTCTCCCGTCCACTGGGCGCCTGTGCGCTACTCTGCAGACAAAGCGTTCTGGCGTGGCTTGTCTCCACTGCTTGCCGCGACTAGCTCGACTATCCCGCCGATGACCCTTCGATGGGCGTCTAAGCTCTGTGACGATGGGATACTGCCCGCTGGGTACGTCGGTCATGTGACTGTGGAGACTTGCCGTTATGACTCTAGCATGAGCTCTCTCGTCACTGATTTCCTCGTCGACAAGGTTGATCTCCCATTGAAGATCGTGAACGACCTGAAACTCACCCGGGTCGTGACTGACGCGGTGAGCCTGGCTGAGAACGCTGTGAAGGCTTATGGCCTGATGGTGCAACGCCAGCGGGTAGCCTCAGGTGAAGACATGGAGACAGCGAACGTCGAGAGGCAGACCAGGCAGTCAATCGCGTACAGGACAGTCGGGGACAAGTTCATGGAGTGGTTGCCGCAGGTAGCCAGCATGGATAGTCCGCTGCTGGAATGGTGGGAGATCATGAGTCGCAATGTCAAAGACATGGCTAAGGACTACGTGCGCCAGGCTACTCCTAACGCGATGGTAGGCAAGATGGTAGGCAAGACGTTGTACTCGGCTGCTGCCGCTAGGATGACGTTCTATGCTTCTATGAACGCTATGAGAAAGGAGATCAATGAGACAACAGCAGAAGAGCAATGAGGCTGCTGTCGTGGAGAAGATCCTCAGATCTTGGCAAGACGCGGAAGACGCGGAGTCAAGAGAATATCGGGGGAGCTTAGCTACGATAGGCAGACTGTACGGCAAACTGCCAACAGAAGACGTGCGCGCTACGTCTGAGGCTATGGGCTTGCTCTACCAGAATGGCCTTAGAGACAACGATTGCGACCATGAGGGAGGAGACGGTCTCACCCGTGGAGAACGTGCGTCTATCGTCGTGCTCTCATTGTATGCTGGTGTAGGCCGAACAGTCAAGCATTCAGGAGACGGTCTCACTATCGGTGGGGCTATCGGGGCTACCCAGCGGGGAGAAGAGCACGCAGAGTCAATGCACTCGTTGATGCGGTCCCTAGCTGCTGACGTCGACTTCAAGTCTGCCGTCTGGGACGCCAGCCGAGCGCTCAAACGATTCAGTGGGGACATCACGGTCGACTACGTGCGATTAGTAGACGACCTGACGGCATTGCAGTCAGACGAGTCGCGGTCAAGAGTCTTACTAGGCTGGACTGGAGACTACTGGTCTGCCCTGCTATGGCGAACCGACGAGAACGACACAGAAGACAAGGAGAACGACTGACTATGACTAACTATTTCATTGATTTCCATGCGTTGCAGACGGTGCCTGCAGCTAACCTGAACAGGGACGAGACGGGCTCGCCGAAGAGCATGACGTTCGGCGGCGTGCGGCGTGCAAGGGTGTCCTCGCAGGCTTGGAAGAAGGCTATGAGGGACTACTTCGTGGACAACTTTGACGTGCATGACAGTGGCCTGCGCACCCTAGAAGTGCCGGGGCTCATCGCCGAGGAGATCATCCGTCAGGCTAAGGAGTCAGACGGGACGGAGATCTCGTACGCTGAGGCGGAGCAGAAGGCAGTAGAGGCGCTCAAACTGGCGAAGATCCAGTTCACGAAGGCTAAGAAGGGCGAGCGCCAGCAGGTGAAAGCGTTGTTCTTCATCTCCCGTAACCAGATCAAGACGATCGCCTCTATCATGCTCAATGATGGATTAGACGAGAAGGAACGCAAGGAGGCCGTACGCAACGCACTGAGACGAGAGCACTCCGTAGACATGGCTTTGTTCGGACGCATGGTGGCTGACGATCCATACCTGAACGTTGACGCTGCGTGCCAGGTAGCCCATGCTATCGGAGTAGCCCCGGCTGTGCCCGAGTTCGATTTCTACACGGCAGTGGACGATCACTCGGTAGAAGACCATGCGGGCAGCGCTATGATGGGGACCATCGAGTACAACTCTTCTACTTACTACCGTTACGCTGACGTCAGCCTATCACAGTTGCAAGACAATCTCGGTGACACTGAGGCTGTCAAGCACGCTATCGCGATGTTCACTAAGGCTTTCATCGAGAGCATGCCATCAGGCAAGCAGAACACGTTCGCTGCGCAGACGCTACCATCCGCAGTCGTAGTCACCGTGCGTGCAGGCAGGCCAGTGTCCTATGCGGACGCTTTCGTTAAGCCGATCCGCACAGGCAATGACGACGCAAAGGCAGCTGAGGACGCTATGGTCGATTACGCTGAGGCTACGGCTAGCGCGTTCGACTTGAAGCCAGTAGCCAGCTTCGTGACATACCTAGGCGACTCTCGAGTTCGCGAGCTAGGAGAAGGCTGCGACGAGACGGAGCTAGTGCGCAAGGTGTCCGAACTTGCTGGCAGTCTTGTGGACGCTACTGTCTTAGATGAGCATGCGGAGGCCTGATCGTGAGCACTCTGCTGTTGAAGATCAACCCGCCTTTGCAGTCGTGGGGCGTCGACAGCAAGTTCTACCAGACCAGGTCTACGTCTCGCTATCCGTCTAAGAGCGGTGTGATCGGAATGATCTGCGCCGCTCTTGGATGGGACCGTACTCACGATTTGTCCGCGTTGAGGAAGCTGCGGATGGGCGTGAGGATAGACCAGCCT
>ERZ808242.1414-NODE-1414-length-13387-cov-3.191569_pt1 | contig 13387 bp, 8 predicted proteins | sample MGYA00521244_ERZ808242 | MGnify/ENA primary metagenome ERZ808242 (study PRJEB31516, sample SAMN03275573) | gut metagenome | biome: mammalia-associated habitat; material: feces | host: Papio cynocephalus | place: Kenya | collected 2012-07-27 ... | reverse complement strand
AGTTGCCAGATGTGTCTTACACATATCACAACGCAAATGCTTTGGATAATCGTAGAGCAGGAACAATCAATACAAATGCCGATGGGTCTAAAAGTCAAACTATTATTGAAGGTGTTTTTAAAGACCAAGTTCAAGTGAACTTTGGATATGATGAAAATACTGAAAGTCCAGAAACAGCAACTTACACTTTTAATGGAGAAACAAAACCATTGACAAGTGGAACTTGGTTTAATGAAGAAGGACAATATACGGTAACAATTACTGACCTTGCAGGAAATACTACTGTTAGCAAATTTGTTATTGATAAATCTGCACCAAGCTATAACAAAGAAAGACTTGAAACAAATAAAAACTATAAAATCACAAGATGGTATTTGGCTAATATTCCTAGTGGATACACAGGTTTTGGCTCATACTCATTTGCTCAATATGATGACGCTTTAAGTTTTGCTATTATGCTTGAAGAACAAAATAAAGTAACAAACTTTACTTTAAATAATCTTGATGATTTTACAGAAACAAATCGTGTAGCAAGTGGTAACACAGTCAAATTAGGTGATTATTGGTTGTATAAGTCATTAAATGATGAAAACCTTTATGTTTATTATTTTGATAGAAATTCATTACTACAAGCAGTATCAAAGTATGCGAAGAAATTTATTTCTGAGCCACAAACTTGTATGTTAAATTCTAGCATTTATCCAAATGATTATGGAAATAAGATAGATGATAGTGTGATTGAGAACTACATTGAAATAAATGGTATTAAAGGTTACATTGTAAATGATTTTACTTTTAAATATAAAGATGATAATGAAACCTATGCAATTTACTATGAATTTCTCGGAGATGATACAGTAAATTGGAAGCAATTTGCGTATGGTGTTCCATTTAGTAAACAGGTTACATCTCATGGATTATATCAAATCAAAGAAGTGGATTATGTTGAACACGAAACAACTTATTATGTTTTTCTCGATGTTCAAGCACCACTACTTGATATAAAAGGAAAAATCTATGGCAAAGACAAAGAAATTACTCGAACAATCTCAAAAGCAGATATTCCAGCAAATAGTGAACTAATATTTTACTATGAAGATTTTGAAATATTGAATGTTATTGAAGATGATAAGTGGTGGGTAATGGAAGTCAAATGTCCAGACAATACAACTAAAAGATTTACTTATCTTGATGAAATGCCAGATTTTAGTGAACTTGGTTCTGGAATATTCCAAATCAATATTGCGGACAGAGTAGGAAATGCGTTCACTTTTAAGGTTGCTTTGCTTGGCAAAGCCCCAGAAGCAAAATTTAAAACAATCAATGCAAACACTGGGCTCGAAATAAAAATTGACAAAGGAGAAAGCTATAACTCAATTCAAGATTTGAAAATTTATAGAAATGGAATTTGTCTTAATTCCGAACTTGGGTATGATGAATTTCCAAACATTGATACCAATGATTTGATTTTTATAAGTCCCGCAACATTAAAATATGTTTTTAATAAAGGTGGAATTTACACAGTTGAAATCACTGATAACTTTGGAAGAATACTCACTTATGAGTTCAAATTTGAAAAAGATTTGCCAACTGGAATACTTGTTGGAGTTACTCATAATGGTAAAACCAAAGACGTTGTAAAGTTTATTTACGATAGCAATAAATACTTTGTTATCGTAAGCAAAAACAATATAACATTCACACCAGATGGAACAACTGATAATAATTTAACAACCATTGTTTTCTTGCCAGAAGATGATAGTTTGATAAATTATAGTATAGAGCTTATAGATAAGTCAGACACCGAAAACTACAATATTTACAATTTTACAATCAAAACAATTAAACCAAAACTAAATCTTTATAATGTTGAACCAAATGGAACAACTGGTAGCAATGTTTATGCCAACTGGGAGACAAATGATGATGAGCAATATGCCGCTTGTTATACTCTTAATGGCATAACAAAAGAATATAAATCTGGACAAGTTTTGTCCAATGAAGGTGATTACACAATCACTCTTTCAGATGAAATAGGAAATCAAACAACAGTTAAATTTAGCATAGATAAATCTATTGATTTTGTAATAGCAGACGCACAAGGTAAACAATATAAAGTAGAAGAAATAAGATATATCAATTTTGATATTCGTTTAATTAACAAAGAAAATTTAAGCATTTCTATCACTAAAGAGACGCAAGATTTTGATTACGAATTTGGTTTAATGATTACTGATGAAGGAACTTATGTTGTAAGACTTTTTGATGAATATGGCAATAGTTACTTTTTCACTTTTGAAATTGATAAAACCCCACCAAAAGCAACTCTATATGAAGTAGAAGAATTTGGTAAAACAAGGGGTAGTGCTTGGATAACATCACAGGAATCTAACCTAACTTGTTGGTATGTAAAAAACAACTCAATTAGGGAAGAATACAGACTTGGAGATGAAATAACAGCACATGGAAAATATGTAGTTTATATTTCAGATAGAGCAAAGAATTATATTTCTTTTGAGTTTGAAATTGACAAAGAAATTTCTTACGATATAAACACTTATCATGGGGGAATTTCTAATGCCGGGGTTAGACTTATTGCTTACGAAAATTTGAAGATAATTATGTATAAAGCTGGTAAACCATTTGATTATAAATTTGAACAAATTTTAAATGAAGATGGTGAATACTCTTTTACAATTACTGATGAACTAGGAAATAGGATAAGTTCATTCTTTACAATTATCACGAAGAAAAAACAAAATTTAAAACACTTACTGCAAAGTGGAATTGAAATCAAAAGCGTAACTTTTAATGGTGAAGATTTTAAATTTGAAATAGTAGATAGAGAGTTCTATATCTATGATGAAGGAACCTATCACGTTGAAGTCATTGACACTCTCGCAGGTAAAACTTACAGCTTTGAAATTACACTTGATACAACGCCACCAACACTTGTCTTGGTTGGAGTGGAAAATGGTGGTTCAACCAAAAATAAAGTTGTAATGAAAGATGTATCAGAAAAACCTTGCGATTTAATTGTTACAGTTGATGGAGCAAATTTTGATTACAAACTTGGTGATGAAATTGAAAAATCTGGAAGATTTGTAGCCACCTTAATAGACGAAGCTGGAAATAAAACAGTCTATATTTTTGAAAGAGTTTACTCTCTTAATGGAGCAAGTGTGGCAGTGATTGCCGGACTTGGAGCATTGGTTGTATTACTAATAATTTTATTGATTAAATCACGACATCATTACTATGCAGACAAGGTTGAAGAAACCGTTACGGAAACCGTTGTTGATGACGATTTTGATGATGGTGAAGATATTGTAATTGATAGTGATGACGAAACTGAGGAAAATGATGAAAATGGTGAGAATTGACAAATTTGATAAGAATATCCTTGATATTTTTATCTAGCAGGATAAGGGTTTTGGCTCAAAATTGATTTTTAAGTGTCTAAAAGTCTTGAAATTACTAGCAATTTTGACGACTCACTTAAAAATGGCACTGTTTCATTTTTGAACCACACCCCCTTAACCTAATGCAAGTGTGAAACCCACTTCATTTTTATCTTTTGAAAGCATAGAAAGGTTGCATAGAAAGGATTAAATTTTTTGATTTTTTCGGAGGAACTTTTTATATGAAAAACATGTTAGCAGCGATTGATTTCAATCCTATTTTGGCTCCCGTTTTGGAAGTCTTAAATGCAATTTTGTGGCCAGCGATTGGTTTGGTTGGTTCTATTGGAACTATTTATTGTATCATCTTGGGCGTTAAACTTGCGAAGGCAGATGAGGCCGGTTCAAGAGAAAAAGCAAAGAAAGATTTGATTGGTGCGATTATTGGTTTTGTAGTAATTTTCGTATTGATTGTCGGATTGAAAATCGCAATGCCTATCTTACAAGATTGGGTTGGAACTCAAATAGCTTAAACAAAAAAGGAGCTAGTTTAAATGAAAAATAAAATACTAATTGGTGCAGGAATTTTACTTACAGTTTTAATTCTTGGACTGATAATAATTTGTGGTGCAAGCACACCAAGTGGCACTGTAGCAAAGGAAACTTATGAAGTTAGAGTTGACAGTGTGCAAGTTGAAATAGAAGGTGAAGGAGCAAGAAATATTCCACTTTCTATTCTTACAGATAATATTCAATTTAACGCTGAAATTGAAAATAAAGAATACACAGATATTAAAATTATAAACAAACAAAATTACAAATCAAAAGGTATTGTTTTTCTTGCAAAAGCAGAGAGTGATAGCAATATTAAATTTTCACTTTACAAAAATGATGAACTTTTACAATCAGTTGAAGTTAGTTTTAAAGAAGGCGAACCAGTTGATGTAGCACTCTTACTTGAAAGTTCAGTTGAAGTAAATAAAGATGATAATTTTCATATCAAAGTTGAAAGAAATGATGGTGATGAAACTAGATTTGTTTTTGACAGTTTGTTAAGTTTTTTTGACGAGGAATAATTTATGGATTGGTTAACAAATTGGATTTTTGAACTGTTATATAATCTGCAAAAAACGATTTGTTATATCATTGATTTCGTTAGAGAGATTTTTTACAAGTTGGCTGGAATTGAGCCAGTAACCATAGACGGAAAACAAACCGATTTGCTATCGCATTTCATACTTTCAAAAACGGTTAAAACCACGTTCTTTTATATCTTTTTAATTGCAATTATTTTGCTTGTAGTGTTTGTCCTTATAGCAATAATCAGAAGTGAATATGCGTATGGAGAAAATAAAAAATCCAAAGGACAAATACTCGGCAAAGCATTTCAAAGTTTTGCAATATTCCTAATGGTGCCATTTATATTGGTTGCAGGAATAACACTTACAAATGCGGTGATGGGTGCTATTAACACCAGCATGAACCCATATTTTGCAAGCACTGGTGGGGGAACATCAATAGGTGGACAAATCCTAGTAACAAGTGGACAGTATGCCTATATAGGTGATGAAGCCATAAGAACAGATATTGAAAGAATGTTTCTAAGTGGTGAACTTAGTTACTTTGATATTGGTGTGGTTAGTCAATATTACAATTTGAGAAACTTGGATTTCTTGATTGGAATTTTTGGTTCGATTGTAATAATGGTTATGTTTGTTATGAGTGCAGTAACATTTATTCAAAGGATTTTTGATATTGTTTTACTTTACATTATCTCGCCAATAAGTGTTAGCACAATTCCAGTTGATGATGGAAATCGTTTTAAGATTTGGAGAGATATGACAATCTCGAAGGTATTGGGTGCTTATGGAATTATTCTTTCAATGAATTTATTTTTCATAATAATTCCACAAATAAGTTCAATAACATTCTTTGCGGACTCGTTCAAAAATGGAATAGTTAAAATCTTGTTCTTGATTGGTGGAGCATATGCAGTAACGAAAGCAAACTTGGTTATTGCTCAGCTTACTGGTGGAAGTGCAGGAGCAAATGAAACACAACAAATGTTAAGTAATATGAGATATGGTGCTGGTCTTACAAAAGCTAGCTTAGGAGCAGGAGCAACACTTGGTGGTGCAATTCTAGGTGGTAAAAGATTTGTTGATACAAAGAAATCTACAAAGTCTTTTGCAAAAGGTTTTTCAAATTCATTTGGCTCGCAAACAAGTAAACCTTATCTAAATAAATCAGATACACCAAGCAAACTAGCAAAATACGGAGGTATGCCAACTCGTATTGCAACTATGCCTATTGGTATGATTAAAGACCTTGCCGAAGGTGGTGTTGTTGGAATGGCCAAGAATTTTGTGCCAAGAGCAAAGAACATAGGGGCAGGTGATAGTTTTATTAACCATGCACAAGCAGGTAAAAACATTTTAAATAAGAATAATGACAACAATAAAAAAGATTAGCTTGAAAGGCTAATCAATTTTAAACAAATCATCAATTGTTAAAAGTTTTACATTATATTTCTTGCTTTCATCAATGACTGCTTGAGTGTATCCACTTTTAACAAAAATGTAATAATATTTATCAGTTATATTTTGGAAAATTTCGCTTGCGCATATAAGGTCGTTAAATTCAGATAAATCAAACTTTTCATTTCTAAATTTACATTCACAAAATAATCCTTGATTATCTTTGATACCCATTATATCAACATCATCTTGAGATTTTTTCTTAGGATTATTTCCCCACCATTTTCCCATACCATTTGGAATAAATGGGAGTTTTCCACTGCGTGCTTGTAAAACTAAGTATTGAGTGCAAACATCTTCAAAAGCACTTCCAAGAACTGATGAAATACTATTAAAAATTGTATCAGTATAACTTTTAGGTCCTAGGACTGATAGAGTTGAAGAATTAGAAAAAACATATTTATACCAAAATCTGAAGAATGGGTCAGAAAGAGTATATATTGACTTTTTTGAATTTGCATTTTCGCCATAAGGAATAATCTTATCAACAATTCTAACTTCTTGTAAGTTTTTCATATAACTTGCACATTTTGAAGTTTCTTCATTTATTTTTTGTGAAATTTCATTAAATTTAGACGAGCCAGTAGCAATGGCTTCAATAATACTATTATAAATTGTTGGTTCTCTAAATTCTTGTTTAAGTAAAAGCATTGGTTCTTCTCTAAGAACGCTTGAACTATCAAATATATATTTAGATATATTTTCCTTTAATGATAGTTTATCATCAAAAATTTGAAGATAATATGGAATTCCACCAAGAATTGTATAAGCAGTAATTTTATCTATATTAGAAAAATTAGGGAAAAACTTTGAAGCTTCCAAATAATTTAATGGTTTTAATTCAATATTAGCAGTTCTTCTACCATAAAGAGGGCTAGAATAACCTAATACTTCATTTACCATAAAACTAACACTGCTACCACATAAAACGAGCATTACATTTTTATGTTGCCATTTATGGTCAATAGTGTGTTGTAAAATACTTTTGATAGTTGGATATTCTTTTGCGATAAAAGGGAATTCATCAATGATAATACAAACTTTTTCATTTGGGTTTTTATCCAATTTGAATTCAATGCGTTCAGTTAGGATATTTATCATTTGATTCCAATCTTCTGCTTGTGGGATGTAATCCATATCAAAGTAATCTTTGGTTAACTTTGCAAATTCACTAAGATTTAAAGTCGTATTTTTTTCTTGTGATAAAAAATACAAACAATCGTGCTTTTTTGCAAATTCAGTAAGGAGAGTTGTCTTTCCAATTCTTCTTCTGCCATAAAGAACCAAAAATTCAAATTTATTTGAATTGTATAATTCATTTAAACATTCTAATTCATATTCTCTACCAATCATATAAACCACCTTTTAGTTAATTACGATTATTATAATCTAAATCTACTAAATAGTCAACAAAATAGTATAAATTTATTATTATGGAGTAAAAATGCGAATAATACCAAGAAACACGAAGGTTAAGTTGCAGTTCTATAAAGGCATTGGAATCTATGATGTCATTATTGGAATTGTTGCACTTGCTTTCATAGCCCTTGCGGCTACAAGTAACTTGCCAAACAAATATATCATTACATTGGCAATTCTTATGATTTCGGCACCAATGTTCATTCCGATTGGAGAAATAAAACTTTATCAAGCAATCGCTTATGGAGTTAGTTTTGCAGTAGCAAAAAAATCTTTTAGTAAATCGAAAAAAGGTAATAGCCATATAAGTAATGTTATTCCTTATGCAAAAGTGGAAAACGATTTGATTTATGGAAAAGATGGAACTTATACCGGGGTTATTCAGGTAACCCCGATAGAGTTCAATATGTTATCGGCAAATAAACAAAATTACTTGATAGATGGTGCCTTATCTTCAACACTAAAAAATGTGGGTATATTTCAAGAATATGATTTAATCAAAATTGAAAAGCCCGTAATCTTTGATGACTATATCAATAATGAATTAACTCGTATTCAACACTTAATTGCTGAAAACGAAAATGGAAACTTGTCGGAAGATGAGTTTAGAAAAAGGGTAGAAGTCATTGAAGATAGAATGAATTTAACCCAGAGTTTAAATTCAAATGAAAAAATCTTTGCCAGCAGCTATTATATTGCCTTACATGACATTGATAGCAGGAGTTTAAACAACTCGTTAGAGATTATTGAAAATACGCTTTCTGGAAGCAATTTGGAAGTCAAAAGGCTTAATAGCAAAGAACTAGCAATCTTTTTAAAATACTCTTATGATAAAGACTTTGATGAGAGAGAGTTTGATAAGTATGAAGAAAAAGACTATATCAGACATATTTATCCAGACAGTGTTCAATTCAAAATTTTATCAACAAAACAGAATGACAAAACTTTAACTCATTTTGTTATAACTGACTATCCTTTGAAAGCCCAAAACGCTTGGGGACAACAACTATTTGATATACCAAATACAAAAGTTGTAATGAAGTGTAAACCAGTCGAAAAATACAAAGCAATCAAAAGGATAGATAACGCAATCAATGAACTCTTATCTCAAAATACTTTGGGAAAGGCAAGTTCACAAATTGATAAACAAACTCACTTGGAGAGTTTACAAGTCTTGCTGGAAGGTTTGCAAAACGATAATGAAGTGTTCTTTGATACAACACTCATTATCACAGCATACGATTATGGTAAAGACACGACTAACAAAAAAAATGTTAGAAGAAAATTGAGAGAATTTGGCTTTAAGTTTGGAGAGATGTTCGGCAGACAAATTGAAAGTTATTTTGCAAGCAACATCAATACTTACAACAAACTAAATATTTCTCGTGGACTTAATTCATCTATCATTGCTTCTTCATTTCCTTTTGTAAGTAACGCAATTCTTGATAAAAACGGTATTTTGATTGGAGAAAACAAATTGCCAACATTCGTTGATTTCTTCCGTAGAGATGACGAAAGAGTTAATTCAAATACGGTTATTATTGGTAAATCCGGTTCAGGTAAATCATATTGCACAAAGATGTTGCTGGCTAATCTTGCAAGCGATAACGCAAAGATATTTATTCTTGACCCAGAAAATGAATATGGCACACTTGCAGAAAATCTTAATGGTAGAGTGCTTGATGTATCATCATCAAAAAACGGAAGGATAAATCCATTTCACATAATTTCTTCACTAGATGATGAAAACCAAGATGGTTCAAACAACTCGTTTTATTCACATCTACAATTTCTTGAAGAATTTTTTAGATTGATTTTGCAGGGAATAAACTCGGATAGTTTGGAGTTACTCAATAAAGTTATTGTTGAAATATACAATCAAAAGGGAATAACTGCAAAGACAGATTTAACCAAGTTAAGACCAAAAGATTATCCTATCTTTCAGGACCTTGCAGAAGAAATTGATAGAAGGATTGAAAAGGAAAAAGATGAATATAACCTTTCTTGTTACAAAGTCCTAGCAAACTATGTAAGTAAATTCAGAAGGGGTGGTAGAAACTCAGCCCTTTGGAATGGATTTACAACATTTAATCCAACTGAAAACTTTGTATGCTTTAACTTTCAAAAACTATTGTCAAACAAAAATAACTTGATTGGTAATGCTCAAATGCTTTTGGTTCTTAAATGGCTAGACAATGAAGTAATTAAGAATAGGGATTATAACCAAATCTTTGGTGCAAATAGAAAGATTGTAATAGCAATAGATGAAGCTCATGTGTTCATTGATGAGAAATTTCCAATAGCACTAGACTTTATGTATCAACTTGCAAAACGTATTAGAAAATATAACGGAATGCAAATTGTTATTACACAAAATGTTAAGGATTTCGTTGGAAGTCCGGATATAGCAAGAAAATCATCTGCGATAATAAACGTTAGTCAATACTCGTTTATTTTTTCTTTGTCGCCAAATGATATGTCAGACCTTTGTTCGTTATATGAGAAGGCTGGCCAAATCAACGAAAATGAAACAGAAACAATAGTAAATCTTCCAAGAGGAAGTGCGTTCCTAATTACGGGACCAGCGAATAGAACTAACATTAGAATTGTCGCAACACCACATGTTAGAGAAATCTTTGAAGAAAAAAAGTGCTCCAATTAAAGCATTTCGCTTAATTTGGAACACTATAAAATTTTGATATTAAATTAGTCCAGCAGGAATTAAAGAATTATGCTCATTTACTGGATAGACACTATCTATTAAACAAATTATGCCACCATCTTTTATGTTTCTATTTAATTTTTCCAAAACTTTAAACTTTTCTATATCTCTCTTATTTGGATTTGCAGAAAGTTTAACTTCTAGTGGAGTTATACCATCTCCATCTTCGAGAAGAATATCAACTTCGTTTTGGTCAATATCACGATAGAAATATATATTTCTTTCATTTTTTGAAAGTTCGTTTTTAATAACAAGTTGGTTCATAACATAATTTTCAAAGTAAGCTCCAGCAAGAGAACTAGCAAGCAACATTTCTTCTGATGGTATTTTTGCAAGATATGCACAAAGACCAGTATCAAAGAAATACAATTTTGGAGTTTTAGTAAGTCTTTTTAAAGAATTATTAAAATAAGGTTGAACTAAGTATACAATTCCAATTCCTTGCAAAGTAGAAAGCCATTCTTTTGCTGTTGGTTGAGAAATGTCAGACGCTAGCGCAAGGTTAGCATAGTTTACAACATTTGCATTTTGTGATGCACATGCAGTTAAGAATTTTTTAAATCTTACAACGTCAGTTATTTTGCCTAATTCTTGTATATCTTTCATTAGATATGTTTCAATATAAGATTTAAAATATTCAGTTCTCATTTCATCGGTATAATCAATGGTCTTTGGCATGCCACCTTTAAAGATATATGAGAAAACACTATTTAATTCTAGTTTTGGCTTTGAATTTAAGCTATTTAGAGTACTAAATGAAAAATCTTTTGGAATATCTTCAAGGTTACCAAGTATTTCTTGATAGGTTAAAGAGTACATATTCATAATGCCAATTCTACCAGCTAGGGACTCAGAAGCAAGTTTCATAACTTTGTAACTTTGAGAACCGCTAAGCCAAAATTCGCCAGCAATTTGATTGTTGTCAGCCATTATTTTAATGTATGAAAAAAGATTTGGTGCAAATTGAATTTCATCAATAAGGATAGGTGGCTTGAATTTTTGAAAAAAGAGTTTTGGGTCTGAAAGAGCAAGTTCTCTATTATCCAAATCATCAAGTGTTACATAGGTACGATTTGTACCTTCAGCAAAATGTTTTAGCATTGTGGTTTTTCCAACTTGTCTTGGTCCACAAACAAGAACTACTTGAAACATACTATTAAGCAATTGAAATTTATTTTCTGCAAGTCTATTGACATAACTCATTATATACACCCCCGAGTAATCTAAACTACACTTTATTTTACTCGGAATTTATATAAAAGTCAACAAATTGTGTCAAATTTAATGTCGAAATAAACAAAAACAATGAAATATTTACGATAATGAGTAATCTAAACTCGATTTTATTTTGCTCAATTATCATAAAATGTTGGAATTATATTTCAACTTTTTTTATAAAAAAGGAGTAATAAATGGAAGAAAAAAATTACGCAACAGTTGAAAGCTTGACAGCACAAGCAAACGAACAATATTTGAAATATTTAAGTGAAGGCAGACTTCGTGATATTTTGAAAGTAATGGGGCTTATGCCAGATTACACAGTTATGAATGATGTTCTTATTATGAGCCAAATGCCAAATGTTAAACTTGTAAAAAGACTTACTGGTTGGAACAAAGATGGTAGAAAGGTTAAAGAACACCAAAAATCATTGAAAATCATTAGTCCTTGTCTTAAAAAATACAATCAAGATTACACTGATGAAAATGGTAATGTGTTCACAAAAGGTATTGAAAAACTTGATTTGAGTGTTGGCCATGTATTTGATATTAGCCAAACAGAAGGTAGAGAATATCCATATATGAGCACAAATAAAGAAACCATTGCAAAGTTCTTTGAGGCCGCTAAAAATTCTCTTGAAAGAACAGCAAAAGGTTATAAGTTTGAGTATGTTGACCAAGAACCATTTGCCAAGATGGATAAGGAAAACAAGGTTGTTTACATCAAAGATGGACTTTCTATTGATGAACTTATCAATACATTGGTTAATCAAACAACAAGAGTATTGATTGATAGCAGACGCCCAGAAGGTATTACAAGCAAAACAGTTGAAAATATTGATGACATTGAATATAACTGCGCACTTTATGCAATCAAATCAAAACTTGGTCTTAACTTGCCAGACTTTAATGATGACGCCATTACAAACCTTTCTGATGAAGAAAAATTGGAGTTTAAAAACAATCTTCAAAAGGTTCGTTCAGTAAGTATGCAACTTCTTTCTAACTTTGAAACTGCGATTGAAATTGCAATTCGTGGACTTGAAAAGCAAACTCAAAAGGTTGAAGAAGAAGTTAAAACACAAGAAAAAACAGAAGAAGTTAAAGCACCAGTAGAAAAGAAAACTGCAAAAAAGACAAGTTCAAAGTCAAAGTCTAAAAAAGCAGAAAGCGAGGTGGAATAATGAGATTAGGTGGTGAACTTTCGTTCTTGCTTACTGATATTGATTATTCTTCTAAACAAGAACTTTTAGACAAATTAAGAGCAATGCGTGATGGCTTGCAAGAAGTCCCAAAGGAAGAAAGGCTTAAAGTTAGACCAAATCTTGCGGTATCTATTCAACAAGCGTTCTATGCTAGTGAATATGAACTTTTGAGATTTAAGAAAACAAATAACCACTTCAAGGGAGATGTTCATGCAGATAAAACTGAACAATAAAACACTGAATATTTCAGTTGAACAGGCCACACCAGATGGAATGGAAAAATTTTCTACAATAGTCATTTTTAAAGGTGATTTCAAAAGATATAGTGAGGACCAAAATGTTAAATCTATTTGGGATTTTACGGATTTTTATAAAGAAAATCCAAATCTAATGTTAGCTTTGCCAATTTACGAAAAAGATAGGAATTTAACAATGGAAGCAAATGATGAAATTGTAGGATATATTTGTGTTGATAAAACAGACTATGAGAACTTTTATGGAAAGAAATTTCCAGAAAATCTATCAAAAGAAGATGTTGATGAAATCAATTCAGAATATGTCAGAGAGCTCTCTACAATTAACGATTGCTTTAATTGTGAACTCTTAACAATAAAAATATCTTTAATAGTTGATGACAAGCAAACTAATGCTGAAAATCTTTATTCTTATAAAAATGATATTGAGTATTTAATTGAAAACTCAGATACATTAACGGAAAATCCAGAATTTGTAGAACTTTTCAAAAACAATTTTGTGAAATTAAAGGAGGAAATTGCTTTGGAATTTGAAGATGAAAGAGAAGATATTGAAGATGAAGAAACAAAGATTGTCAGAGTTTTGATTAAGGAACCCGGTAAAGAACCTTATGAGAAAGAAATTGAAGAT
>ERZ808242.1413-NODE-1413-length-13389-cov-4.795635_pt1 | contig 13389 bp, 11 predicted proteins | sample MGYA00521244_ERZ808242 | MGnify/ENA primary metagenome ERZ808242 (study PRJEB31516, sample SAMN03275573) | gut metagenome | biome: mammalia-associated habitat; material: feces | host: Papio cynocephalus | place: Kenya | collected 2012-07-27 ... | reverse complement strand
GTGCTCACACTGGTGTGGCAATCCGCATCCAAAGCCTTCCCCTCCGGGGAAGGTGGCTCGCGCGTCCCCCGCAAGCGCGAGACGGATGAGGGCAACCCAACTTTCCAATGGCTCCCCTTGGTTCCCAGGGGGAGCTGTTTTCCTCTCTTTTCCAACTTTTTCTTCGTAATTTTCACCAAATATCTTGCAATCTATTTGTTGAAGTGCTATAATGCAAAATCGAGAGTTTGTGTCAGGTTACTTCAGAAAAGGAGATATTTTATATGGTTCCTCAGGACAAAATCCGTAATATTGCCATCATTGCCCACGTTGACCACGGCAAGACCACCCTGGTGGACGAAATGCTCAAGCAGGGCGGCATCTACCGGGAAAATCAGGCCACCGTGGAGCGGGTCATGGACTCCGGCGACCTGGAGCGGGAGCGGGGCATCACCATTCTGGCCAAGAACACCTCCGTCCACTACAAGGACTATAAGATCAACATCGTGGACACACCGGGTCACGCTGATTTCAGCGGTGAGGTGGAGCGGATCCTGAAGATGGTCAACGGCGTTATCCTGCTGGTGGACGCCGCCGAGGGTCCCATGCCTCAGACCCGGTTCGTCCTCCAGAAGGCACTGGAGCTGGGTCACAAGGTCATCGTGGCCGTGAACAAGATTGATAAACCTGACGCCCGTGTCCATGAGGTCATGGACGAGATTCTGGAGCTGCTGCTGGAGCTGGATGCCACCGACGAGCAGTTCAATTCCCCCACGGTTTTCTGCTCCGGCCGTCAGGGCACCGCTTCCTACAGCCCCGATGAGGCCGGCACCGACCTGAAGCCCCTGTTTGAAACCATCATCAACTATATTCCCGCCCCCGGCGGCGACGACACCGCCCCCATGCAGCTGCTGGTCTCCTCCATCGACTATAACGACTATGTGGGTCGGATCGCCGTGGGTCGTGTGGAGCGGGGTACCATCAAGGTGGGTCAGGAGGTCACCATCTGCGACTTCCACGATCCTGATGTGAAGCAGCGTGGTAAAGTCGTTGCCCTTTACGAGTTCGACGGTCTGGCCAAGAACCCCATCCCCGAAGCCCACGCCGGTGAGATCGTGGCTCTGTCCGGCATGGCGGACATTACCATCGGCCGCACCCTGTGCGCCCCCGACTGCGTGGAGCCTCTGCCCTTCGTGAAGATTTCCGACCCTACCATCGAAATGACCTTCGCCGTCAACGATTCCCCCTTCGCCGGTAAAGAGGGCAAATTCGTCACCTCCCGGAACCTGCGGGATCGGCTGGAGCGGGAGCTTCTCAAGGATGTGTCCCTGCACGTCACCGAGCAGGGTACCGATTCCTTCAACGTGGCCGGCCGGGGCGAAATGCACCTTTCCATCCTCATGGAGACCATGCGCCGGGAGGGCTACGAGTTCTCCGTGTCCACCCCCCATGTGCTGACCAAGACCGTGGACGGCAAGCTCTGCGAGCCTATTGAGCGGATGGTTGCCGACGTGCCTGAGGAGTGCATGGGTTCCGTCATCGAGAAAATGGGTCGCCGGAAGGGCGATCTTTTGGGCATGACCCCCATGGGCAGCCGGTATCGTCTGGAGTTTCTGGTTCCCTCCCGGGGCCTGTTCGGCTACCGGAACGAGTTCCTGACGGACACCCGTGGCGAGGGCATCATGTCCTCCGTGCTGGATTCCTACGCCCCCATGAAGGGCGAGATCGAACGCCGTCAGGTTGGCTCCCTCATCGCCTTTGAGACCGGCGAGGCCGTGACCTACGGTCTGGCCGCCGCCCAGGAGCGGGGCACGCTGTTCATCGGCCCCGGCACCCCGGTGTATGCCGGCATGGTGGTGGGCATGTGCAGCCGGAACGAGGATATGACCGTCAACGTCTGCAAGCGCAAGCAGCTGACCAACATGCGCGCCGCCGGCTCCGACGAAGCCACCCGGCTCACGCCCCCCAAGATCATGTCCCTGGAGCAGTGCCTGGAGTTCCTGGCCGACGACGAGCTACTGGAATGCACCCCCAAGAGCCTGCGGATCCGCAAGCGGGAGCTGGATCACAGCATCCGTATGCGCAGCCTCATGAAAAAGCGCGCCCAGGAGCAGGGCTGAAGCTATGAACACACGTCTTTGGGTACTGCTTCTGGCAGCCGCCCTGTGCCTGAGCGGCTGCGCTCAGGCCGCCCCGACGGCCGCCACCGCCGAGCCGGTTCCGGAAACCACCGCGGCAGCGACGGAACCCTTGGCCACCACGGAACCCACCGTGGCTCTGCCCCAGCCGGTGAGCACTACCCTGACCTTCGTGGGCGACTGCACCCTGGGTGCCGGCCCCAGCAATTACTACGCGATCAGCGGCTTCATCCAGACCGTAGGCGAAAACTACGACTATCCCTTCCGGAACGTAGCCGTCTACTTTCAGAACGACAATGCCACCCTTGCCAATCTGGAAGGCCCCCTGACGGATTCCGGCAACCCGGCGGACAAAACCCACACCTTCCGGGGGCCTACGGCCTACCGCCAGATTCTCACGGAGGGTTCCGTGGACATCGTGACCCTGGCCAACAACCACACCCTGGACTACGGCCAGACCGGCTATGCTTCCACGGTAAAAACCCTGGAAGAAGCCGGTATTCCCTTTGTGGAGCGGGACAGCACCTGCCTGGTCACCTTGGACACCGGCCTGAAAGTGGGTCTGTATGGCATGGTCTACTATCATCTCGATCAGCAGGCTATGGAATCTGCCGTCACTGAGCTGGAAGACCAGGGTGCCGACCTGATTATTGTAGCCCCTCACTGGGGCGTGGAGGGCAGCTACCGTCCCACCCAGGAGCAGATCGACCTGGCCCACGCCGCCATTGACGCGGGGGCGGACATCGTCTGGGGCAGCCATCCCCATGTACTCCAGCCCATTGAGGAATACGGCGACGGCCTGATCCTCTATTCCATGGGCAACTTCTGCTTCGGCGGCAACGGTGCCCCGGAGGACCTGGACACGGTACTCATCCAGCAGGAGGTCGTGAAGACCCCGGACGGCCGGGTAAGCCTGGGTCAGCGCAAGGTCGTCCCCTGTTCCGTCGGTTCCCTGCCCGGGAAAAACAACTACCAGCCCACCCCGCTGGATGTGGATTCCGAGGGCTACAGCCGGGTGCTTCAGAAGCTGGAGGGCACCTTCGATGGTCCCAACCTAAAAATCCGCAAAATCGGGAAATAAATATTGACCAAACCGTATTTTTCGGTTATAATGGTCAGGCGTGACTGTGAAGGTCACAGAATTCGTGTTGCTGCGGTCAATTCTGACTGTTGAGCATATTGATTTTTGACAGGAGGTGTAAGTGTTATGAAGCGTACCTATCAGCCCAGCCGTCGTCACCGTTCCAAGGTTCATGGTTTCCGCCAGAGAATGGCTACTTCCAACGGCCGTAAGGTTCTGGCCCGCCGTCGTGCGAAGGGCCGCAAGGTTCTGTCCGCCTGATGCGCCTGTCCGTAGGTCGAAACAAACGGAATATGCGCCTAAGAGCGAAACGGGAGCTACAGCGGGGTGAATGAAGAAGCATTCGCCCCGCTCCCTTTTTATAGGGGGAAGCCCCAGATAAAACCGCCTGCGGCCGAGCAGCGGATCTTGTCGGTTTCATCCGGCGCTTCCCCGGCATGAATTTGTGCCCGTTTCCCGCATATGAGGAAGATTCCATGAAGTATTCCACAAGCCTAAAACTCAATCACGTTTTTCGCCGGCTGTACCACACCTCCGGCTTCGGGGACGGCTTTCTGGTGCTCTATGCCCGGAAGAACCGCACTCCCGGCAACCGGGTGGGTATCACCGTGAGCAAGAAGCTGGGCAAGGCCCATGTGCGCAACCGCACCCGCCGCCGCCTCCGGGAAATCTACCGTCTCAACGAGGGCTTATTTTCCCCGGGCTGGGACATTGTGGTGGTTGCCCGGTCGAAGGCCGTGGACGCGCCCTTCGCTCAGTTAACGTACCGCTATCTGGCTCTTGCGAAAAAGGCAGGAATCCTTCGGGAAGGCAGCGAGCTATGAAAAATGTACTTCTTGCCCTCATTTCCTTCTATCAGCGCAATATTTCCCCCTATTTTCCGGCTCGTTGCCGGTTCCGGCCTACCTGCAGTGCCTACGCCCTGGAAGCAATTGGCAAGTATGGGGCATGGAGGGGCGGTCTGCTCGCCCTGCGGCGTTTTCTTCGCTGCAATCCCTTCTATCACGGGGATATCTATGATCCTGTCCCTTGACTGCGTTTCCCACAACTTTAAGGAGGAAAGCCAATGATTCTCGCATTCAACCTCAGCGACATCGTTACCGTCCCCTTCGGCTGGCTGCTGGCGCAGCTGTACCACGCCACGGATAACTACGGTGTTGCCCTGATCATCTTCGCCCTGGCGGTGCAGGCCATTCTGACCCCCATCAATGCCAAGGCCAAGAAGGGCATGATGGGCATGTCCCGTCTGACCCCCAAGATCCAGGATATCCAGCGTCGCTACGCCAACGACCCCCAGAAGCAGCAGGAGCTGACCCAGAAGCTCTACCGGGACGAAGGTGTCTCCATGACCGGCGGCTGCCTGTGGAGCTTCATCCCCATGCTGATCCTGATCCCGCTGTACTCCGTCATCCGTCAGCCCCTGACCTACATCCTGATGGAGACCCCGGAACACGTTTCCGCGATCATCCGGGTCATGAAGGAGCTGGCTCCCGACATTTTCAGCAAGAACAGCTATTATGACCAGGTGTCCGCCGCCCAGGCCATCCACCTGTACGCCGATCAGCTTCGCGCCGCCATTCCCGACATCAGCCAGGCCACGCTTCAGGGCATGAATTTCTACTTCCTGGGCATCAACCTGGGTGCCATTCCCCAGTTCAACATCTTCAGTGCCACCTGGGTCTGGGACTGGGCTCACATCGGTGCCTTCCTGATTCCCTGCCTGTCCGCCGGCTCTCAGGTGCTGCAGATGTGGATCAGCCAGAAGACCAATAATTCCGTCATCACCAATGACAAGGGGATTCAGGACGAAGAAACCGCCAAGAATTCTCAGGCGGCTCAGACCAGCCAGACCATGATGTGGATGATGCCCCTGATGTCTTTGTGGATCGGCTTCACTCTGTCCGCGGGTCTGTCTCTGTACTGGTTCATCGGCGGCGTGTTCCGCATGATTACCGACCCCATCATGACCAATCACTACCGCAAGATCTACGACGCCGAGGATGCCGTCCGGCTCCAGAAGGCAATGGAGCAGGAGCGGATCGAAGCTGAGAAGGAGCGGGTCCGGGCCGAGCGCCGGGCTGCCAACCCTGACGGCATCACCGCCAACACCAGCAAAAAGAAGCTGCAGAAGCAGCAGCGGGATCAGGAGCAAGCGGCGAAGGCTGAGGCTGCCCGGGAGTATGCCGCCAAGAAGGGCATTGCGGCGGAGGAAGCGGAAACCTCCGACTGCATGTCCGGCATTCCCAGCCGTCCCTACTGCAAGGGTCGGAACTATGATCCCAATCGCTACAACGCAACGGAGGAATAAGCTATGGAAAAGACCATCGTATCCACCGGGAAAACCATTGACCTGGCCATCGAGGCCGCTCTGAACCAGCTGGGTCTGGATCGGGACAGTGTTTCCGTCATGGTGCTCCAGCAGGCCAAATCCGGCTTCCTGGGCTTCGGCGTGCAGCCTGCCAAGGTTCAGATCACCTATGAGGTGCCCGATTCCGTGGAAGAGAAGGTACCCGAGAAGCCCAGAAGTGCCCTGGGCAGTGCCTCCCGCTCCAAGCCCAAGGCCACCGCTCTGCCCGACACGGCAAAGCCCCAGCCCCCCAGGTCCGAGGCTCCCAAGGCCGAGGCGGCAAAGCCTGCCGCGCCTGCTGCTGAGGCACCCCGTCAGGACAAGCCCGCCGCGCCCAAGCCCCCCAAAGCTCCCCGCCCGGAGCGCAGGTACGACGCGCCCAAGGCTCCCCGGGAACCTCGTCCCGAGCGGAAGGCCGAACCTCCCAAGGAATATGTACCCGCAGAGCCCGGCTCCACCGAGGAGAAGATCGAGCAGTTCATCCAGGGTCTGCTGGAGCACATGGATTCCAAGGCCGTACCCCACTGCTGGAAGGTGGACGGCAATACCTATAAGGTCGATCTGACCGGTGAGGATCTGGGCTACCTGATCGGCCGCCGGGGTGACACTCTGGATGCCATCCAGCATCTGACCAACTACACCGTGAACCGGGACGTGGACGGTCGCATCCGGGTGAACGTGGATGCCGAGAGCTACCGGGAGAAGCGGGAGGACAGCCTCCGCCGCTATGCCCGGAAGAAGGCTCAGCAGGTGCTGAAGGCTCGCCGCCGCACCACCCTGGAGCCTATGAACGCCTATGAGCGGCATGTGATCCACGCCGCCCTCCAGGACATGGAGAACATCACCACCCATTCCACCGGTGTGGAACCCAACCGCCGTGTCGTCATCGAGTACGTCAGATAAAATCGCGGGAAAGCCCAGCCGGATCACTCCGGTTGGGCTTTCCGTCCTTCCGAGAACCATCGTAAGAATCCGTAGGAGGCGATGCCCTCATCGCCCCATCCAAATAATAACAATGCTTACCATCGGGACTACGCGTTCTGAATCAGTTCTCGAACATACCGAAGCAAACGCAGCCCCGCCGGGTATCCCCCGGCGGGGCTGCGTCTCAATTTTCACATCCGGCTCTTAATGGCAGAAATCAGCAGATCCCCCGCCACCACCCGATCCTCCGCGGCAAACCCTTCCGCGAAATTATCGGAATAGAGCACCTGGGCGTTGGGCGGGAATTCCTCGTCTCCCTCCCAGACCAGGATCCGCATCCGGTAGATGCCGATCAGGTCAAACTGGAAGCCTGCGTCGCCATTTGGCAGGGGCAGCCCCCCCAGGCTTTCCGCCGCCTTCCGGAAGGCTCCCACCCGGGTTCCGAAGCTGAAAGCCGCCCGGGTCAGCACCCGGCCGGTGTAGGGCTTGATGTACATCTCCCCCCAGGGCATTTCCCGGAAGGTTTTCCACTGTCCCTGCCAGGCCACGTCCCGGCTTTCCAGCAGATAGCGAAGCAGGAAGGTCTGGGCAGGCAGAGTCGGCACCGATCCGTTATCCAGCGGCCGGATAGCATACTCCGGGTGGCTGACGGCATATTCCCGGTTCAGCATCCGAAGGAAGAATTCCTTCCCGTCCCAGCGGACGTCCGACAGCCTTGCCAGCGCGTCCTGGGGCTTCAGTGCCCGGAATCTTTCCGCATAGAAGGCAAATGGCGCTTCTTCCTTGTGATTTTCAATTTCCATGGTTATCTCTCCTGAATGCTGTGGGGGAACAGACTCCGGTTGGTGTGGGGCAGGAAGCAGGCAGCCACAAAGGCGTCCATGTAGCCGGGATTGGTGCTCAGCTCCAGATAGGTCATGTTGGAGGCCACCTCGGCGCACTTGGCCTCAGCCTCGTTGCTCATGACCATGGCGTAGGAGCCGGTCAGGGAGGAGTTGCCGATGTAGTGGAACCGCTTGAGGTCCACATCCGGGAACATGCCGATATTTACCGCGTTTTTCATGTTGATGCCGCTGCCGATGCCGCCGGCAACGTAAACCCGATCGATCATGTCCACAGTCATATCCACGGACTTGAGCAGCGTATCGATGGCGGAGAAGATGGCACCCTTGGCCCGGATAAAGTTGTCGATGTCCACCTCATTCAGGGACACCTCCCGCTCGGTCTCGGATTCCTCCGGGAATGCCACCACATACCGACCCATGCCGTGGGCGTCCCGTTTTACCCGCTTGCCCTCCCGGACAAACAGCCCCTTGGCGTTGATGATGCCGCAGCGATACAGCTCGGAGATCAGGTCGATGATGCCGGAGCCGCAGATGCCCACGCACTTCTGACCCTCATCGCCGATGATGGAGGGGGTAGGCTCCATGGTGTCCACATCGATGGTCACGGCCTCCATGGCGCCGTCGGTTGCCCGCATACCGCAGGAAATATCGCCGCCCTCAAAGGCAGGGCCGGCGGAGCAGGCGCAGCTCATCAGGAAATCCCGGTTGCCGAAGACGATTTCGCCGTTGGTGCCCAGGTCGATGAACAGGCTCATTTCGTCCTTGTCCCAGATGCCGGAGGCCAGGGTGCCGGCGGTGATATCGCCGCCCACATAGGAGCCGATGTTCGGCGCGATGAGCACGGGAGCCAGGGGATTGGCCGGCAGCTTCACGTCCCCGGCCAGCAGCCCGTCCCAGTGGAAGAAGCTGGGCACATAAGGCTCCATCCGGACGCTCTGGGCATCCACGCCCACAAACAGATGGTTCATGGTGGTGTTCGCACCCACGCACAGCCGCAGAATGTCCCGGGCGTTGATGCTGGCAGTCTTGCAGAGGTTGGCCAGAATGGGCACCAGGGTCTCCTTCAGGATGGCATCCTGGAGCTTCTTCTTGCCGCCGGGCTTGCCCTGCTCGATAATTCGGTTAATAACGTCCGCGCCGTAGCGGATCTGGCCGTTGCCGGAGGAACCCTTGGCCAGCAGCTTGCCGCTGGTCAGATCCATCAGCACCATGGTCACGGTGGTGGTGCCGATATCGATGGCGCAGCCCACCAGGGCGGTATTGTCCGGGGCGCAGATTTCCATGCACTCGAAGGTATCGCCCTCCTTCTTTCCCTTGACGCAGACGGTAAAATTGTTCTCCCGGAGGGTGTAAGCCAGCTTCACCATTACGGGGAACGGAATGCGCACATGCTCCACGCCCATGGCCTCCTCAATGGCCCAGGTCAGCCGTTCGTTGTCGGGCATGGTGTCCTCCAGGCTGGGCTCTGCCATGGTCAGCACCTGGGCGCAGTAGGAATTTTTGAAATGGATGCCGCTGTGCTTCAGATTCTCCTGGCATTCGTCGAAAATCGCCACCTCCTTAGGGCTGCTCAGGTCGGCGGTTTTCATCCGGGACTGGTAGGCACTGGCAATATCCGGCACAAAGATGGTGCAGTCGGCGATCACCCGGGAGGCGCAGGCCAGCCGCCAGCCCTCCTTGTACTCCTCGTCGGTGATATGCCGGGTGGGCAGGGATTCCAGCTCCCCTCCCGTCAGCTTGATGCGGCACTTGCCGCAGGAGCCATTGCCGGAGCAGGGCGCGTCAATGGCCACATTGGAGCGGCGGGCCAGCTCCAGAAGGTTATCGCCGACGTTGCAATCGACGGTAACGGGCTTGCCGCCTTCGATTTGGAATACGACCTTTGGCATATGGATAACCCCTTTCTTTTTTGGACAGCGTCCCGCCATCCGGCAAAAAAACCGCCGAAATCCCCAGGCATTTTCATAGACGCCGCCTGAAACTGCATTTTTCTTTTAGTATAGCACAGACCCGCACATTTGTCCAGCGGAATCAGTATTTTTTTACCTATATTAAATTGGACATGTCTCCTGCCCCAGGCCTTCTCCTGAGAGGGGAAGGTGCCGGTCGGGCGGATGAGGTCGCTTCGTTCTTCCGCGTGCCTACGAACAATGCATGTCATTGCGAATCAGTGGCACTCCGCGCAGCGAATTGAAATCGCAATGATTGCCGGTGGCAATCATACCATAATACATCGCAGACTGGTGCGGCAATCCGTTCCCCCACAGCTCCCCTTGTGCAACACGGGGAGCTGCAAAAAAATTGCGCCCGGAAGGCTTTGCCTTCCGGGCGCACGCAGAAACTCAAATCACATCAGAGGCTCCATGCCCAGCACCGGGTGATTCTTCTCGGTCAGCCAGTTCAGCAGCTCCTCGCAGTCGGTGGTGATGGTCTCATCGGCCACCATGTCGGTGAAGTTGTCAATGCCATAAAGCTCCTTGGCGGTCTTGTTCAGCTTCTCAGCCACGTCGTCCTTCAGCTCCTTGGGCATCCAGACAATCCGCTCAATGCCGCCCTCGGCATAGCAGAACTTCTTGGAGGAGATGAAGTGGCGGCCATGACCCATGTAGCCGGGGGTCTGAACACCGCCGCCGGTGCAGGAGGCCAGCTCGCCGAAGGTCATGCCGGCAGGGGTCATGCCGTTGTATTCCCGGTTGACGATAATCACACCGTTGGAAACAGGCTCAATGCCGCAGATGCACTCGAAGCAACCGCAGGAGGTCATGGGATCCTCCAGCAGGGAGTACAGGGTCACGCTCTGCACCGCGCCGTGGGTGGCAGCGGCAACCGCCTTGTTGACAGACTCGTACCGACCGGTGCGTGCGTCCAGGCACCCCTCCTTGAAGATGGGCTGGCAGGGGCCGTTGGGGTTCAGCTCGTTGGTCGCCTTGGCATCCAGCCAGGACACGGCACCGCACAGACCCAGACGCTCAGGCGTAATCACACAGCAGTGGGCGGGGGCGAAGGACTGACACAGGATGCAGGTGTAGTAGCGATCCACAGACTCGTCGGTCATGGAAGCCAGACGGTCGTCACGGGCATCATAGCGGGGCATAGCCACCTGATCCCGGAACTTCGCCGCCTTCTCGGAATCGGTGATCAGAGTGACCTGGCACTTGTCCACAACCGCCTCAAACTCGTCCATGATCATGAAGTACAGCACCTCGGCGAAGTGCTTCAGCCGCAGTCCCGCCTCAAAAGCGGCGTTACTAACACGCACCCGCACCTGGTTCCGCTGGCCGGTGTGCATGACACCCTCCATGTAGTTGTACCAGGCGTGGAACTTCCGCTCGATGACGGACTCGAAGTCTGGCTGCATCTTCTTGCCGGCAACCTCCACATAGGTCACCAGAGCCATTTCCTTGGCCTCGTCCAGATCGGGGCCGATGATGCTGATCTTGTGATCCTCCACCTCGGAAGCGTCCTTCATCAGAACCAGCTCGGCGGTGGGGTTCTTGTTGGACCACATCTCGTTGTGCATATCGGCTCTGCGGATGATCTCGCCCTCGAAGGCGGCGGCGAAGGCCACGGGGATAGGCAGCTCCTTCACCTTGATCTTGATGTTCCGCAGCTCCAGAGACTTCTTCACGGTCTCGTTGTGATCGGTCACGGACTCCAGCGCGCCGGGCACCTGGTTCTCGCCCAGATCGATGTCCACCACCACGGGGAAGCCCAGGGCGATGGCGCCGGCGCCGGCGGAAACCACCACGGAATCGATGGCGCCGAAGGTGTTGACAAAGGCGGGTACACGCTCCTTGGTGTACTTCAGCAGCTCCGCCAGATTACCGGGCTGGACGTTGCCGAAGATCAGAGCCGCGCGGATGGCCACGGTAACAACGTGGATGACGGCGGTCACGTCATGACCCAGAGGAATGACACGAAGCTCCAGACCCATCTTCACGCCGCCGGCAGCGCACTGCTCGATGCAGTCGCCCACCAGGAAGGTCAGAAGTCCCTTGGACTGGTAGTCCTTGACCACCTTAACAACGTCGGCGGCATTGTCCGCCTTGCCCAGCACCACGGCCACACCGGGGATATCGCCAGTGACCAGAGGCACGCCCAGGGATCGGATGATGGGGTCGGATACGAAGCCGATGCCAGTCTCATTCTCGTAGGGATTGCCGCCGTCCACATATTTCAGACCTTCCATGATCTCCGCGCCCACGGCGGTGGCAAGGCCGGCGTTCAGAGCCTGGCTCAGATCCTCCTGACCGGTGATCAGGCTCTTCATCACGTCCACGCAGGCAGGCAGGTCGCCCAGGGTCTTGACCTTCACGCCGGTGGCCGCGTAGATCGTGGGGAAGAAGTAGGCAGTATCGGGGAACGCGATTTCCTTCTGCGCGCCGTACTTGGCGATGGCGTCCTTGACGGCTCCCTCGGTCAGTCCGGCGACGGCATTGGAGCCGCCGTAAATCAGATCGGTTAACACACTCATTTGAATTCCTCCCAAATTTTTCCGCAAAATTTATATAGAGCCGAATGGGCTGAATATACCTGTTTAAGCTTTCTTCTTTTTCTCCCGCTGTTTTTTCAGTAAATCCTGAAGCTCCCTGGCGAAGGTCTCGAATTCCGGCCTTCCCGCCTTCAGGGTATATTCCTTGTCCGCTTTGAGCGTCAGTTTCACCATTCTCGCCGGAGCGCTTGTCCGATTTCCGTCGGCGGTAGTACCCTGAGCGGACTTGATTTTTTCCAGGGACACCGCCTGAAAGCCGCCCCTTTTTTCCAGGAGCAGCCGCTTGTTGGTCAGAACCCACCGGCCGCCCCGCTGGGGGCAGATGGCCTGCACCGTTTCCCGGGGCTGAAGCACCGTGTCCAGGGTGCGGTGAAAATCCCGGAGCCGCCGGGTGCCCCGCTTTTGCAGATAGATATGGATGACGAGAGCCAGTGCCGGCACCGCCATTGCCAGGATTCCCAGCTCAGTGGGGGTCATGGTTTCCTTTCCTTTCGGTAAAAAGCAAAGTGGCTGGGAGGGAGGTTCCCTCCCAGCCGTGAATGCTTGGGATGTGTGGGTTTATGCCCACAGCCGCGCGATCTTCGTCCCCTTCCGAATTACAGTTCGAGGTAAGAATCGGAGTACAGAACGTGGTTCTTGAAGATGTCGCAGGACTTGATGGTCTCCATCAGCCGCTGGTCGTTGGGGTTGACGATGGCGGAGGTCAGACCCTGCATCATAGCCATGGCGACCAGTGCGGAGTCCATGATGGGACGCAGTGCCTTGGGCGCGCCGTTGGAGTTGTTGGACAGACCGCCGGTGGACTTCAGACCCTCGGAGGAGAACAGCTTGATGGCCTCCAGAACCTCCATCTGCTTGTCCTGCATACCCTTGACCACCAGGAACAGGGGGTCGAACCACAGGTCGGTGGCCTCCATGCCCAGGCTCATGCCACGCTCGAGCATGTTGTGGCAGTGCTTCATCCGCTCGTCGTTGTCCTTGGCGATGCCGTCGGCAGAGCACAGGGCGATACAGATGGCGTCGTTGGCGGCGGCCAGGTCGATGTTGGAGATACGGGAGCCGGCATCGGCGGAGTTGACGATGGGCTTACCGTTGGTACGGTTGTAGACCTTGATACCGGCCTCGATGGCCCGCTTGTTGGCGGTATCCAGAGCCAGAGGCACGTTGTTGAAGTTCTCCTGGAGCAGCTTGACCGCCCACATCATACGCTCGGGGCCGTCCTTCTCGGCAGGTCCGATGTTCACGTCCAGATAGGTGGCACCGGCGGCGATCTGCTCGGCGGCACGCTTCAGGATAGGCTCAGGATCCCGCTCGTCCATAGCCTTCCGGATGGAAGGCGCGATGCAGTGAATCCGCTCGCCGATGGTGACGAAGGTCTGAGACTCGGGGTTGTAACCCTTGTAGTGAACACCCATGTCCACCACCTTGATCTCGGGAACCTTGGTAGCCAGCAGCTCGTCGAAGGACAGCTCCTTGACCTCCACCTGGGTGGCGGCCTTGGCGGCGTTCTCGGCGGCGGCGGCGGCAGCGGCGGCCTCGTACTCCTTGTCCTTCATGTACTTGGGCAGCTGAACGGCCTCGGT
>ERZ808242.1410-NODE-1410-length-13398-cov-4.720603_pt1 | contig 13398 bp, 12 predicted proteins | sample MGYA00521244_ERZ808242 | MGnify/ENA primary metagenome ERZ808242 (study PRJEB31516, sample SAMN03275573) | gut metagenome | biome: mammalia-associated habitat; material: feces | host: Papio cynocephalus | place: Kenya | collected 2012-07-27 ... | reverse complement strand
ATGGCTTCTGGATTGTGAAGGAGTATCGTGAGGCATACAATATGTTCTGCTGCTCCGGTATCCTCTTCAACCACGAGAGTGAGCGCCGTGGCGAGACCTTCGTAACCCGCAAGGTTACTCTTGCAGCTGCTCGCATCAAGCAGGGCAAGCAAGACAAGCTCTACCTCGGCAACCTCGACTCCCTCCGTGACTGGGGCTATGCCAAGGATTACGTGGAGTGCATGTGGCTCATCCTTCAGGCAGAGAAGCCAGAGGACTTCGTCATCGCCACCGGCAAGCAGCACTCCGTTCGTGAGTTCGCCCAGCTTGCCTTCCACTACGTAGGAATCGAACTGAAATGGGAAGGCAAGGATGAGAACGAGAAGGGTATCTGCGTATCAGGTCCAGACGACCTCATTGGCAAGACCCTCGTAGAGGTCTCTCCAGACTTCTATCGTCCAACCGACGTAGTAAACCTTTGGGGCGATCCAACCAAGGCAAAGGCAAAGTTAGGCTGGAATCCTAACACCACCTCCTTCGAGGACTTGGTGAAGATCATGGTAGATAGCGATATGGCAAAGGTAGCAGCAGAGGATGCCAGCCAGAAGGTACGCTGCAATCTCGCCGAATATTTGGAGAAAGGAATCGTAAAGTAATATGTTAGACAAGAATAGCAAGATTTACGTAGCCGGCCATCACGGCTTGGTCGGTTCCGCTATATGGAACAACCTCAAGTCAAGAGGTTACAATAACCTAGTAGGTCGCAGTCACAAAGAACTAGACCTCACCGACCAATACGCCGTTGAGAAGTTCTTCGACGAGGAGAAGCCTGATGCCGTGGTCTTGGCAGCAGCTTTCGTCGGCGGAATCATGGCGAACAGCCTCTATCGTGCTGACTTCATCATGCAAAACATGAAGATGCAGTGCAACGTCATTAGCAACGCCTACTCTCATGGCGTGAAGAAGCTTCTCTTCTTGGGCAGCACCTGTATCTATCCAAAGGATGCACCTCAGCCTATGAGTGAGGATGTCCTCCTGACATCTCCTTTGGAATATACCAACGAGGAATACGCCATTGCCAAGATAGCCGGCTTGAAGATGTGCGAGAGCTACAACCTCCAGTACGGCACCAACTATATCGCCGTGATGCCAACCAACCTCTATGGTCCAAACGACAACTTCCACTTGGAGAACAGCCACGTGATGCCAGCCATGATGCGCAAGATTTATCTTGCCAAACTCATCCACGATGGCGACTGGCACAGCATCGAGGTGGATATGAACAAGCGTCCTATCAACCCTACCGACAAGCTCCGTGCCATCATCGGCGAGGGCAACGTGGATGGTAACAACGACCACGAGCGCATCTTGAAAGCCTTGGAGTTCTACGGCATCTATAATAATAAGGTGGTGCTCTGGGGCACAGGCAAGCCCCTCCGTGAGTTCCTTTGGAGCGAGGATATGGCAGATGCTAGCGTCCATGTGCTCTTGAATGTAGATTTCAAGGACATCATCGGCATCGAGAAATACTCTTCCGTATTCTATGGAGCGAAGGTAGATGGAGCGGTAGATAGAAACAACTCCGAGGGAAGAGGAGGAGCCATCCCATCCCTCGGCGAAATTCGCAACTGCCACATCAACGTAGGTACAGGTAAGGAATTGACGATTCGTGAGCTTTCCGAGTTAGTTCGTAAGGCTGTAGGCTTCGAGGGCGAAATCGAGTTTGATGCCAGCAAGCCAGACGGCACACCTCGCAAACTCATTTCCGTGGATAAGCTTCATCGCTTAGGTTGGACTCACAAGGTCGAGATTGAGGATGGTGTGAAGAAGCTTTTCGATTGGTATCAGGAGAGTCTGAAGGACTAAGGCTGACAGATTCCGTCCATGAATATTGTGTTGGATACAAACAGTTTGATTGTACCAGAGGAACAGATGAAGCAACTATAGATGCTCATCATCACTGATGGTAGCAAGGATAATTTCTCAGCCATAGCCCATGAGTATCAAGATAAGTATCCTGATACATTCAGAGTGATGATACCGAAAAAAAGAGAAAGTCACGGTTACGGGTCACGCTGATAAAATCCGTGAGATCTGTGAGATCCGTGAGAGATCAAGCAAAAATACAAGCGGAAAATTTGTTTAGAAATATAATACTTGATAGGCTGGCAAGAGCTCCCATCCGATGGGAATACTTGCTAGCCCTAAGAGGTATTGCTTTTATCTTATCCCTATATACAAAAAACTATGGATAAAGAAATATTTGAACGCCTCTTGACAATGCTCCCAGAGGATTGTCAAGACATTTACGACGGTACGATACCGGGGGCAAAGGAGTTGCGCCAGAAGATGGGCGATAAGGTCTCTTCCGAGGCAACTTATTCTTGTGCTATGCCGATGATGGAGGACATTCGCAAGCTCGATTACAAGGGGCAAGCCAAGGTCTGCAAAGCCTTCCACCAGTACCTGAAGAAGCATCCTGAGGTGGTATCTTTCTTCACTCATCGATTTGATGAAACCTATTCTCATATCAAAATGCGGAATCTGGAGGACTGCATCGAGTGGATAGGTTATACCGTGAACGACTTGGATAACGCCATTTCAGAGATAGATTACAACTCCCCGATGATATTCTTCGAGATAGCAAAGGAGATGGGGATGGTGATAAAGGGGGAGAATAAATGATAAAGTGAGAGGAGATATTAATATGGTAGAAGTTAAAGATTTATGCTTTGCTTATCTTGATGCTTAAATTTAGGCAAAGCAAGCTGAATGTTTGATACATGGAAAGATTAAAGGCTCTGTACTTGATAGTATCAAGAAAACAGCTATGAAATGTATGGAGGATTACGTAGAACAGTTGAATCTTTCAGATAGTGATAAGGAGGAAATGAAACGCAATCATGAGCAATGGGCAGACTTGGCTCTGGAAGGAGTCAAGGAAAGATTGCGTGAAAGTGGTAAATTGAAAGAATAAATTAGAAATTCAGCAGCCGGATTTGTGTGTTTTTATAATAAATCAATGCTGCGCTAAATAATTTTCAAATATGTTGAATATATCTAAAGTTACAAAAATTTTTGTTCCGTGCCCAGCAGGTGCATGCACAGGAGGTGCGGAATTATTGCATCAACTTGTTGATTTATTAAATAGAACAGGGTTAGATGCATACATAGTGTATTATGGTAATGCTAAGCATGATTTACCTAATGATTATAAAAAATATGTGATAAAATTTGCCGAGTCTATAGAGGATAAAGCAGATAATGTAGCAGTTATTCATGAAGGTTGTTTTAATCAACTTTTTCATATACACGATGTTCAAATTATGCTTTGGTGGCTAAGTGTTGATTATTATTATATTTGTAATAATCATACCGCCAAGGAAATTATATATTATCAGATCAATTATCCTGAAAAGTTAGGTTTCAAGAAGTTTATAAAAGGAATAGTTCGTTCAATTCTGAAACCGAATGATTCCATATCAATGGCAAAACTCAAAAGAATGAATGTAAAGGTAAACGCTTTTCAGTCTGAATATGCTAAAGACATACTTTCCAAAAATAATTTTAGTGAACTGTTTCCTCTGAAAGATTACATTAATGATGATAATTTTTCTTATGTTTTGAATAAAACAGGCCGACAAAATATTGTAATTTACAATCCTAAGAAAGGTATCGAATTTACAAAGAAATTAATTGGAGCAGATAGGAGCATATTGTGGGTTCCTATCATAAATATGTCAAGATCAGAAGTCCTTCAATTAATGAGAAATGCTAAAGTTTATATAGATTTTGGTTTTCATCCAGGAAAAGATAGACTTCCTCGTGAGGCTGCAATAAATGGGTGCTGTATTGTTACAGGCTTACATGGCTCTGCCAATTATATTGACATTAATATTCCAACAAAATATAAACATACACAAAGAAAAGAAGATATTCCTAATATTATAAAGCAAATTCATGAACTCTTAGAAGATTATGATAATAAAATTAATGAGTATTCAATCTATAGAGAAGCCATTAGAAAAGAAAAAGAAGAGTTTATCTCTGACGCTAAAATGATTTTTCATCTTTCTTGATTTAAAATTTATTGATGTTTTTAGAAATATTTCAGTTTATTCAGCATTATATTTTTTCATATGAAAAATATGTAAAGTTGGAAGGTAAAGTTAGTGCAATTAGATCCTATTGGCTTTTTTCGCGATTTAAACAATGTCCATCTTCTGTGCGATTTGGTAAGGTTTGTATGTTAAACGGAATGAAGAATATTTCGATTGGAGATCGAACTTCATTTTCAGATTATCTTTACTTAACTGCATGGTCAGAATATCGAGGAAGAAAGATGAATCCGATACTAAAAATAGGTAAAGATTGTAATTTTGGAGCATTTACACATATAACATGTTCCAACAAAATAATTCTTAAAAATAACATATTATCAGGGAAGTGGGTTACAATATCTGATAATAATCATGGTAATACGGACTTTGATTCTTTGTTAATTCATCCTCTAGAACGTGAGATAGTTAGTAAGGGGTCTATTGTAATAGAGGACGATGTTTGGATAGGAGATAAAGTTACAATACTTTCTAATGTAGTTATAGGAAAAGGTGCAGTTATTGCAGCTAATAGCGTTGTAACTAAAAATGTACCCCCATATAGTGTCGTGGCAGGTAATCCTGCTCAAATTATTAAATGTAGAAAAATATGAAACCAAGATTAATAGCATTTTATTTACCACAGTTTTATCCAACTCCAGAAAATGATGAGTGGTGGGGAAAAGGATTTACAGAATGGACAAACGTTGGTCGAGCAAAACCATTATTTAAAGGTCATTATCAGCCTAGAGTACCTGCTGATTTGGGTTATTATGATTTAAGAATTCCTGAAATTAGGGAAGAACAAGCAAAAATGGCCCGAAAGGCTGGCATCGAAGGATTTTGTTATTGGCATTATTGGTTTGGTAATGGCAAGAGATTGCTTAGTCGGGTTTTTAAAGAAGTTGTAGATTCAGGCAAGCCTGATTTCCCATTCTGTTTATGTTGGGCAAACCATTCTTGGTTGGCAAAAACATGGGATCCTAATAAACCTCCTCGAATGCTAATGGAGCAAACTTATCCTGGAGTAGATGATTATGTAGCTCATTTTTATGAGATGTTACCTGCTTTTAAAGATAATCGATATATAAAGGTTAATGGAAAGTTGTTGTTTGGTCTGTTTGCTCCTTTGGATATGCCTGAGATACAATTATTTAAGGATACGTGGAATGATTTGGCAAGAAAGAATGGCTTGGCTGGGTTTAAATTTTTTGGGTATATGCCAAACCCTAAAAATGCGACTAAAGTCCTTACTAATTTTGATTATGTGACTACTGATTATTATGCAGAAGCTATAACTAGCAAAGATGTTTTTATAAAACGAGGTTTAAAGTGGATTAATACGCATATTCTTAATAGACCTTATGTCGGAATTTATTCTGATTATGTAGCCTATACTATTCGTCAGATGTCTGATTGTACTCAAGAACTTCCATGTTTATTACCTAATTATGACCATACTCCGCGCTCTGGTAATAGAGGTTTGTTGCTCCATAAGTCAACACCAAAGTTGTTTGCGGAACTTTTGAGTAAATGTTTGGATGTAAGGAAGAATATTCCAGATGAGGAGAATATAATATTCATAAAAGCTTGGAACGAATGGGGGGAAGGCAATTATCTAGAGCCAGATTTGAAATATGGCAAAGGATATTTGGAAGCGATTAGAGAAGTATTAGATGCTGTAAAATAAGATATGGAAAAATTGAATAAATTATACAAATATAGTTATTGGTTATTTGAATATAACTTTTGGATAGTTTGTTTAAGTTCTATATTGCTTATCGTGGCTGGAGCAAAACAATATCTGGTGAGTATTCTCTTGCCAATCACCTTCTTTGCTTTGGCTTATGCTTCAAGAAAAAAGAATACGATGAATATATATGATTTACTCATTGTACTTATTCTTATAAGTGACGTGATAAGCTGGACAATTAATGACTATCAAGCAAAAAATGTGCTGATATTCCGTCATATTATGGGACCTATCTCATACATGATGGTGTATTATATAGGTAGAAATCTTTCGGTAGAGAAAAGCTATAAGGTATTTCAAACATCATTATTACCAGCTCTTATCACAAGTGTAATCGGAATTTACTGTTTCTTCTTTCCGCCGGCTTGGTATTTTAATATAACTGAGGATGGAGCTCTTTCTTCATTAGAAGCTTTACGACTTCACTCCATCTTTTCATCGCCCTATCAATTAGCTTATCTTGATTGTTTCTTGTTGGGATATATTTTCTTTCGCATTTTCCAATACAATGAGTCGTTTAAAAAGTATAAGTATCATATAGTAATCTTTGTGATAACTTTGGCCTTTTGTATGATGAGAGCTCCAATGGTGGGTGTTGCGTTATATTTTCTGGCAGCTTTGTTACTCTCATGTATTGTAAAAGGAAATTTCAAGAAATTGATTTATGCTTTAGTTGGTGTTGTCGCTTTGATAGGAATTATGTCGGTGGTGTTGAAACATACGAATGCCCAGTATGTTGATTTCTTGATGGAAAAGTTTGAAATTGTGTCTGACAAGAATAGTACATTCGTAGAAGATCGATATAAGCTAGCAGAAGCTGAAGAAAGCTTCTTTGGTGATGGAGCGGGCCGTCATAATCTTTGGGCGGATGACTATGTTGTAGGTTCTAGTATGCGTGATGGCGAGTATCAGAAATTGATGCAAGAAGTAGGCTATTTTGGACAATACATTTATATTGCTTTAATGGCGCTGGTTATACTCAAGTCATTGAAAAATTACAAATACTTGTTGTTTGAAATGTCAACAATGATATTCTTGCTAATTTCAATGATTGGTGCATGCCCTTTGTCTACAGGTGATAAGAGTAGTTTCGTCTTTTGGTTGGTAATGGGGCGTGTAGCATCATTTAAAAAGTCGAAAGAATTAACAGCTAAATCAACACGTAATGATTTTGTAGGACATTCTTTAATTAATACTCAATTATGAATCAAAAGAAATATTTCCCTTATCTCGACTTATTGAAGTTCGTGTGTTGCATAGGCATCGTGGGCATCCATACATGGCCATTGTACTATGCGGCAGAACCATTGAGAGATTGGTACATGAAAATTTGTCCAACATTCGTTTCTATCTTCTTCGTTGTCTCTTCTGTGCTCTTTTGGCAAAAGATAGGGTTCGATGATAATGATAGGAGTAAGTTGGGACATTTCTGTAAGCGTCTCTTGATACTCCTTGGATGTTGGTCAATCATTTTAGCACCTCATTGGATTAGTACGTTTGTTCGTCATAACCCTAATGATTGGTATGTTTGGCTTGTTCCGAAGATTTTGACTGTAGGTACAGCCCAAGGTTCGTGGTTCATCATGGCATTAATCTATGGAATGATAATCTGCTATGTCCTCAATCGTTATCTCAACAAGCATTTGGTCTTTGCCATCTGTACATTCGTTTGGTTGTATTTCAGTTTGGTGAAAGGTCTGTATATTCCCGATTACTTGGGGATTTACTTACAAGGTACAGGAGATGGATTCCATTTGGATTCGTTCTATCTTCCCACTCGTTCTATTTTTTGGATAGAGGCTGCTTTCTATCTTGTACCAATGATTGCGAGGAGCAAAGTGTCTCTGCAAGTGATGCTAACTATTGTGGGGGGGGCGATCCTCGGAGTTTTCATTTTGGAGGAATACACCTTCGTATGTAATGCAGTTATAGCAATCTTACTACCTGCTGTTTGCATGAGGAAGTCTGCAGCAGATAAGAACGAACATTATGTCTTTTTGCGCAAGACAAGCATTATTATTTACTTTGTTCATTTCGTATTTGTAACCATTTTCCATGTGCTTTTGTTGAAGGGAAAAATTGGGTATGAGTATGGTGTGATAGAGTTTTTGATAGTTCTTTTTCTTGCTTTCTCGATAGCTATTATGATTGTGAAGTTAAGCGGTAAGTATAGAGTATTAAGATATTTATATTAGGAAAAAATGGTTTCAATAATTATAGCGACATACAATTCTGAGAAGACTTTGAGGCGTGCGATGAATAGCGTGCTCAACCAAGATTATCAGGATTGGGAGTGTATTGTTGTGGATGGAGCGTCGAAGGATGGCACCATCGGTATTGTGAAGGAATTTGTGGCTAAAGATCCTAGATTCCGTTATATCTCTGAGCCAGATAAAGGTATCTATGACGCCTTCAATAAAGGCTGGAAGATGGCGAAAGGGGAATGGGTCATGTATCTTGGTAGTGATGACGAATATACCAAGGAGGGCATCAAGGCGCTGATGGAAAATAGTGATGGGGCTGACGTGGTGTATGGGGATACGTATTTTCGTGAAGCCAATAGTAATAAGATGAGATTGCAGCAGTCTTCTCCTGTAAAAATGGGTGGTTTTTGTTGTCATCAATCTCTAGCGATGAAGAAAACTGTAATTTCAGAGCTTAGTGGATTTGATGAACAATATAAAATTTTGGCAGACAAAGATTTGGTATGCAAAACCATAAAAATGGGAGCAAACATAAGACAGATACATTTAGCTATATCGATTTTTAGTCTGGATGGCGTTAGTACAACTAGTTTTCAACGTTACATTGAAAGTTTTAGAGTAAACAGGAAATATTTGCCTTTTATGAAATGTGTATTATACTTTATTTGTAATACAAGTAAATATTTTATCAAAAGAATGTTGGGAAAATGAATAATAAGGTGTCGCGCAAGCATGAAAGTAAAATGCCAGCCAAACCCGACCATTCTGCGATAGCATCTTGGTCTGGTTACATTTATCAAGGGTTGTGTGCGGTCTATCATGTTCTCTATCTTTACTATCAAGAAGGGTACAGGGTAAAAGACTATTCTTTGGCTCTTGATTCCTATGAGGATTTCGCTATTATGGACAATCCTAATCATATCGCCAGTTTGCATCAATGCAAGTGTTATAAGAATAATAAGATGAATTTTTCTCATGAGTTTGAAGAGATGCGCAAACGTAAACAGAGTTGTATTGGTAAGGGCTTGTGTGATAAAAGTGTTCCTATGTTTTTTCATACCAATGGTGATGGTGGTATTGATGATGATGTAGTCAAGTACGCCTATGTAGATGGTTCTGACAAGGCAGAACCTGATGAACTGTATGATAAGATAGAATATGTCGCCAGAGAAATGAATAAATCTCGTCAGGAATTGATATCTGTTGGATGCTTGAAGGCAAGGGTTACGAAATGGATAGATGAGCATGTACTGAAGATGCACAGGGAATCTTTTAAAAATAAAGACAAAAAGTTGTTTGAGGTTGCTACTTCTATGACGCTTTCTTTCTCTGATATCCTTAATATGTTAGATGGCAATGGATTTGGCGATTTGTTGACAAATGAAGAAGTGGCTTCCTATGCACGAGTTTTTTATATCAAAAAGATAGAATATCGGTTGCAAGAGCTCTTGGATCTTGATGAGAAGCGAGGAACAAAGACGGTCAATGAAAATTCGATAAGATCATTTATAAATGCGTTGGCTCTATATCCTCTTGATATGCTTTCTGATTTGTTTGTGCGTTTGAATCCTCATTCTGAATATTCCAAGCCAAAAGATTTCGGGCAATGGATAGGTGATAATCCTAATACTCTCTTCAAGGTTATAAATGGCTTCGAGGAAGTAGATGCGGCAAAACTGCATTGGATGGTGGATGGAAAATATGAAACTCCATCAACTTTCTCACGGTCCAAGGAAAACTATGAGTATTGTATAGATATTTGGAACAATCGACTTAATTTGAGCGTTCTTTATGATTATGATTGGATAGTTGGAGATGTAAATGAAACAACTAGGGATATCTTGAGTGAGGTCAAAAGTATAATGGCTGTTGACGAGGATGATCCCGATAGTATTTTTAGCAAGAAGAAAATTGGAATTTTGTCAATAGAGGATAAGTACAATGGAAAATATAATTGATTTAATACTTAGATGCTTTGATTTGAATGGTTATCAGAAGTTAGGGTGTTACGATGAGTCTTTTATCGTATTGAAACATAAAATTTTTGATGACTTTTGGATTATAACTTCCGACTTTGATTTAGAAGTTAGGCAAAGAAAAGTAAAAGACATATATCAAGCGGAAATATGTAGCCAATTTTCTTCTGCTGAAAAGAACACATCTTTGTTGTTTTTGCGGGAGATGAAGTCTATAGACTTAAATGAAGAAGATACTTATGTTATAGCAATGGAGAATGACCCTTTCTTTTTCAAAAAGTATGTCTTGAGTTATACAATCGATGCATTTGAAAAAGTCTGTCAACTTATATTAAGTCAAGGTGAGGTAAAATGCCTTTCTGAAATCTTGACGAATGGTGACACATTTCAAAAACTGAAAGATGAAAATGAATATGGTATGTACCATTTCTTGTATTCTTTAGCTCATAAGCTACCTTTCTTTTTCTTAGAAGTACATCATCGAGATTTCGTGGGAGGAAAGCCTCAATTACTTGATGCGGAAAAATTATTGTTGGCAGAAGTGGAAGGTATCGACAAGGAGAATAAAATTGATTTTATGTCTCATATAATACAAAAGGAGGTGGATGATGAAAATCAATCAGTTGAAAATTCATAACTTTAAAATCTTTGATGATGTAACCTTTGATTTCCGAAGTCAAAACATAACGCTGTTTTGTGGAAAAAATGGTTTTGGCAAGACTTCTATATTTGATGCTTTAGAATTGGTCTTTACGGGACGAATCAGTCGCTATCAAACTTATGTAGAGACTTGTCATAATGGAAGATTTCCCTTAAAGAATGGCAAACCATTGATGCATGATGATAGCGTCAAAGATGTCTTTGTGGAAATTGAGATTGAGTGGAATGGTCAAGCTTGTGTGTTAAGACGAGAAGCCAGCTACGATGAAATCAAAAATCCGATTAAATTTGATGATTGTTTTCAAAAATTATATTGGCGTAAAACAAATGAAAATCAATTTAGAGTTGCTGGTAAGGGATTCTTGCGAGATTTTGACTTGTTCGTTAGTTATTATGGTCAGATAAATTATCAAAGTCAGGAAGAAGCTACTTCTTTTTTGAAGTCAAAGGAGGATGAAAGGACAAAGCAGATAGAAATCCTATTTGATACTACAGAATTTGATGTTGCTTTGCTGAATTTAACTTCTGCAAAAGAGGGGTTAGAAAAACTTCTAAGAGATGGGAAAAAGGCTATCGAAACTGCCGATAAACGTATTAAGGAATTGCAGCAACAAAACATCGAACAGGATGAATCTGCTGGTAAAATCGGATATTTACGATTGTTTGAGAAGGCTGAGTTTGGCTGGGACAAAGAAACACCAGTTGTTACCATAAGTGATTTGGAATCTTTGGTAGGTCAAGAAGGAGAATTGGATAAATTGGTATATTATCTGAAATATCAATCTGTGTATCAACAGTATCTTCAGAACAATGGCATCAAGCATGTTGTTTCAAAAGGTATTGTCAAGATAGCAGCTAGGTATTTAAAATACCAAACTGTTAAGTCTATTATAACTCAATATGAGGCATATTCGTGTACATATCGAAATCTTTATGCTGAGATAAAACTTGATAGCATTGATAGATTTGTATTGCAACCATCAGATAAGTTAGAGGCTGTTTTGAATTCAGACACAATATCCTCTTTAGAGAAAGACAGGCAGCAAATTTCTTTGGCTTTGAAATCATGTAATCAGCTACAAGGGGCTTATGAAGAATTGGTTTCAGGTAGAAACTCGATGCGTCAAGCTCTTCCAATAATAGATATGGTAGAGTGTCCTTTGTGCGGACAGACTTATGAGTCTAAAGATTCTTTATTGGAGAAAATTGATTCTTTTGGTAAAAGATTTGAGGAAGAAACCAAAAAGTTGAATTTGTCGGTAGCGCATTCTTTTGAGAAATTCAAGAAAGGTTTGCTTGATATGGTTATCCAACCATTGGATGAGTATTTTACGCAGCATGGAATTACAGCAGAAACTTATCCTACTTATACGAATGTGGAGGAACAGGCTAATTCCAAAGAAGTGCAATTTATTCTTAGGCAGACAAAATTGGAAGACTATAGTCAGTTGTCTGTTGATGAAATCCAAAAGCTACTTACGGATGAACTGAATAAGCTGGTAGTTGATCTAAGTGATACAAAATGCGATTGGGCTTTGATGAAAGAGGTGTCATTAAAATACGGCAAATACGTAGATGAGAAAGTCACAAAGGAAAATATAGAAAAGAAACGTTTGTATTTGATTAGCTTCTGGAATCGACTTAACTCAAAACTGCTTGGAAAAGTGAAGAAAGAGTGTGGACAGCTGCATATATTACAAGCTAAATATGAAGCCAAATTGAAATTGGTAAATGATTTGTTAGGTAAAATAAAAGAACAGCGCGCTGCCCATATCGAACGTGTAGTTTCTGATATTGAAATCTTATTTTATATCTATTCGGGTCGAATTATGCAAGATTCATATTATGAAAGAGGGGTGTTCTTGAAGTTTAACAATAATTCAACTTCCTCGGCACAAAGAATTCTTTTGACAGGTGATTATCACAAAGATGTGGATGTGCTTTATAATATGAGTAGTGGGCAGTTGGTGTCGGTAGCATTAGCCTTTATGTTGTCGCTAAATAAACTTTATGACAATCATAAGTTCTTGGCTATAGATGATCCTGTGCAAACAATAGATGATATCAATTTCTGGGGATTGATAGAAACGCTTCGCCATGAGTTCAAAGATCATAATATTTTCTTATCTACTCATGAGGACAATTATGCAAGTCTTATGAGGTATAAGTTGGATAAAATGAACATTCCCGTCCAAGCAATGGATATGGCGACATTAAAAAATAAAAAGTAATGTGAAAAGAACATTATCTATGTTTCGTTTTAAATTTTATTGATGATATGCTTTTTTATAAAGTTTCTATTATAGTACCGATGTTTAATGTCGGCAAATACCTTTCTCAGTGTATTGAAAGTTTACAGAATCAGACATATGGTAATATCGAGGTAATCTTGGTTGATGACGGCTCTCCTGATGATTCAGGAAAAATAGCAGACCAATATGCGGAAAAGGATTCTCGCATAAAAGTTATACATAAGCAAAATGCAGGGGTAAGTGCAGCAAGAAATACGGGGTTAGTAGCTGCAACTGGTGATTACATTTGTTTCTCTGATGGCGATGACTATGTTATGCCAAATTATGTTGAACTTCTTTTAAAACTATGTGTGGACAATGATGCTGAAATTTCCTATACGGTAGATATGTATACAACTTTTCATAAAGAACTTGTTGCTCATCCTAAGACTATAGTCATTTCTGCAGAGGATGCAACAGAAAATATTCTATGTTATA
>ERZ808242.1408-NODE-1408-length-13416-cov-4.274979_pt1 | contig 13416 bp, 3 predicted proteins | sample MGYA00521244_ERZ808242 | MGnify/ENA primary metagenome ERZ808242 (study PRJEB31516, sample SAMN03275573) | gut metagenome | biome: mammalia-associated habitat; material: feces | host: Papio cynocephalus | place: Kenya | collected 2012-07-27 ... | reverse complement strand
TTGGCTATAGTGAAGAACGAAAAGAATACTTTTTAGATATTATTAAAACGACTGCGAATTTAATGCCTTCTTGCAAATAACAATTCGGATATACCTAAAAATGTTTTACGAAATATAATGCGTATCATAGAAGCAAGAAGTGTTGAGATAATCAATAAGTGGACGAGCTTCTATGGAGATGTTGAGTTTTATTGTTAAAGAATAAAGAGAAGTCCCTGCGGTTATCTTGTGATGATTACAGAGACTTCTGTTATTATTCATAATGGTATATTGTTAGATTATGGATAAATAATAGTATATATAATAAGAATCCCGTTTGGTGTATGCCGAACGGGATTTTTGTGTTATAGTGGTAGTTGTGAGATTAAAGAATAGAAAAAGATGAGAGCAAGAAAGAGAAAACAGATGAAGACAGATAATAATGCGAAGAAAGATGTTAATGTAGAAACAGACGTTAATATAAAGACAGATGGGAAAATAAAGACGAAGAGCAATACGAAAAAAGAGAACAGTGTAAAGAAGGAACGCAGAGAAAAGAGAGATAAGCTGGCAATTGAAAAGAGAATATTGCAGTTGTCATTTCTTGGAAGTGTATTGTTTATTATAGCGGAAGGCGTAATGGCGTGGTTTACCCATTCTCATTCCTTATGGACAGACTGTCTGTTTGATGCGGCAGATCTGGTGATGATCGGACCGTTTCTGGTGCTTGTACCATTGCTTTATAAACCGGTGACAGAGAAGCATCCGTATGGATATGCGCAGGTAGAGTCATTGTTTTTACTGGTGAAATATAGTGTGTTATTAGCGCTTACCTGTAATCTGATGGTTGAAAATATAAAACTGTTATTGCATGGTGGCCATGAGGTAGATGCCGGCAGCATAGCAATATTTGAATTACTTGTTTGTCTTGGATGTGCAGGTATGTATCTGTTGCTCAGTCACTACAGTAAGAAATATGAATCAACGACGATCAAAGCCGAGCTTTACATGTGGAAGCTTGATATCATAAGCAGTATGGGAGTTGCTGTTGCATTTGCGGTTCAGACGATGCTGCTTACGACGAGATTCCGTTTTCTGACACCGTATATCGATCCGGCAGTGGCGGTAGTGATGGCACTTCTTCTTATAAAAGAACCGGTAAAGGAGATTTTCCAGAGCATTAAAAATCTGATCTTATTTGCACCGGAGGAAGATGTTTTAAGTCAGATACGGGGAATCGTGGATAAACATATGAATGATTATCCATATGAGGTTACCTTCTTAGATGTTATCCAGACCGGACGGAAACTCTGGGTAGAGGTGTATATCGGAAACAAAACAGATGTAATACATATCAGTATTCTGCATCGTGTCAGAGATGAGATCAAACAGGAGCTGAAGCACAAATACGATCAGGTGTATATTGAGATAATACCGGATTAGGACAAGAAGCACACAAAGGAGAAAATAATTGAAAGACCGTTACAAGAAGCTGAATATTCATATGATAGCAAATCTGATCCTGCTTTTATCAGGGCTTATTATTGTGATGCTTTTGGCACATCGGGAGAATTATGCCAGACAGATGCAGATGGTTGACCAGTATATCAGTGAGCTTTCAGGCAGAACCTCGCAGCATATCAGTGATGTATTTACAGATAAAAAAGATGCGATCGTTTCGATCGCTTATCTCTATGGAAAATCGCTTGGAGAGTCAGATGTAAATCTCGGAAATCTGGCAGCACTTGAGAAAACATCTGGTTTTGACTGGATAAGATTTGTGGATAAGAATGGAGAAGATTATACAAGTGATGGTAAGATCGCAAATGTTGCAGATCGGGATTATTTTCTTGATGGAATAAAAGGCAACAGTGGAATTATAAATGTTGCAAAATCCCGTGTCAGCGGAGAACGCTTAGTGGGATTTTATGCGCCTGTTTACCGGGGCTATACGATCTGTGGTATTATGGTTGGCTTTTTAAATGAGCAGACGGTTTCAGATATTCTGGATACGGAATTGTACGGATATGCGGCAGATACGGCATTGTTAGATGTAAATGGATCTGTGCTTGGACGATATGAGGATGATGACACACTTGATATGCAGAATGTCAATGAGTTCATGCAGTATGTGAAGAAGAAGGACCAGAGTGCATTATGGAACAGTATTGCAAATAAAACAAAAAACAGTTTTCAATTTACAGGAAATAGGGGAGATTCTGTTGGCTATATTGTGCCTGTACAGGGAACTGAATGGGTATTGCTTCAGATATTCCCGTCAGAGGCGACCAGAGATATTGTAGATAAGGTAAATAATGATGAATTATTTGTCATGCTGTTATTTGTGCTTCTGCTTTTATGGTTTGCCGGTCAGCTTGTGTATACGATAAAAAGAAAGAAACTTTATGAGAATGAAGAAGAGAACAGAAACCGAGTGGCGACACTTCTTCAAAGTGTATCGGATGATTATATCTGTCTGATTGATGTGAATCTGAATACAGAGCAGGAAGAACAATTCCGGATATTTGATGGTGGTAAGCTTGAAGACTGGACGCAGGGAAATTATGACTATAGCCATTGTATAAAAAATTATGCTGAATTATTTATTGTAAAGAAAGATCGAAAGCGATTTATAGAAGCAACCAGATTGTCTGTTTTAAGGGATGTACTTTCGAAGCAGAAGGATTTTTATATTGAATATGATGCCATGATCGAGAATGAGAAACGCCGATTGCAGGGTAAATTCACGATCAGCAGAAATGATCCGGATGAGGAGCATATGCTGGTTGGTATTCGGGATATTACAGAGATTACCAAAGAGAGTGTAAAACATAAGACCAGTATGGATCTGATCGTATCTGCGGCAAGTAGCGTATATCCGTTTATATTAGAGGAGAATCTGACAAAGAATCAGGCGAGAACGATTTACAATGACGGTATCGTGAATTGGGATGATATGGAAGTGACCTCCTGTAATGTCGTGCTGGAAAAACTGAAGGATATCGTTGTCGTAAAAGAGGACTATGAAAAGTTAGTGTCAGTTATGAGCAGAAATTCCCAGATCGATGCATATAAGCAGGGAAAACGGGAACTGACCTTGCAGCTCAGACAGTTAGGTTCGGATGGAAATCTTCATTGGATGGAGATCAAAAATATTTTGACGAAAAACATCACAAAGGATATTTTCAGTATATCCATGACACGATGTATCGATGATGAGATTCAGGCGACACTCGAACTGGAACGGACAAGGGATGCTGCGGAGGCAGCGAACCGGGCAAAGAGTATATTCCTGTTTAATATGTCACATGATATCCGTACTCCGATGAATGCGATCATGGGATTTTCCGGTATGGCAGAGAAATATCGGGAAGATCCGGAAAAGGTATCCGATTGTATAAAGAAGATCCAGGTATCAGGGGAACATCTGTTAAAGCTGATCAATGATGTACTGGATATGGCGAGGATTGAGAGTGGTAAGACAGAGCTGGATATTCAGGCACATCATATACCAACAGCAATGAAGAATGCAGAATGTATCTTCCTTGCAGATGTTAAGAAAAAGAATCTGGATTTTAAAGTAGAATATGATGTTACGGATGAGATTGCTTTTTATGATCTGCTTCGTGCAAATCAGATCGAATTGAATCTGATCAGTAATGCGATCAAATATACACCGGAGGGTGGCAATATTCTTTATTCGGTGAAGCAGATCGCATCTGAAAATGGAAAGGGAACCTATCAGTGTACGGTAAGAGATACCGGAATCGGCATGAGCAAAGAGTTCTGTTCGCATATATTTACGGCGTTTGAACGGGAGCACAGCAATGTTGTAACGGGTATCGAGGGTTCAGGGCTTGGTCTTGCGATCACAAAACAGTTGATCGAGCAGATGCATGGAACGATAAGCTGTCAGAGTGAACCTGGTAAAGGAACCGAGTTTGTATTTACACTTACATTCCCGATTGGTACGGAATCGGATTTGAAAGATGAAACGGCACAGAAAATACATCCGTACGAATTTGCTGGAAAGAGAGTTCTGCTGGCAGAGGATAATGAACTGAATCGGGAGATATCCAATGAGATATTGAAGGACGAAGGCTTCGTGATCGAGAATGCAGAGGATGGAGCGGCGGCTCTTGAGATGGTTAAACAGGCAGAGTCAGGATATTATGATCTGATCCTTATGGATGTCCAGATGCCGAAAATGAATGGATATGAAGCAACCAGAGCGATCCGTGCACTTGGCGGGGCATATAGCAGTATACCGATCATTGCTGTGACGGCAAATGCATTTGATGAGGATAAGCGGACAGCGAGAGAAGCAGGAATGAATGGACACATATCCAAACCAATCCGGATAGAAGAATTGCGGGAAGAAGTTCTGAAAAGCATATAACATATAGTATATATTCTATGTTGATATAAGACAGAGGTGGATAATATGAAGAAATGGAAAATTGCAGGAATGATCACTCTGGCGGGTGTCTGCGTAGCAGCAACCGTATGGGGATTGCACAGCCATGCAAAGGACCGTGCAAAGCTGTTGCAGATGGATGAACGGGCATCCGATGAATCTGTTATATATGTGGCACTGGGAGATTCGATCACATATGGATATTCACTAGAGCATGTTGAGGAGGAACGTTTTTCCGCAAGGATAGCAGCTTATATGAAGCAGCAGGGAATGCCGGTAATAGAATGCAATCAGGGTGTAAACGGTCAGGTCAGCGGCGATATGCTTGAAAACATCAGGAAAGGTAAAGTGGATCTGTTAGACCATGCAGATTATGTGACATTTTGTATTGGAACCAATGATGCACTTCTTCCGTTTGAGTTTTTTGTTATGCAGTATGGAGATTATTTCTATGGGTACTCCGGTGCAGATGATGATTCTCTGCTCTGGAAAAAAATCAGCAAAAATACATTTATCCGGGATTTTGAGGAGGCAGACCAGTCTGCGGAGGATAATCTGAATCAGTTTTATAATAATCTGTCGGACAGCATCGATCTGATCCGCAAAGCTTCTCCGAATTGTCAGATTGCGATCATGACTTTATACAATCCATACCGAAATATGGATTATGAGATTACCGCAGATGGGAAAACGATCAACATTGGACAATATGCAGAAGAAAAGATCAGTCAGGCGAATACGATCATCCAGACGGTATGCAGGGAAAAGAATATTATACTTGCAGACTGCTATGATGCATTTTCCTCATCGAATGATATCGTGCTGAATAATCAGAAGGCAGAAGATTACATAGATCCGGATGATCATCCAACAGCAGTGGGACAGCAGTTGATCGCAGATGTGTTTATAGAAGCACTGTTTACAAAGTGAGATGCAATTCGGCATAGCATTTGTCTACAAAGAAAAATGCAATCAGAACAGTAGTTATTCGTAAAAAAGAACAGCAGTCTAACGAATTAAAACAAATAGAATATATGGAATATACAATAATAAGACATTTTTGTATGATGTTACAGTTTAAGATATGTCCGGAATCCGGGAGATATTTTAACAAAGATATCATATGGAAATGTCTTTTTTGATTGTAAGACAGATATATTCGTGGTTCTGATCTGACATTTTACATAACATAACGCGTTTTAAATTGTAGCTGTTTCTGATGAACTAACGCAAATTGTCAGAATAAATACACATATTGTGTTTACGAGGTGAATATATTTATAAAATGTATCTATTTTTCTTTCTTTTTAGAAAATATTTCGATATAATTACTATGTAACTGGAGGTTTGGGTGCAGAGACAGCATTCAGAAACAAGAATAACGTTTATGTAAGAAAGGGATGATGAGAACATGAACAGAAAATGGGGAAAGAAATGGATGGCAGCGATGCTTTCGATTTCGATGGTGATCGGTATGTTTCCTGGGGTTGGAAATCCGGTCAGAGTTCTTGCGGATGAGCCGCCGGGGCAGGCGGTCACGCAGGCAGATACTTCAAATGCAGATAACAGCGGAAAGGATAAATATGGGTTTAATCTGACGACACCAAGTTCATTTAATGCAAATGACGGTGAAAATCCATACGGTTCCGGCTATTCTGCATTTAATGAAAAGATGGAAGTATTTTTATGGTATCGATCCAGTGGAAAGAACCGAAATGCGGAGACGTATAACTATACGAAAAGCTCGGATATCAAGGGCTATTATGTTGGACCGGATTCCAAAAGGAACAACAATGGATTTATGCAGAGCCGAACTGCATCCGGTGCGGCTGATGTCAAGTATGTAAATGTAGACGGTTATGATCCATATGGAACCGGCCATGATAATATGGTTGCACTTGTTGGAGCATCACTGGGAAAAGATCCGCAGCTTGTTGTAGCCAGATACAGCGCATCCGGGAAAGGTCAGGAATTAAGAAAAACCTTCAGCCTTGGATCGGGTGATGATAATGACTGGCTTCGGGATAATCAGCTTGAAAAATACAGTGCCTATAAGAATTACTTTACATTAAAGGCAGGAGATTTTGATGGCGATGGAGATGAAGATATCGCAGTCTATGTTCCGAAACGTGGAGACCCGTATATTATGATCCTGGACGGAATCACCTTATCGCCGATCAGTGATAATATTCCGGTTCGTAATTTTATGGGAAATACCGGAGCGGATATGGCAGGTAAATTTACCAATAACGGTAAGACAGCAAGAGCAACGATTAACATGTCGATAGAAACTTCGGATATCAACAGGGATGGTAAAGATGAGATCCTTCTGGTTGGTTCCTATTCGAATATCCATGATGACAGTGACGGGAAGAAGCTGCAGCAGAGAAGCTCTGTATTTGCCTGTTATAAGGTCGAGAACAAAAAAACACAGCAGATGAATAAGTATGTAATGGATAAGGATACATGCAGTGTATATATGCGTTATGCATCTGTAGCAGCAGGTGATATTGATTTTGATGGTTTTCCGGAAGTTGTAGTTGCCGGTGTATACAGTGATAATGATGGTCCGGATGGAGATAAATCCGGTTCCAATAAAAAGTATATGATGGTAACATTGAAATACGATCCAAACGAAGAGGTGGAGACATTAATTCCATCCGGCGGAACCGTACTGGATATGTGCAATTTTGTAAATGCAGGATTTGATAAAGACGATAATGTGCATCCACTTCCCGCATTGACCTGTGCCGCAGTAAACGGAAGAAATGATGCGGAGCAGGTTTTCTTAGATGGTGTTTTCTGGAAGTTTGAAAATGAATCATGGAAAAAGGACTATACAGCCAAGGTATGTCAGAGCAGTGATAAAGGAATCGGCGGTTATATCATATCCGATACCTGGGTAGACGGATGTGTGGCAGGAAATTTTGATGAAAATGATCTGGGAATTGAACAGGTCTTATATACGACCGGATATAAGCAGCAGAGCTTTAACCGGTACTTTTACCGGGTGAACATGTCCGGTAAGGAACAGAACAAGGATTCGTCGACCGGTATCTGTACTCCGGGCAGTTATTTTGATTCGTCTTCAAACGAGCTTGTGCGGCATGTCGGCATGAGTGATTTCCCTTGTCTGGCAATCGCAGCAGTTGATGCGGATAAAGATACAGATGTATTTACCTTTAAGAGCAAGAAATATACATACAGTAATGTAGATATTCTGGCTATATTACAGGCTGCTCCATATTTTGGAGAGCTTCAGGATAATTATTATAATGGCAATATCGGAGAAACCTTATATGGTAAGCTATCCGGACAAGGAACGGTAACCAGTAAGACGAAAATGGCATCCATCGGAGCATATGCATCATTTTCCATCGGTTCTTCAGCATTGCAGTTCCATACGGAGGCTTCCTATACCCATGACTGGGAGTGGTCATATGAGGATGAGCTTTCCCATGAGTATTCGATCAGTTTTGAAAATGATGGTACGAAGAATCAGGTAGTACTTTATCGAACACCGGTTATATTGTATGAATATGTCATTACACCGGCGGATGGAAGTGCGTCGTATACCATGGAGGTCGGGGTACAGCAGCAGCCGGTCTATTCAGCCATGGATGTAGATACCTTTAACCGGTTTGCAGAAAGCGATGAAACTCTGCAGAATAAGGTAATTACGAAGGATATTTTGTCCAGTACACCGGGATGTCCGGATACATATGCGACCAGCTCGCTTGGAATGAAAGGCTTCGTTGGCTATCCGAACTGGATAGAGATCAATAATAAGATCAATGATCAGACAACGGTAGCTATGAATATCACGACCAATACACAGAGCAGTAAAACAATGACCCAGACGAACAACTTCGAACTGACGCTTGGAGTAGAAGGTGAAATAGATGCCAAGGTAGCGAAGATGAATTATGGCGGTGGTGTCAAGCTTGGCGGTGGCTGGGGCTCCGGTAAGACAACATTTGATTATTCATCAATATCAAAGGAAGGTGTGGTAGCTTACCCGCCAGCGACGGATTCGCAGTACAGCTTCAGTACCAAATTTGGTATCTGGCAGGCAAAACTTGGCGACAGCAATGTTCCGATCCTTGGCTTTGTTGTAAAGAATGTCGAACAGCCGCCATCTCCACCGGAAGATATCAGTGTGGATACAGTGACTGCGGATTCCGTAACGCTTGCATGGGAAAGTGGTTATAAGAAGGCAGAGAAATATGAGATCTATCAGGTATTTAACGATGGTATCACGACCAATAAATACAGCCTGTTAGATACGATCAGCGGTGACAGTTCTTCTTATACCTATGATGGACTGAAACCATCGACGGAATATGAATTTGCGCTTCGTTCAGTTGGAACAAACAGCGGAGGCGAGACTGTATACTCCGAATACACACCGGAGGTATCCGTTCATACACTGGCTGACAGTGAGAAACCGGATATCTTAAGCATGACAAGTGTACAGAGAGTCGTTGTTGGCGGTAATGCGAGCTTTGTGATCGATGCACTTCCGTCTGCAAATGCAAAAGGCGGTCTGTCCTATGCATGGCAGGTTCGAAAAGCAGGTTCGGTCAACTGGGTGAACCTGACGGACAAAGAAGCTTCCGGTATAAATGGAAGTACATTGAAGTTAAATGGTATCACAGAGGATATGGATGGCAATTCTTATCGATGCGTCCTTTCTGAGCTGATAAAGGGTGTGCGGTTATATGCATATGGAGCTCCGGGCATCCTGCATGTCGGAAGGGCTGACAGTATCATGACAGCAACGATCAGTAATACACAGTCCGACAGTGCGAATAAGGGAACCAATACAGCATTTGGACAGTACACACAGACACGGACAGTTACCAATGAACGTACGGTATCGAAGACTGTAGCCGTTACGATCGGAACGCAGAAGGAGACATTTGTTCAGTATAAGAATGGTGCAGCGGTATCCGCTGTATATCCGGATGCAGTAATACCGGAATTTATCTATTTTGACAGCCAGACAAATGAATGGTATGTACTGGAAGGATATAACGAGACAGCAGGAACAGCAACTGCAAAGGTGAAATTAAATGAAGTAATACCAAATGTATTCCAGAGTGGAACAACCGGTGATGCAGCAGCTCTCTGGAATGGAGTTGATGCAGATACAATAAAGCCTGTGACAGAACAGGTGACAGAGACTGCGGCGGGCAAGACATATTATGCATATACAGCAGTAACAGCCGATGGTGAGATGCTGCTGTACAGCACAGATGCTATGTCAGAAGCAGTTACACAGTGGTATCAGCTGGAACAGGGTACAGATGGAGCAATTACAGCAAAAGCGTATGCCGGTACTGTTCAGTCCTATGTGCCTGCTTATGCCGGATATAAAGAAGAATCTGCTGGCACTACAAATCAGCAGTATATCGAGGTTGATGGAACGACCTGGTATCTGTACTGGCCGGAGGCATACGAAGGAAATAAGAATTATATCATGTATGCAAAATCCACCGAAGCAGATCGGACTGCGGATGAGACCTATTATTACAAGACTGAGCAGACGGTAACAGATGAGAACCAGCAGGAGCAGATCATTACGACATTTAATGAGTTAAAGATTGTTACGGATGATGCCTTTTCTCTTATGGGAAGTGGTGCATCTGACAAGTATGGTGTTACCCCTGGTGAGGTTGTTACCGTAAATGAAACATATGATACACAGGTTGAAGATATCATAAAGGGAGATCAGACAACGGTTCAGATCCATGTTGCAGAGGCAGTTACATCTTCTGTCAATATCGATAAAACAGGAATCGTAAATGTGAATTTCTTCAATAACCGTACCGGTTCTATTCGTGATATATCAACCGTTGTAGATAAGAATGGTAATGCTTCTGTTGTATGGAATCCGGAAGAAGCCGGAGATTATACGGTAACTGTATCTTATGGAGGAAATACATCATTATATCCTACTGATACACAGACTGTTTATTATGTAGTAGATCGTACGGATAATACAGTATACGTTCTTTCCGGAAACAATGCGGAATATGGCAATACCATTAAGTTAGAAGTCAGACAAGGAAAACGGGAAAATAATACATCCGGCAATATAACGACAGAACCGCTTGCAGCGGATACTTCTGTATCCTATCAGGTATCCTATGTAGATGGAGATGATAAGGTTGTAACAGAAAATATAACCGGTAATACATTTACACCGAAATGGCCGGGACAGCATACATTTGCTGCAACGATAACCAGACAGAACGGTACCAGTCTGACCAAATCATATGCGATGAAGATGCTTACCGTGAGCAAACGACCGATCGTTATTACAGCTCCATCAAAGGATGGTATATCAGAGGATGATGCGGCAGACAAAGTATTAAGCCTGTCAGATGTCGTTGTAAAATATGCGGGTGATGATACAGAATCCGGTATCCTGGATTCAGATGCAGCCAAATATAAACTGTCGGATCTGATGACAATAGAGGCTGAGCCGAAGTTAGATGAAAATTCGACAGCAGGTGTTTACCAGACCGGAATCGCATGGCTTACAGTTGGAACCGAAGAAGACAGTGAGTATATAGATCTGGTAAAAGAATTCCTGAAGAAATATAACGTCACTCTGAACAGAGGAAAATATCAGATCGTATCGAACCAGTATACAGTCCGATATGAGTCTGATGGCAAAGGAACGATAAAAGGATATTGTGGAGACTCCAAAGAGCCATTTGCATCCGGAGCCGGATTAGCAGATCAGAGCAAGGTATCCTTTAAAGCAATTCCAAAGGATAATTATAAGATCAAAGCATGGAAGGTAACAGGAAGTGATGGAAATGATCTGGTTCTCGGAACTGATTATGTGGTAAATGGAGATACATTGATCATTTCAGCATTGAGCAGCAGTGTTCATGTCAGTGTGTCCTTTGCAGCAAAAACCTACCAGTTGAATTACGATCAGCCGGAAAACGGAAGTCTTCAGGCATATTATGTAAAGGCTGGAAACTATGGAAGCAAGATCGATACAGGTGAAACAGTCCTTACAGGAAAGAGTGTCCTGCTTCAGGCAGTTCCGGATGAGAATTATGTCGTAAAACAGTGGACGGTTTCTCATGGTGGTTCAGCAAAGATCCAGAAAAATGCTGACGGAAGTATCTTTGCCGGAACAGAGATCACACTCGATAATGTAGAGACAGATACTGTTGTGGCAGTTGAATTTGAACCAATAGAGACATATTCATTTGAGACAGAAGTGATCGCAGAAGATCCGGATACATCGGTTGCAGGCTGTAAGATCAATGTCTCAGAACAGGTTCAGGATGGCAAGGCAGCAAAGGGATCAACGGTGACACTTACAGCAGATCTTCCGGAATCCGTTACTGTATCAGAATGGAGAATCTATACAGATGATACACATTATACAGTTGCAGCAACCGGAGGCGATCAGTATGTAGTATCCAACGTCCAGAAGGACATGAAGATCAAACTGGTTGTCAATATGTTCCAGATGGAAACACTTCATTTTGAAGCGGTAAATGAACAGGGGCAGCAGGTAGATGATGTTGTTACGGCATGGAGTGATTCGGTGCAGATCAATAACGATACAAAGATCGTAAAGAATCTGTCCGTTGTTATGAAAGCAGATGTGCCGGAGCAGTATCAGATCTCAGAGTGGAAGCTGTTTACCGGTTCAGAAGAACAGACGATCGCGACCGGAAAGGACGCGAAGGAAAGTTCATTTAACAGTGTAAGCAAATCCATGCGTGTTGTACTCGTTCTGCTTGATCGTCCAACTGTCACATATAACAGTGATAATAACGGAACACTGGAGTGTGATGTTGCATCCGGTGGTTATATTGACAGATACCGCACAGAGGATATCGTTATGACAGCGGCACCAAAGACCGGATATGAAGTGGCTCAGATCACAGTAATGATGGATGGTGCAGCTTATAGTGATATGACGGTTTCTGATATAGAAAATACAGACAATAAGCAGATCAGGATTCAGGCACCAGATACAGGCTTTGAGAAGAATGTAGAGGTTGCAGTTACTTATAAGGAGATTCCAAAAGCTGAACTTCAGTATGAGCTGATATCGGCAGATGGAGCAAAGGCAGGAACAATAGCTGTTCATGTGGATCGCAAAAAACAGAATGATCTTATGCAGGATGTATCTGCCGGATCCGGCAGTCTTGAAGTATACCGGGACAGCACGGTTACAATGACAGCATCGGTGATTGCAGGCTACGAGATCAATGCATGGAGTATGAATGGTACAGATATCACAGCAGATGTCCGTACGAACAATACAGATCTGAGCAAACTGGTATGGACTGTTGATGAGAAGCTGTTACAGAATGTACCGATTAAGATCACGGTAACGGTTGTTAAGACACCGGAGCCTCCGGTAGAACCGGAAAAACCGATTGTAGAGGAACTGACTAAAAAGCAGATCGAGAAGAATTCACAGACACTTTCCAGCAAACAGAAGGTTATCTGGACACAGAAGGGAATTCAACTGACCTGGAAAGCTGTTAAGGGGGCACAGGGATATGACGTCTATGCAGCTCCATGTAACAGAAAGAAGCTGACTGTTGTTAAGACGATTTCAGGTGCAAAGAGGAATGCAACCGTACTGAGTAAGTATAAAGGCAAGAAGCTGAACCGGAAGCAGTCATACAGAGTCCGTGTCAAGGCATATCGTATTGTGAATGGGAAGAAGCAGTATATTGCTACAGGACTGACACTTCATATCGCGGGGCCGAAGAACAAGACATATACAAATGTAAAGAAGATTGAGTGCAAGAAGACAAAGTATACCTTAAAGAAAGGTAAAACAGCAAAGATAACAACTAAGCTTATCTTACAGGATAACAAGAAGAAACTGTTATCCAAAGGGCATGGTGCTAAGCTTCGCTACAGCAGTACCAATAAAGCGGTTGCCGCTGTAACGGCAAAGGGTACGATCCGTGCAAAGAAAAAAGGAACCTGTTATATCTATGTTACTGCATTAAATGGAGTAA
>ERZ808242.1405-NODE-1405-length-13427-cov-4.513984_pt1 | contig 13427 bp, 11 predicted proteins | sample MGYA00521244_ERZ808242 | MGnify/ENA primary metagenome ERZ808242 (study PRJEB31516, sample SAMN03275573) | gut metagenome | biome: mammalia-associated habitat; material: feces | host: Papio cynocephalus | place: Kenya | collected 2012-07-27 ... | reverse complement strand
CAGGTACTTCGCTGGGTACTACTCCTTTAAGATAGTCTTCCACAGGCAAAGTATTGACTACTGAGATTGTATGTGTATTGTCCTTGCCTGGACGAATGGCGAAAGTAAGGCTGCCGCGATAAGAAGCTTGGACTTGAGATTTCTTCTGCACATTGATAGAAGTTAAAGTACAAACAGTAGGATCGCCAGCTAAAGAGGCAGAGCCATTACCGTAAGTTTCAGCAGCTCGCAAAGTTACAGGCTCTTCACTATTAAAAAGTAAGCGATCTTTTTCATCATAAAAATTGAGCCTCATCTTCTTCCACATAGTAGCAATAAGGCGAATTTTTATAACAGAGGCCTGACCGTCTGGATAGATAATACCGTTGGGAGCAGTAAGTTCAGCTTCGTCCAGAATATCTGGCAAACCAACTTTTACTTCAGTTGAAGGAGAAAAAGCTTTTTGAGTATCTTGGCTAGATTCTATATATGAAGCTAGCATAGCTTGGTTGCTGGGCTCTTGCTCAGAACCAGCTTTAGACTCTTGAGCATTGATAAATGCAGCAGAATTTGCTTTATGTTCCTTTATAGTTCTGGCATAAGAAACATACATAGTTATCAAGCAAGCTACAAGGGTGAAGATACAACTATATAAAAAGCGCTGTTTATTATTGCTCATGCCTTTATTCTCACTGTCCTGATTGCAAATTTGCCAAAGCTTCACGCAAACTGCCATTGGCTTCTTTTAAGGCTTGCTTAGCTTCTGTAAAGCTTACTTTAGCCAAAGAAGCAACCATTTCTACTTGACGTTTTACCAGCTTGGCATTGCTAGCTTTAACATCGATCATCATATTGCCCGCACAATGGCCCAAAGAAACCATAACTCCGGTAGAGATCATATTTAAAGCTAGCTTGGTGGCCGTGCCCGCTTTTAAACGCGTCGAGCCGCGCAAAACTTCCGGACCAACAGCCAGCAAAATAGGAAAATCAGTTTCTGCTGCTGCTTGAGCACCGGGATTGCAAAAAATAGCCCCGGTCTCAATTCCAGCTTGGCGTAACCGCTGCAAACCACCTAAAACAAAAGGTGTGCTCCCTGAAGCGGTTATACCAATAGCAAAGTCCTTAGAAGTTATAGTACGTTTGCTAAGTTCAACATAAGCTGCTTCCCTATCGTCTTCGGCATTTTCTACTGCCTCTACTAAAGCACCTGGGCCACCAGCAATAATAGCTTGTACTTGTTGAGGATCGGTACCGAAAGTGGGCGGACATTCAGCAGCATCTAACACTCCCAGACGACCGCTAGTACCAGCTCCAAAGTAAAAAAGGCGACCTCCATTTTTTAACTTATCGGTAGTAGCTTTTATGCATTCGGCAATAGTTGGTAAAGCCGCCTTAACTGCCAGGACAGCTTTGGCGTCTTCGCTGTTCATAAGTTGCACCAATTCCAAAGGGGTCATTTTATCTAAATGCAAACTTAAAGGATTGGATGCTTCAGTTAAATTTTGCATAAGCTCATCAATATCACTTTCAAAAAGACAAAAAAACTTGAAAGCAGCCGTAGCCTTTTCCAAGCTTCAAAAATAGCTAAGATCAAGCGTCTTAGTAGCGTTTCCTTTCCACTGCTGACGCTTAATCTTATTTTATACTCTTAATCTTCATCAAGTACCAAGTTAGGTATGTGCCCATTGGACCATTCCAAAACCGCCGTACCGCCAGCAGGCATCTCCAGCCAAGCCCGTCCCCGCTTATCGTTGCTTAATTGTTTAACTGCCGGAGTTCCCGCTCCTTCAATTAACGTCCAAGTCGGCGATTCAGCGCCCTTTTCTTCCAATTCTTGCATGCGAGTTTTGAGAACTTGATCGGAAATAGAGTGCATAACCATTCTAGCGCGACCGTCACTCAATTTTACCCAACGCCTGCCAATAGCTGGATCGACAATAATAGAATCTAAGATAGCCGGACTTTTCATCAATAAACCAGCGAAACGCACTCCTACAGAATGCGGCCCCTGACGCAAAGGACGCGGGCCATTAATAAAGACGCTGTCTACACAAGGATCATCAGTAGCTCCACCCAAGTTGACTCTAAAAATCTGATCTCCGTCAATGCGGACCATGATAGAAACCAAAGCTCCGGAGAAACTGCTCTTTAAAAAGTCCATGGAGAAATAATAGGGATCGTCACGCTCTACATCAAAACGCATCCAGAACATATTATCCCGCCCTACTACCACGAACTGGCCAGGAGTACCACCAGGATAATTTATATCGGCTACATCAAAAGCTTTTTCCACAGCTTTACCGGCTTCAAGTTCGACATTGGTGCCCGCAAAAGGACGACAAATATCTTTAGCGCCAATCCATTCAGAACAGCCGTGAGTTGATAATAAATAATTTACTAAGCTTTTAGCTTTGACATTATGACCATGATCGTCGAATTTATTGATATCGACAGCGGCACAGCCAGCCAAAGTACCGTATATATTGTTGCCGGTACAATCTTTTAAAGCTAATAAATTCTCTACAAGAGCTACTGTTCCCAAGATAGAACGCACTTCTTCTTCAGGACGCGGCGCCAAGCAATAAGGAACTTTACCGCTCAAAGCCAACTTGGCTAACAATCCCATGCCTTCTTTTTCGGCTGAAGCTTTAAAATCATCATTTTTCAGAAGCTGAGCTGCCTTAGCTAAAGCCATAGACGCATATTGTCTCTCCGGATAGAGAGTAATGCCAGCTACTTTTTTGTCTTCTTGAGGCACTTTATAGGTACGTTCTCTGTTTTCCTCAGTTACGTAAGATAGATGAGCGCCATAAGGATATTGCTTGGTGTCTGGACGCATAGCCGTAACTAAACCATCAGCCAACTTGGCTATTTTATCACGTCTTTCCGCCTTGGGACGATAATTTTCCAAAAGACATAACGCCAGCACAGCTTGAGATGCAGCATCTACACGACCATATAACCAAGCTGGCTCAATAAGGCCGTGCACAGTATTGCGCCGACCATAAATTTTAAGCCAACTATCCACAAATTCTAAATCACGCTCTGCCGATTTAACTAAACGCTCTGATAAATTTCCTCTCCCAGAAGCAACAAGCGCTCCTCTAGCCTTTACATGAGCAGCGTAAGCTCTGGTATAAATGTCACTAGCTGGATCTTGAGAGCAAAGTTTCTCAAGCTTATTTAAAGTGCCCTTATCTACAGAAGATCCATTTTTAGCTTGCATTAACCCAGAATAGATATCGAATAGATCCTGATAAGCAGGGATAACAGCTTTAATTGCGGCAACCGATTGTCCCGAGGCAGAAGTTTTAGAGTCTTTCTTAGTAACTTGTACTTGTGACTTATTTTCCGGTACAATATCGGCCTTTACACTAGGAGAAACTTGAAGAGAATCACTCCCCGAAACATTTACCGGAGCAGAATGTTCATTTGCTGGAAGAATTACGGGAAGCGATTCAGAGCTTTTGGTTTCGAGAGAATCTTTTGTTCTAAGTGGAGTTTGCGAATTTTGTATAGAATCGTGAATAGTAGTTACAGGATGAGGAGGCACAAAAAGCTCATCTTCATTTTGAGCATTGGCAGATTGCGTCCCTAATAGAGCTAAACTCAATAGAATAAAAGCATAATGGAAATATCTATTCATTGTTTTAATGGCTTCAAAATTTTACAAAGTGGGATAATCTAAAGGCTCAACTTGCTCGACAGATTGTGGAACAATAGCATCTTTCTCCGGCTCAATGAGACTAGGCTCTGGCAACTCCGTCTTGGAATGCTGAGATTTTTCACTCTGGAATGAACCTTCAATTAAAAAGCGTCCCATCACTTGACCAGCTGCTTGTACTTTATTGGTAGTTAAATCTACACTTACTCTCTGACTAGAAAGCCAATCGTTATCCCCATTTTCTAAACGCACATTACCTGACATTTCGATATTGGAAGCACCACGATCATACTTGGCTTTGTCAGCAAAGACTTTACGCTCTCCTTGGCGGAAACGAATATTTCCTTTAGCATAGCCAATTCCCTGAGCCCAATTGTATTCAAATTCGTCAGCTTCCAAATAAGCAGGTTCGGCGCTACTCTTAGACGATTCTTTACTATCCTGTAACTTAAATTTTGTGGAGACGACTTTCACTCCGCCTTTAAAAATAGCTCTCTGATTGCCATAGTAGACACGCAAAGAACGGCCGGTCACTGAAGTGCCAGGCTGAGCCAATTTGATGTTACCTTGGAAGTCGGCAATTTGCGTATCTGTATGGTATTTGGCAAAAGAAGAAGTCATGACGGCGTCTTGGCAAGTAAATTTTACGTTGCCTATAAGTCTGACCAACTTTTCTTTTTCGTTATAATCGCCGCGATCAGAATTTAAAGTGACAGCTTGCTTACCGTTAGGCACACTATCTTTGTTCTGTTCAGCTGCAGCATAGCCAAAGCAAGAACATCCCAAAAGACAAGTCAAAGCAACCGCAGCCAAACTACGTCTTATATCAACCATAAATCCTCACGCTCTAGATAGAATAGATCAGTCCAAAAGAGCCGACTCTTTCGCCACTAGAACCAATATACCCACCAAAAGCTAATGCTAATTTTTATTTTTGCCGTTCGATAAGAATCTCACTCTCACCAAATAACGCTATTTGGGCCGTTTGAGAATTTTTTTACATAGTAATTAACGAGCCATCTCGTACATAATTACTGCGCCAGCTGCAGCGACATTAAGAGATTCACTCTTAGCAGATAAAGGAATATGAACCTTTATATGCTCTTTACTGCGCCAAGATTTATCAACGCCTTTAACTTCCGCCCCCAAAATAAGTGCCGATTTGGCGGGGAAATTGACATCTTTAATATTTTGCCCACCGTGAGCCTCGGCAGTAATTAAAGTAAAACCTTCATCTCTGAGATCCTGACTCCAAGAGTCTAAGTCACGCTCATCTACACGCAAAACTGGCATATGAAAAACGGCCCCTGCCGCTGAGCGTACAGCTCTAGCATTAAAAGGATCAGCCCCTCCACAAATAAGCGCCGCTTCAAAACCGAAGGCTAAGCCAGAGCGAATCAATGTGCCTACATTGCCAGGATCCTGAACTTGACTCAAAACTAAAAGACGGGAAACTTGCAATATGTCTTCCGGCTTTACTTCTGGCAACTCAACAACAGCTAAAACACCTTGGCTAGTTTTAGCACAAGATAAATCTTGCATAAGCGAATCGGCAGCGATCCAAACCGAAGCTCCGGGACGCTTTCTTTTAACTTCCTCAGCCCATTGGGCTATTTCGGAAGCAAGTAAACGCTCGGAAATAAGCAAATGAACAATATCCAAGTCGGAAGAAAGCAATTCTTCTACAACTCGTATGCCCTCAACTAAGAAGCGTCCGGTCTCCAAACGATGGCTGGGAGAGTCGAGACGCTTTATCTCTTTAACCAGACGGCTGTGCCGCCCTATAAGTTCAAAACTCATAATCTGTGAAATCTGATACCAGATACTTTCGGCCTTCCAATTCCACTATATCGGAAGGATCAAGATGGCGACCGCGCTGGAAACACGGCTCGCCGTTGACGCTGACTAACCCCTGCTGAATAAGCACCTTCCCCTCACCGCCGGTACCTATCAATCCGGCCAGCTTAAGGAACTGCCCCAAGCGAATGCGCTCGGGGCGTACAGACTCTTCAGCACTAGAAAAATCTGCCATTATAACCTTACTCTTCTCCACTCTCTTCATCTTCAGCAGGAAGACCAGCTTGGATCCGACAAGCCTTGACCAGCTCATCGATCTCTCTGGCTCCACGCTGTACTTTTATCGAAGCGTCGCGCAACTCACGTACGCCTTCGACCAAATTGAGAGAGTTGTTATCCTCCACGAATTTACGTAAATGTTCTACGGCTTCAAGCATAGCTCTGGCACCGTTGTCGATTTCGGCTCGGCTGTTGGCAATTTGAGTTTCAATCACGTGAAGCTGCTCGAGCTCTTCCTCATCGAGGCCAGAACCATCAAGCTCGGGCTCGGGAGGCAAATTGATCAAATTATCTTCAATCAAATTGCGGAACCAATCGAGTACTTCGCTATATTCCTCACCAGTAATTCTACCTTCGGCAACTTTATTGACAGCTTCAAAGACAGCGACTAAGTTTTTAGTCATAACTAACTCGCCACCGTACTGTACTTGTCCGCCCTCTTCCTGAATTTCCATAGTGGAAGTTTGCATAGCTCCACCCATAGTAGAATTGAGCATACGAGCTCCGCAATTGGAACAAGTACGATTGCCAGGATCGTTGTAAGCTCCACAATGGATGCAAGGCACTTTATCAGCTTGCTCGCCAATGCTGTCAAAGCCTTCTTTACTAGCGTAAAGCTCGTCGGCAGCTTTCAAAAGCAAAGCAATAGCCGCCTCAAAACTATCTTCCTGACCGTGAACTGTGTTTTCCAACATGTCGATAGCCTTGAAATGATCTTCGAAAGCGGCTCGACAGCCAACCATTTGCTGACCGATTTGCTCACAGTCATTGGGAATAGCTACCAAAGATTCAATTTCACGCCATAAATCATCAATATTGGTGCGGAATTGCTCTAAAGACTTGAGGAAAGCTTCATCATCGAGGCGACCATTTTTCCAAGACTTAGCCAAATTAATAATCAAATTTACCTGGGGAAGTTTGCTCTCTCCCTTGGTAGCTAAAGCCATAGTAAAGTTTTCTACGGATTGGCGTAAAGAAGCACCTGCGTTGACGATATCTTCAATGTAGGGTTGCATAGCCTCGGGGCCATCATCCAAAACTGAGCGAAGTTCCAAAACGGTATCAGCAAAGTCACAGTAAGCTCCCATCAAGCTCTCTTTTTGATATTCGTTGGCTTCTTCATTGGAAGTGACATCGCTGGCGGCCACTCTGGCATTTACATAAATATTGACGATAGTGCGCTCTATAGCGGCTTTGGTGACAGCTTCCTGAATAAAACCGTCACAAAGACGAACCAACACGTTAATCATAGGCATATTGGTCGGGCCCATCTCGCCTTCTTCACGGCTGTAGCCTTCAAAAATTAAACGGCCATTGATACCAACATTCAGAATGACTTCAGATGCTTGCTGGTAGACGTCTTCATCTTTAGTCTCGATATAAGTGAGGATCCCACGCAATCCTGAGTTGTAATCTTCCAAAGAAGCTTTTACTTCTTCGATAATCTCAGGAGCTATTTCTAAGCACTCGTTGCCGCCTTCTTCCAATTTGGCAACTACTTCTTTTTGAGTTTTGTCAACAATTGCTAATTGCTCAACCACAATCAGGGCTAAAGACTGTAAATCGAAGTCCCCCGCGTGTGCCCGCTCCAAGCGCTCTAAAATCATGTTGCATACCGGAGAAACTGTGGGTGGGATATATCCCATATTGTCAGACATGCGGCAGAAGCCTCCTGAGCTAAAAAATATTGAATTACTTTCAGAAGCTTAGACGGATGGCTCAGCTTTTCCTTTTCAAATAAGCCCGAAGATTACACATTAAACAGCGTTATTTCCACAGCTCGCGACAGATATGGGAGGAGCTGCCTTCAGAAATAGCTACATTACCGATTTAACCAATAAGCACTGTTCATTTTTATTTAATTATTAGTTTATGACCATTTTATATTTTGCTTGATAAATGGAAACAACCTGCTGGCAATATAAAGAAAAACTTTATGCCTGGAGGAAAAGATTTAATGTCTTTGGATAGTGATATCAATAATTGTGATTTTTCCCTTTTTTGGTTGTATTTATCGATGATAAAAGGAGTTTCAGAAACTAAACTCAATCGTTTAGCCGGTTTATGCAAATTTAATCCTGAAATGGTCAAGGAAGAAATAGAGCGCCAAAATGAACAGCGCGAAGAAAGCAAAAAATATCTATTTCCAAAGCTTGACGAAGTTAAACAACGTTGGCAAGTTTATAGTCAAAAATACAAAATATTAACCGTCAGCAGTCATGATTATCCGCAGCAGCTATTTGATCTTGAAGATCCACCTTCTATCTTGTATTGTCGCGGCAGCGGCACTCTAAACTTAAGCAACGGAGTAGCTATAGTAGGTTCACGCAATGCTAACGGTTACGGCCAAGCTGTGGCTTTAGAGCTAAGCACTTCGCTGGCTAAGCATGGCTTAACCATAGTTAGCGGTCTAGCTTTGGGCATAGACACTTGCGCTCACTGCGGGGCCTTGGAAGGTGGCGGCCAAACCGTAGCTATTATGGGCAGCGGCATCAATATATGTTATCCGAGATCCAATAAAAAGTTAAGCCAATCTATAGAAGAGCAAGGAGTGATTGTCTCTGAATATCCGGAAAATTTCCAGCCGCTGCCCTATAATTTTCCTTATCGCAATCGTATTATCGCCGCTTTATCTAAAGCAGTAGTCGTTGTGCAAGCCAACTATAAAAGCGGAGCTATGATTACTGCCAACCTAGCTGCTGACCTAGGGCGCCAAGTATTAGCCGTACCTGGCCCTATTAACAGCCAACAGAGCGAAGGGCCCTTAGAGCTAATAGCCAACGGAGCAGGATTGGTACGTCACAGTTTGGATGTCTTGGACAGCTTGGGAGTCTTGCTATCTATACCGCAAGGCAAGCCGGTAACTATGCCTAAAGATAATCTAAACCGTTTAGAACGCTCTATTTTGGAAGCTTTGGATTTTAGCGGCACTGATACAAGCACAATTTCTTTGCGTACCTCTTGTCCGTTAGGCCATTTGGTCGCCACTCTTAATAAACTTGAACTAAGTGGCCAAATTATCAGGCTACCAAATTCTCTGTGGGTGCGCAAATCACAAATCAAACCTTCAGCTCAAGAAAAACAAGGGCAACTTTTTTAGCATTAGCTAAAAAACGCCCTAGCCATTAACTGTCTTACTTGAGAGCCGTCATTTAAGGTATCAATTCTTCCAAGCGTGGCATTTCTCCCAGCGGCATAGTAGTAACATACATAGAAGCTGTAGCTACATTGTCGCTGCCCTCCTCGCGGCAGCTAATTTGCGCCCCGGTAGTATCGTCCTTGGGAGCATAATAAATGGCGCTATTATCGTTAATGACTTCCAATCTGCCACGACCAGAGATAGCCCACAGGTAGCGTTTTTTCTTGGCTTGCACAGGTTCAGCGCCATTTTCTTTTGCCTCGGTAGCATTTTTAACATTTAAGCCATAACGCTCATGGATACGTTGGACACGTTGTTCATGCTTAGTAGGCAAAGCCTCGGCCGTAAGCACAATATGCTCTCCGGGGCGCAATACACAAGTAGTCGGCACAATTTTAAAAAGTGGTGTTTCAGCTACAGCATCGGCCAATTCTACGTCAGCAAAGCCGCTGGGTTTGTCATTTTTGGCTCCCAACATAATATAACGTCGATCATTGTAGTCGACCAAAGCTTCCAAGCCACCATAACGAACCATAAAGCGATCCGTATTGGGCTTAGCTACAGGTTGATTATTTTGGTCTAAAGCTAAAGCGCAAAATTGATAGACGCCCACAGGCAAGTCACGCATATCAATAGTGCGTATTCCTTTATTACCATCCAAAATCCAGGCTTTAGCCGCCTGGCCACCTTCTTCCGACAAGGGAGGCATATGGAAAGCTAAAAGCAGAAGATTGGCTCCTCTAACTGAAGCAATATTGTAACGGACTTTGGCCTTGGCAAATTTGTTTATTTCAGCATTGCGCATGCAATTATCAATAAAATACCTAGGTGTAATACGAGTCAGCTTAGGATCTTCAAGTAAAGCTTTGAGCTCGAGTTCTGTAGTCGGATATCCAGTATTTTCAGTAACTGTTTGTACATTTTTAGGCACATAGGGAACACTTAAAGCCTTATCTTTTGCTGGTGCAACTTCAGGAGTTGAACCTCCTTTAGAATTGCTTCCTTCCGAAAGTTTGACGTTATCTAAGGCCTTCGTATCTGTTGAATCATTTGAATTTGTATTAGGGACAGATGTTTGAGCCTCATTAGGAGCTATTGTGTCCAGTACTCCATTATCGTATTGGAAGCCAGGCTCACCTACAGTAGGAGCTGGAATAACCGGAGCAGGCATTAGAACACCTGTAGTTTGTTCATTTTTGCTTCCTTGAGCTGGCCGAACTCTTACAGTAAATTGGTTATCTGAAGAAGCATTGCTACTAGATTTTGCTTTAGCTGTAGGATAAGTGCCCTCGGTGCCATCTTTAGGAGCAGCGATCGTTTTTACGGCATGCTTTTTGGCTTTAGAAGAACCTGCCAGCGGATACGTGCCTTCATTGCCGTCTTTGGGAGGAGACTTTACGACAGCGCTTTTCTTACTTGAAGCTGAATTGGTAGAACCTGCTTTAGATTGATCGATAACAATATTGGTAATTTCTAAACCGTCAACTACCTTTCGCTCGATCTTGGGCTGTTGTGCCAAAAGATGCTCAAATTGGGGTGCTTCTTCGGCCTCAGTTAAAGTAGGCATTCCCACTAAGACGGCTGCTGCCAATAAAGATATTGCCAAACGTGAATGCATAATCCTAGCCTCCTAAATTGCCTAAAAACGAGCAGAGCTGTGAAATATAAGCCTTGCAAAAATAATGCCGGGAAGGGAATTTTCTTTACAAAAAAAAATTCCCCCCAATAGCAAATGCAGTTTGTTAATCCTCAAAATTATTAGTTAAAAGCTTATAAAATAGGCTTTGATTCGTTAACTGAAAGGCTTGTCGGCTAATGCATATTTATTTAGCTCAACCCCGTGGTTTTTGCGCCGGCGTTGATCGCGCTATTTCGATAGTTAATTTTGCCTTGGAAAAATTCCAAGCTCCAGTTTACGTACGCCATGAAATTGTTCACAATTACCATGTTGTCAAAGAATTAAAAGATAAGGGAACTATTTTTGTCGACGATATAGAATCTATTCCAGAAGGCTCCGTTACCATTTTCTCAGCTCACGGAGTTTCTCCTGATATTAGAGAAAAAGCTATTAAGCGTAATTTACGCATTATTGATGCTACTTGTCCTTTAGTTACTAAAGTACACTCTGAAGCTAAGCGTTATGCTAAAGACGGTTATCATATTATTTTACTCGGCCATAGAAAGCATGTTGAAGTAGAAGGCACTATGGGTGAAGCGCCCAATTCCATTACTTTAATAGAGACTGTGGAAGATTTAGATAATGTCCAATTGCCCAAAGATAAGCCGATTGCCATCTTAACTCAAACGACTTTAGCTGTAGATGAAACTCAAGCTATGATTGAAGCTATCAAAAAGCGCTTTCCTTCAGTTGTTCAGCCTAAAGCCAAAGATATTTGCTTTGCCACTACCAATAGACAAAAAGCAGTTAAAGAATTAGCTAAAGTTTGCGATCTAATTTTAGTAGTTGGCTCAGCTAACTCTTCCAATTCCAATCGCTTAGCCGAAGTTGCTAGAAGTCATGGCGTTAAGTCTTTACTCATAGATGATGTAAGTAATTTAACTATCAATGAACTTAAAGAGGTAAAAAATTTAGGTATAACTGCAGGCGCTTCAGCTCCGGAATTTGTTGTTCAGAATTTATTGACTTGGATTCGTCAACACTATGAAACAGATGTCCACACTTTAGATGTCGGTTCAGAAGAAGCTAATTTTACTCTAACTAAAGATATTAGAGAGATGGACAGTCTTTAATAAAAAAAGCGGCGCTTTCAAACTTGAGAGCACCGCTTTACTATTTAGGCTTACTATTTGATCAAGCAAAATAGACTAATATTTGCTACGTCCGCGACCACGTAAACCAGCTAAACTGGCCAGAGATTGGCGTTTATTGCCAGAAGACTTTCTCTCTAAGCGAACCTTTTGTGAAGGGCGCACGTCGAGTTCTTCAATTTCTTCAGTATCATCTAACCAAACAGGAGCAGGATCGTAGCTAAATTCGTGACCTGCAATAAAAACAGGGTCGCCAGGAACAGCACCAGCTTCACCCAAGCGCCTCTCTACTCCCCAAGCATTGAAGCGGCGTTGCATACGGTTGACAGATTCTTCCTCATCTAAATTGGTCATGCGCACCAATTTATTAACACGCACACCATCTACATGCCAGCCGTCTTCTTCGCGACTAATAGTAAAATCTTCGGGAGCAGGTGCAACTTCAGGAGTAATCTCAAAAGCAGGCAAATCGGGAGCATGCTGCACAGTTTCAAAAACGTCCATCATCAGCTCATCTAAGCCGAAACGAGTATAACAAGAGACTAAATGTAACTTAAGTCCACGCTCCGCAGCAGCTTTTTTGATAGCTTCTAATTCCTCTTCTTTGTCCGGCAAATCAATCTTATTCAAAGCTACCACTTCGGGACGAGTAGCTAAAGAAGCGTCGTAAGATTCCAATTCTTTTCTAATTTGATCATATTTGGCCAAAGGCTCATCTTTATCTACATCAGCCAAACTTAAAATGTGCAAAAGTACCTTGGTGCGCGAAATGTGACGCAAGAAATCATGGCCTAAACCAGCTCCGTCGGCAGCACCTTCAATAAGACCAGGAATATCAGCAAAAACTAAAGTACGATAGTTGCGTTCCCAAACACCAAGTACGGGACACAAAGTCGTAAAAGGATAGTCAGCAATAGCCGGTTTGGCATTAGTAACAGAAGCCAGAAGAGTCGACTTGCCAGCATTGGGGAAGCCGATAATACCAACTTGAGCGACAACGCGAAGCTCCAAACGCAACCAGCGTTCTTCACCAGGCTCCCCAAGTTCGTGGTCGCGAGGGCCGTTGTTGATCTCAGTAACAAAGCGCGTATTTCCTCGGCCTCCGCGTCCGCCCTTAGCTACAACATATTCGGCACCAGGCTCGTTTAAGTCGGCAATTAAATCATGACCTTCATCTGTATACACTAAAGTTCCCACCGGAACAGGTACACGCAAATCGGCGCCATTAGCTCCTGTTTTATTGGAGCTGCGTCCAAAACCGCCAGGCTTAGCTCTAAAGTGAGAGCGATGTTTAAAATCAAGAAGGCTGCTGCTATTTTCGCAAGCATAGAAAATTACACTGCCACCACGACCACCGTCGCCGCCATCGGGGCCGCCCATAGGCACAAACTTTTGTCTATCAAAAGAGCAAGCTCCTCGGCCGCCCTTACCACCTTGCACAAATACACGAGTTTTATCTATAAAATTTCTACTCATAAAACCATACCACTTTTTCTAATTTTTTCTAAATATTCGGCGAAACCCAATCATCTAAATGTACAATATTTTCCAACGAAAGAAAAGCAAACAACCGAAAGTTGCGGCAAATTTGTCAAAAATGTCTTTTTTCCTTTATGTTAGTTTTAACGCGTTCATTTCATAGCAAGCGAACATTTAGTTGCCGACAAGCTATAGCCGAGGGCTACAACTACTACTTACATTTACATCGCGTACGTGTTAGTGCTAAATTTATAGCCTCGTTTATGGGTTCGTTATATCCCTCCTCGAAAGATCGCTAACGCGATAAAGTTTTCTCCGGTG
>ERZ808242.1402-NODE-1402-length-13444-cov-7.377250_pt1 | contig 13444 bp, 10 predicted proteins | sample MGYA00521244_ERZ808242 | MGnify/ENA primary metagenome ERZ808242 (study PRJEB31516, sample SAMN03275573) | gut metagenome | biome: mammalia-associated habitat; material: feces | host: Papio cynocephalus | place: Kenya | collected 2012-07-27 ... | reverse complement strand
AACAGAACAAAACCTCTCATCATTCGCAAGAATGGCGAGAGGTTTCTTTTTTATCCCATCGCCCTTTCACAAGCGATGGGATTTTTCTTTATATATTTTTCTTTTCTATGCGACTCCGCCTTTGGGAGTTCATCTTTTACTTATTCTCCTAGAATACATGCAATAGGCACATCATACACGATTTCGCCAGGTGTAGCACCTGCTCGTGTGCGAATCTTGGCAGCAGCAGAAGAAGAAGTGTCTGAGGCATCCACGAGATTAATGGTGACACTGTAAATCGTGTTGCGATGCAACTGCCAGCTCTCATTTTTTCCAGACTCTATATCCGATGGAGAAGAATTGCACAAGGCTATTTTCTTTCCGCCTTTCACCACTTTTCCTGGTTCGGCAAAACCTCCTTTCTTATAGAATAGATGAAGATAAGTAGCCTCGTCTGGACTCTTTGCCACATTCTCACCTACATAGAAATAACGGGTAAAAGAACCCTTGTTCGGTTCCAATGCCTCAGTATTGAGCATGTAGTTTTCGGCATCATCAACCACATCGGGTTTCATACTCGCATTGCCAGGAAAGACATACGACTCCACTGGCACATTATCAAAATGATAAAGGAGTTCATTGGCTGCGATTTGTTGACTCGACTTGTTGTTGATGGTAATATCCAAGCGTGCCGTCAAGCGTCCCAGCACAATCTGAAGTTTGTCGCCTGTAACACCAGAAGGCAACACGCCGTCATAATAACCAAACATATACATCTGCCGAACCATACCTGCACTATCAACAGACGCATCGTCTGTGCGCTGGATGTAATTAAACCTCACTGCCCACTGCTTAATGTCATCGAAGGTGACACGACCTACCGTTTGCCCAGTCTGACCCGCCACCTTTACATAGAAAGCACTGATTTGTTCCTGCGGCACATTTGCCAAGACACACAGCGTGCGCATATTGGGCAGCAATTTCTCCGTGATTGTGGTTTCCAATACGCCTGTAGGATTACCGTCATCCACAAACTCACGATGAGAATAACCCGTCTTTCTATCATGATTACCTTCCGTATCAAACTGAAAGACATCAAGCGTCTTGATACAATTCTCCATCTCTGGTGCCATTTGCTTAGAAGCACGTGTACTGGAATTGAGTTGCAGCATTGGCTTCGTACCAATTGCCAATGTTATACTTTTCGCATCATCCACAAGAGAGTTGTCTGGGATTGCATCCTGCACAGAACAGGCAGTCAGCAATGAGAATATCATTGCCAAGATACCTGTCACAACCATCGTCCCTTTCTTCATATACACCTTATTATATATATAGCACATAAAATCCATTTTCATACCAAGAATCCAACATTAAGATTGCGGAGCCAGTTCCGTATCACCTATCGAAACATTGGTGCTCCAAATAACATTTTGCCAAGTAATGACAGTAACACCGTTGCTAATGGAAATCTTACCCTTATAATGGTAAGTATAACCCGCCTTGAAGTTTTTCTCAGGCAACTGTGTTTGGAACACTGTAGGCTGTCCGTTCACCTTCAGATTGAACATAACCACCAAGGGTTGCGAGATGGCGTATGTAGGCAGGATGCCCGTATTGACGATGATATTACTACCGTCACTCTCGTAGTCGTGTACCACATACTTTTCGGTTTTGTCGCTGTAAGAAGGAACGAGCGGAGTTCCCAATTTCCAGTTCCAAGTATTCCCGTCCAGCAAAGGCTTCTGCAATCCAGAAATCTCAACACCCGTTGGCAACAGCTCGCAGCTGTGAATATAGCCCTCTGTCGTATCATAATACAGCGTGAACTTCAACTGGGCTGTCTGATTGATAAGAGGATTCAACTTCACGAACTTGATGTAAGAGCCATTTCCGGTATCCTCATCTGTCACCGTAAACTTCGTTACATCTGTCTGAGTATATCTTTGGTCTGAAGCTATGAGATACTGCCCATTATCCACCGTCAACGACCCATCATTATTCAATGGCAAAGCAGGCGAAACTGCAGAGATTTCGTAACTTCCAGCCTCTATAAAGAAAGGGCTACCCGATTCTTCTTTCACCTTGCCATCCGCATCAACGGTGCATTGATAAAGATAGGAATTGTCATCACCCTCATTACGATGAACAACAAAAGACTTAACGTATTCCTCATTCGTCGTTGTATTCTTCACCATCAACCACAATGTAGAACCATCGGGGAAAGGATGAGTAGGGTTTGATACCAACTTATCCTTTGTCTCATCATCCGAAGGATATGCTACCCTAGTGGTATTGTTACTCTTGGTTGGCAGAAAGTCACCATATCTGCCAGGCAACACCAGTTGTACTTGTGCCAATTTAGGAGTGTCAGCCCCTTCTTCATTAGCCACATCTGTAGCACAAGAAGAGAACAACCCAATTGCCCCCAACATCACACTTATTATATTAACCAATTTCATAAGCTCTACATTTATTTTTTAGAACGTATCAATCGTATTTGCTTACCATGCGCAAAGGAACATGGACGGAAACGAATTCCCAAATTAGATGGTTCATCTCCAGTAATTTTTATCCATAGCACATTCGAATTTTCGGGATCATAATTTTGATCAGAAGTAGCATACACAGCCTCGGTTCCACAATTATAATACGAACCTATTTTTGACTTTCCACCATTGGAAGAACTTGCCCCATCCATCATTCCCGACAAAGGGAAATACAACACACTGGTTGGATTCTTAAAATCCTCTTTATATTTGCCTTTATCGTCATACACCAAAGTAGCATCTGCCGAACAAGAATACATACTAACACGCAGAGTGAGTCTTGGTATTTGCCATGTTCCCTTGTTGACAACTTCCCACTTCATGCGATAAGCCTCAGGCGTACCTTGCTTTTTAATGGCATAAATGATTCCCCATGCATCAGTTACGTAATTAATTGTCTTACCATCTATTACCCTCGATTTATCTATTCTCACCATCTTATCGTCTATTATATACACAGACTTATACCCCGTAGATGGATCATCAGCTACTTTTGTCTGATCCAAATGTGCATTACCCTTTCCATACAGATTGATATCCCCAACCGTTTTGTTAGAAGGGAAAATAGCCTTAAACTGCTCTACGCTTGGGATTTCCCATCCAGCTGGCACAGGTTGGTTTTGACTTCCTTCCCACCATGCTTTCCTGTCATAAGAAATTCCTGTATATAAGTAAGCAAAAGAGGATTCCTTATTCACATTTTTCTCTGTGACATCCGTCAACACTGTTGCCATCGAATTTCCCTTGATAGTCCAATAAGTATTGGAAGTATTTTTATCAGTATTCAAAACTGGGATTTTACTCTTCTTCAACAAGTTAATATCTACCACTGGAAAACCATGATTATAAGTTATGTTCCAAGTTCCTTTATAAAAATCATCAGTCTTATACGCCCATGCTTTCACACTCTTATCGTTAAAGTCTGGCAACACATTCTCGCCATAACCCTTTTGCTGCCATTCTGTAGTGTTCAAAGGCCAATAAGGAATGTTACGAAAACTCTGATAGAAATAACCAATGGTTCGATAGAAATTGATAGTACCGTCGGCATTAACTCCATCAGGATTCCAAGTATCTGCACCCAAATTACGGTCTGCCCACTGGATGTTATCAAAGAAGGAAGGCTGTCCTACCTCCACTTCTTCCTCCTCTGCCGGAATCCATTCCTCTACCATCGGGATGACCGTAAGAATACGCATCTTGTCGTTCATAAAGGTAAGATGAATGGTGTAAGCAGTGTTCGACTTCAGATAAAGCGGATTACCTGGCTCATCTGCGCTATTGACAGGCGTACTGGTCACCTTTGGCACGATGAGTGTGCCATGCCAGAAGCCATCAGCACTAACTGTTGGTTCCATCGCAGAACCATTGCCCATCTTCGTGACAAATCGCTTGACATCAGCCTCCTTTGAGCTTTTTATCTTCACCTCCAATCCGAGCGTATAGCTATCGTTCGTAATGCTGCCATTAGCACCGCCCATGGTAGGGAAGACCAACATTTGTCCCAAACTATCTTTAGTCAAAGAGACCGTGCCCCCATTTTGGTACGCCACCATATCTGGCAAGACACGAGAAACCTTCTCACCATTGAGCGTAACCTTGCCATCGCCCAAAGCCACCGAGCCACTGTTATATGTCCCCGTCACCTTGATTTCCTCGATGGCAATGTCATATTTTCTCTTTCCAGCCTCATTGGGGTCTTCCATCTGCGATGCCTCGAAGATGAGTTTAGAGAAGCAATGCTTGAAAGGAATTTCCGAACGAACAGACTCATTGGCAATATGCCTGCCGAGGAGCTGTCCATACATCAAATCAGGCAAGTGATTGTCTGTCCCTACAACCACCGTTTTCTTCATCTCGCCCAAAGTCTTTGTCTCATTGTCATCAAGCGCAAGATAGGAATCATCTGCACTCGCTTCCGCCTCGCCCAAGGTAAAGCCATAAAAATCTAACGAGCGAAGCGTGGCAGTCTCCTGCTTTTCCTCATCACTATAAGGGACAAAGCCAAAAAGCTGACTTTCATTCTCACCATCCACACTGATATAATGGGCAGTACCCATCATAGCATCCTTAGCCAAGAGATTAAAGCGAAAAGCCTTGTCAGAACCAACAGCCCCACTCTTCTCATCATAAGAAGAGGAAAAAGCCACCAAGCGATATGGAGTACTAGAGGCGAAATTGCTGCCAAGCACCGACTGCTCCTGCACATTGGCACGAGTAGCCGAAAGATGCTGTTTACTCGAAAAAGAACCAGCAGTATTCATATCATCCACATCGCTGCACGACATCAGCGAAACGAACGCTACCGATGCCATCAGCAGGGAATTGAAAAAACAGAATCTCTTCATGATGAAACCTTTATATAAACCTTTATATTATTTCGACTTCCAATATTATTCTATTAAAATCACGCTATCACTTTTTATTCCTACTCCAAGGGATTATCATCCTCGCCAACAATCGGCACATAATGGACACCTCCCTGTTGCCAAGGTTCTTCCTTAGCCACCAGATAAACATGGGTGCGGTAGAAATAGATGTAAATGCGATACTCCCTGCCGGGCTGAAATGCCGTGATTGGATTGGAGGTGAGATTGCCGTTGGCATCAACGGCATAGACGGTTACCTCCTGATTCTTCCATACCTTGTCTTTCGTAACAGGACCATTCGTAAAATCCTTGCTAAACGACAAATCGGCATAAATGTCCATCTTTAGTTTGACACCTGCCGTTACTTCCTTCATGCTTCCATCTTCGTTCGGTTCGCTAATCAGATAGCAAGAGTCTATAGGGTTATCGACATCCAGGAACAACTGGTCGTTTGGATTCTCAGGTGCAATCTGGGGCGAGAAGTTTTTGACCTTTGTTGCCACATAGCCATAAAAGCCATAGCTAGGAGGAGTTCCGTATTCCGACGGAACGGCAACCTCTGGTATTTTCTTCCAACTAAACTGAGTTGGCGTAAGCACAGCCCGCCAACTTCCATTTTCATCACTCATCTGGATATTGCTGACACGCACATTGCGTACATACTCCTGCTGTTCCATACTTTTGTCACGCCAACCTACAAACACAAGTTTTGAGGTAAGATGTCGAAACAACAGTTTATTTTTATCCTGTCCAAAGCGATCCACATAAGAACCCTTTTGAACTTCTCGGGCATCACACGACATAAAGTCCAAGCGCCCTCTGTTGGCATCTGAAAGTTGATTATCAACCTGCAATACCGAATAGTTTTTCGACGTAGGAGTCAAACAACTAGAAGGAGCAAAGCCCGTGGCATAGAGATAGCTCTGCGTATCGGCAAGATAAGCTTTTTGGGTATCGTAGAGCATCGAATTGTAATAATCTACGGGATGGATAGCCTCAACGCCAGCATACAATGGAGTAGCCTCGGTTCCCGAAGCCAATTTATTCCATTCTGCCTCTTGCCAGAAAAGCAAAGAGAAATAGCTATCCAGGCTCCCCGTCTCCACACTTCGGCTTCCATTAGAAGCTCGCGTATTCACCTTGATGGTTTCAGCGGACAGCTCAAGCTCCGTCTCCTCCGAAGAAGAGCAAGCAGACAAGCCCAACAAAGCCATGCCCATCATCCCCCATTGTATCATCCGTATCTTTTTCATTCTTTACTTCTTCTATTTTTGGTTATTTAATGTAAGCTCACGTTCCCCCTACCAGCATATACCCAGTTTACGGTCTGCGTATTACAGCGGATGTAAGAAGGATCCGTTATTGTATTACCTGGTTTTGTAAACTTATTCACTGTAATCAGATAATAGTGATTGCGAGTAACCTGCGAATCAGATGCTGCTATCTTATTTTTGCCTGTATTGTTTTCATCAATATAGGTATAGTAATATCCCCAACCGCCGGAATAAGGTACGCTTCCGCCTTTTATCACCTTATTTTCTGTTTTGAAATAGGCACCAGCCGTAAGATACTTACATTCCAACTGATCTGCCGTCGAAGTATTATTCGAGTCAAAATCATAATAGAAATAAGTACCCGATGGATACTTGTCATTAGTATAATCGTCTTCATTACTACTCCACATCTTATTGTTCTTCAAGGAACGTTCCATCACATACTCACAATCGGAAATGCCATCTTTGTAATTTGCATTATTGCTAAAACGAACTAAATAACATCCATTGGCAGAAGTTGTGGATATGTCAGTTTTCCAGTTGTAACTCTTATTCTCTTTTATTTTTTGCCAACGGTCATAGTCAGTCTTGTCGAATACGATACCAGGATAACTATTTTCAAACTTTGTTTCACCCAAAGAGTTCCACGCAGTGCAATAAGTTTCCATGGTCTCGTAAAAATTATCCTCTACCATCAAGCAGGTAGGTATGGTACGAGCAGCTATCATTACTGTCGTAACGAAAGGTATTGCCGTTTCTGAATTGACGAGCGAAAGCGAATCCACCGTGCCATCCGTCCCCCCCCCCTTTCCGTGGAGAAGAAATTCTCCGTCATATACATACCAGATGTGTATCTGTTGTCCCCATTGGTCTGGGTTGCCTGCATCTTATCGTCCTCATACTTGGAAGCCTGCATCATCAAGCCACGTACGTTTCGGTCGTGCAGTTCCTTGCTATCATAGCCTACGAAGTCTCGATTGCATGCGCTTTTGTCATAGCTGAACGATTTGGCATCAAACTGGTCTTTCTTCAGATAAGGACCTACATACATATTGAGATCCTTACCTGTCTGCTTATTTGTATTGTCTATCTGTTTTGTATTGTCAATCTGTCCCACGAAGTAAAGACTACGATTCACCGTGTTGGGAGAGAAGCGAATATCTTGAATAGGTATCCATCCAAACTTCAATTTGGCAATGTCATCAGAAGCAGAAAGGCTTCCCTCTACCTGGGCATAATCCTCATAAGTAGTAGAACCCTCCTCCATCGGCTTGGCCAAGACCAAGACCTTGGCAACGGCTCGTGTCATATCCACCTTGACTTGCAGCGGATAGTCTATCGTATTCTTCTTGGTAAGCTTTAATTCTATAGAGGAAGAAGTTACATCACGACCTTGACCCGTCATCAATATGCCTTGGCCAACCTTGGTAGAAAGTCCGTTGCTTTCAGGCACCAGCTCGTTAATCATCTCCTCGTAATCCGTCCCCTTGGTTTTCAGGGTAGCCATTTCGCTGTTAAATCTATTCACTTGCTCTTGGGTCAGATTGGCAGCCAAGAAGAGATGTTTCTTTCCAGCTCTCACATCCTTGAAAGCTATCGTTTGCTTTTCACCACTCTGCATCGGGGCGATGGCACGGATAACGGGATAGTCTTTCTCCCCTTCTGCCTCATCATCTACATCCAGCATGATGAGGAACAAGGAATGTATCTTGTTTTCCTCATCCGTTCCTGTGCTTACTTCATTTCCCGTCAATACATTTCCTGCACGCGTATTGCCACTTCCACTACCCGCCACCGAGAGAGATAAGTCTATGTAAGCATCGCCGTGAGAAGACTTCTGCGTGCCAGAGTCCTCCTGCAGCACATCTGCACATCCACTTAGCGCAAGCCAAGCAACAAGCAGCATCATGATATGTTTCCACTCCATAACTCAATCACAAATCTATGTTTTGTATTCTTACACTCCACGAGAGAACCTTGATATCCATATACACCCACTTACTGCCCTGCAGATAGAGGTCGAGTGTATAGTCATGCTGGCGATCGAGGTACTCTTGCTCCGAATAGTTTTCCATTTCGAAGGCTCCTCGTCCTTCCGAAAGATAGGCAGGCAGGTTGATGTCCAATATCTTCGTGCCTGTAGCCTTCTCCTGGATAACGAGACGAGCGTCCTTCTTGGCGTCGTTATGGTCGATGAGACGATTGAAATTCAGTTCGGCATGCGCTGCATTTCGTTTTTCATTAGGCGTCACTTCCTCAACCGTCGTCCATGTGCGATAAGGTTTGTATATCAGAGGCTTGTCTTCCACCACCTCATTATTGTAGGCAAGAAGTCCATTATTGTCTGTGATATAATAGTCGAAATCAGAAGCCTTTATCTCCAGTGGATTTTCCAACTGGCGCAATGAGATATTGAGTCTTTTGGTATCTCGAATCAGGGGAACGGTGACAGTGGAAGGCTGCGCGCCTTCTTTCACTGTCACCTTGATATTGCCCAAACTTTTCCAAAGAGTATCCAGAGGCAGAGCATTTTGCTCCACCTCATATCTGCCATCCACATCAGGCTGCTCTTTGCTATCGAGCGTAGCCTGCAAATGGCTTATATCATCATCTTTTTTCAATTCCGTGAGATGGTATTTGGCTCCATTGCCCTCTTGGGTTTCGGCGTAATCCTTCTGGAAGGCATCAGCATAAAGGCTGTAAGTGCCTTCCTTCAGGTTAGGCAAGTGCATCTGGTAGCCATAAGTGCGCAAGGCATCGCCATCATGAAGATTGCTCACCTCTTGTTGCTCCACCAACTTGCCGTCAGCATCGACCACATAAAGCCTCAACCATCCCACTTGATCCTTAAACATGTCAGCCCGTTGCATATTATAGTCGTACTTGAAATTGACATACAGGCCCGTAGGGCAATCCGTCCTGTCATCTTCCATCATGGAACAGGAGGATAATGCTGCCATCATAAAAAGCAGACCTATTCCCTTTTCCATCTTCTTCTTCAAATCCTTCATATCCTTGATTTGTAATTTCTTTTGTTTACTGATATAATATTCTATTTACTTATTTATCTGTTGGGCTGGCATGTTTCCTTACAAGTCAATGTCCTGACCACGTACTGCCCAGCTGAGCACATTGATGGTAACATCCATCAAGAGATCCTCTGTGTCGTCTGGCTTATCTTCTGGTTTTATAGTCTTGCCTTCGATAGGGTTACCCAAGTTCTTGACGCTATTGATAGTCAAGTTATAGGTATGGTTACGAACAATGCCATAACGACCTATCTGATTAGCACCATTTATACCTGTAGGAGTAAGAGGAACCTCTGTATCATCGAAATGGCGGATAGGGATGACATAATAGCTATAACCACCTACGAATACAGTGTATTTACCCACCGATGAAGTCAAATCGGTCAATGCTGTTGATGCATCCGTTACCTTCGTGTAATCATTACCATTCTTGGTATAGATGTCACCTACGCCATCGGCAAAGGCAATCTTCTTGCCACCATCACAACCGATAACGGTGCTAGTGCCATTCAAATCCACCGTTACATCTTCCTTACCTGCACCTTTATCAAGCTTGAAATCTGCAGTAGCCAAGGTAGTGTAATTATCTCCAGTCTTCTTATAATACTTTCCGCTTTGCAGTACTGCATTATCAGAACCCATCACAACGTTCAAGAAATTCTGAGTTGTATATCTTTTAGAGTTATACAATACAATATCAGATGGTTCTGTTGCACCCGTTAATTTAAACTGGGTCAAAACCACAGCCTGGGTAGTTTGGTCACGCTTCTGTGCTGTATTGCTGAAAGTATTCTCCAAGCAATAAGCTGGGGTACCCAACTTACCATTCAAAGCATCAAAGTTGATAACCTTGAAATCAGATGAATAACCATTATTGCCATCATTATAGTTAGGGTCTTCTGCCCAATAGCTACGATGAGCTGCTGCATTGCTCCAGCCTACCGTTTTTTCAGAAGTATTAGTTACATTACTCCACAAAGTTTTAAGAGCAGCATTCTCAGCCGAGAAGATATTTGTAATCTTCTTGACAGGATAATACTTTTGGTTAGTAACGTTCAGCGCCCAGCTCTTCACAGTGAATTCACCATCATTAGGTTTGAGGTCTGCACCATTATCGTCACTTTTCAACTTGAGATTAACCTTAGAGCAAACACGCTCTACATACATAGTGACAGGAGTATAGTTGGTAGGCTTCAAACCCTTGCGATATACATTGTCATAAGTAATCTGCACATTACCATCAGAAGGAGTGATGTTTTCCTTCACATCGCTAGCATCTGCATATACAGAGTTCGTCATCATGAAGTTAACCGTAGTGGCATTAGCTTCTTCCACTGCCTTATTGAAATCAGACTCTTTCGATGTATTTTCAGTCAATGTAGGAGCAAATTTATCTGCATTCAATACAGCTATCACCTTTACTTTAGCAGACTTATCGTTATATAAATCTTTCACTGCGTTAGAAGGAACTTCCACATTAAGTTGTCTCTCCACATTGCCGTCAGCAGTAGTAGCCTCCTGTCCCAAGTTATCCAACTTACCACTTGTTCCAAGGTAAGTTCCATCAGCCTTAAAGAAGTAGAACTGAGCAGATTTCACACGAGACTCCTCCAGCGTACCATTCTCATTTCCAGAAGCACGACTGCCTGTGGTACGACCAAAGTTCAATGCTACCTGCATTTCGCCATCACCTTCAAAAGCCTGTTGTCCGCCATTGCCAACAACATCATCGCTGCTGCAAGATGCAAACATTCCTGCTGCAAGCAGCATACTGAAAAAATAAATTTTCTTCATTACGTAAAATTTAATTTGTTGATTAATAACAGTTTTTTCTAATATTCACTCCAAAGTTCGATTACTGCAAACTCTTCATTTTAGTCAATATCTCCAAATTCTTCTTTGCCTCGGATACACCCTTGGCACAAGCCTCTTTGAGGAGAGTCTCAGCCTCATCGAATCGTTTCTGTCGCATGGCAAGCACACCACGGGCATGAATTGCCGCAGGAGAATCTCCAGCCTTCGAAAGATAACTGGCAGCTTGCTCCAAGTCACCTTTGTCCAATGCTACATTGGCAGCATTCAAATTGGCTACAGTGTCATTTGGGAACAAGCGGACTGCCGTCTCAAAGACCTCATTATATTCTGCAGAGCCAGGCTTGTATGTCTGAGCCACCATAAACAACTCATTCAGCGACAACTGCTTTGGCTTGGTTTTAAACACCCGCTTGGCCTCCTCCACATCAAAGGCTTTTACTCGATAAGTCACCTCATAGTCTGAATGACGGAGAGCAGGATAAATTTCGTTCAAGATATACTGATAATCGGTAGGATAGAACGTCTTCAAGGCATAATCCTTGTTGTCTGGTTCTCTACTTCCATCGATGGTCGCCAATATCTCCTCTTTCTTTGCCAACTGATTACTAGCAACGACTCGTTTTCTCAGTCCTACCCAATCTTCTGGCGTATAATGCACCGTAAAGATTCCCTTTGGGAAATCATACAATTTGCTAACATATTCTTTCAAAGCAATGGAACGACCTTTCGCCAAACGCTCATTATTGCTGTAAGAACCTTCAGGCGAAGCATATCCATGGATGTCGATGTTGGTGATGATGGTATTGGAATCATTCTTCACCAAGTCGATGGTAGCGATAATCTTCTCCAGTTCTCGCTGATTATTGCGATAAGTAGGTCGGATATCAGTCTTGTTCACTGGGAAATCCAAGAAAGCGCTTCCGCTCTCCACTCTTATCTTGTTAGCCTCAACTCTAGGAGCCATATACACATTGAGAATTTCCTTTTCTGGATGATAATCCACAGGCACGCCCGGTATTCTGTCTTGGTTGAGCAAGTCTCCACACCCACAGAGGTCTTCCGCCACATTGAGCCAGGCTTCCTTCATCCAAGGTTCCAAGGGAATCACACAGCTGTAATGATACTGTTGAGCTGTATGATTTTTCCTACGTACTTCGATCGCCTCAGGATAATTACGGTTACCTGAGCGTTGATAAACATAGTGCTGGTTGCGCCCCATCACCAATACAGGCTTCAAAGGCATCTTGTTGCCAATGGTATCTTCTACGATGGGCGTATAAGCCAACAACTGGTTTGATTTCAGATACAAGCTATCCATGTTTAAGCACATAGATACCAAGAGTTTGTCGTCTGCAGGTACTATTTTCATAGATTTCAGCACGACCCTTCCACTATCCTTAGCATTCAAGGAATCTAAAGTTAAGTTCGTGTTAGCCAAAGATAGGGAAGGATGTGCCAAGCAAGCAACTACAAGAGATATATAAACTTTCTTCATCATTTCGTTCAGCTTATATTAAAACACATAAATCAGATTAAGAGCGGTTTTCGTAGGTCCCACATAGTTTTTATGGTCGTCCTTTATCTCCTTTCCGCAAGTCTCACACTCGAATTTCTTATAGTCTATGTAAGCATAGCCCACTCCGATGGCAGCCTCCAGGTTCCAGTGTTTGCTGAGAATCCAAGAATAGCCATAGGTAAGACCTCCTCCCACATACCATCCTTCATAACGATGGTCACGCAGTTCTGGGAAAGCCCCGAAAGGCAGTTTTACGCCACCCATGTTAAACTGACCACCCAAGGCATGCACACCTATGAAATGACCATTCATGGTAGAACAGAACCAACGGCGGTATTCAGGCATCAAAGACCAATGTCTGAGCTTCTTGGTTTCGGAAAACTTCCATGGATTCCAGCCATAGAAGAGTTGCAAGGACGAGCGTCTGCCCACTCCAATCTCCGCACCTATATTAGGTGTGGAGGTGGCATCATACAAAAGATTGGTTTTCACGCCAATGTTTTGTGCCAAGGTGGTGGAAAGCATCGCCATCCACATCATCCATAACATGAGTAACTTTCTATTCATCATTTCTTTTATTGATATTTAGTTTTTCTACTTGTTGTTCGCTGTCTAATCAGTTTATTCGTTGTTTAATCAGTGTTTAGTCTTGAATAAAGCAACATTATGTACATACGCACATTAACATTTTGTTATTATTCTCGGCGGCAAAATTACTCCAAAAGCGGATAGGGGGGGGGTAATTTATCAGTCAAAAAACAACCATATCGGTCAAAAAGAAGCATATTGGACAAACACCACCATAAAATGACACATTTTACCCATCACGCAGAAAACACAAATGCAGAAATATTCGATATGAATTACCCGGAGACCTCCGATGTCAATACGACGAATCCCAAACTGTTCTTAT
>ERZ808242.1400-NODE-1400-length-13477-cov-3.485025_pt1 | contig 13477 bp, 12 predicted proteins | sample MGYA00521244_ERZ808242 | MGnify/ENA primary metagenome ERZ808242 (study PRJEB31516, sample SAMN03275573) | gut metagenome | biome: mammalia-associated habitat; material: feces | host: Papio cynocephalus | place: Kenya | collected 2012-07-27 ... | reverse complement strand
CGCGCGCGTTTATCGAAAACGGTTTGCAAAGCGGCGTTATGCCCGTTAAAATGTATTATATCACGCCCGTTTTTCGGTACGAAAGACCGCAAGCGGGGAGACTCCGCGAACATCACCAGTTCGGCGTGGAGTTTTACGGTTCGCCGTCTGCCGACACCGACGCGGAAGTCATACTTTTAGCTTACGACATTTTAACCAAGCTCAACCTCAAAGTCAAGCTCAACATAAACAGCATGGGCTGCTCGGAGTGCAGAAAAGAATACAACGCGGCGTTAAAAGCCTACTTAAAGGATAATTACGACGAGCTTTGCGAAACGTGCAAAGTGCGCTACGAAAAGAACCCTTTGAGAATACTCGACTGCAAGGAAGAAAAATGCAGAGAAATCTGCAAAAACGCGCCTAAGATAACCGACTATCTTTGCGACGATTGCAAAGCGCACTTCGAAAGGCTTAAAAAGCTCCTAACCGTGGCGGGGCTTGAATATACAGTAAACCCGCTTATCGTGAGAGGACTCGATTATTACACGAAAACCGTTTTCGAATTCGTAACCGACGCGCTCGGTTCGCAAGGCACAGTTTGCGGCGGCGGAAGATACGATAATCTCGTTTCTCAGCTCGGCGGACCCGAAATGCCCGGAATAGGCTTCGGAATGGGTATAGAACGCGTGCTTATGCTTATGGAAGCGACGGGCGTTGAAATTCCTAAGGAAAAGCAACTCGAAGTTTACTTTGCCACGATGGGCGAAAAGGCTTACGAGATAGCTTTCAAGGCTACGGAGGCGTTGAGAAGAGCGGGTGTTAAGGCGGAGTGCGACCATATGGGGCGCGGCGTTAAATCGCAGTTCAAGTACGCCGACAAGCAAGGCGCGAAGAACGTCGTAACGATAGGCGACAACGAGATCGAAAGCGGGGTCGTTAACGTCAAGCATATGTCGGACGGAACGCTCACGGAAGTAAAACTCGACAATCTCGTTGAATATTTTACGAAATAATTTGTAAAAATTACGAAATAAATTTCATAAAAAACGCTAAGCCCGTAATCGGTTTTCGCCGATAACACGGGCTTTTTTATGTAGTTAAAACCGAATAAAATTTCATATTAGCGACAAAATTCGGCGTTATATAACAAAAAATATAAAAATATATAAAATTTTATATAGAAAAAGAAAAAAGCACCCCTAAAACCTTTGCGGAAATGTTTTATTTGTGTTAGAATTGCAATGGTAAAATAATTTTGCAATATTTACAATAATTTTGCAATCTTTACGGAGGCATTATGAAGAATAAAGTCGTTATACCTTTCGACGGGACGAAGGAACAGGAAGAACAGTTAAGAAGCGTTCTCGCGGAACTCAAAAGCGTTCCCGGCGGACTTATGCCCGCGCTCCAAAAGGCGCAGGATATTTACGGATATCTCCCGAAAGAAGTTCAGATAATCATAGCCGAAGAACTCGGCATGCCGTTGAGCGAAGTTTACGGGGTGGCAACCTTTTACTCGCAGTTTTCCTTAACGCCGAAGGGGCGGTATCAGATAGGCGTTTGCCTCGGCACCGCTTGCTACGTTAAAGGCTCGGGCGAAATTTACAACGAGCTTGTAAAACTGCTCGGTATCGAAAGCGGCGGGGTTACGGCGGACAAGAGGTTTTCTCTCGACGCTACGCGTTGCATAGGTTGCTGCGGCTTGGCTCCCGTTATGACGATTAACGGCGAAGTCTACGGCAAGATAACGGCTAAAGACGTTGCGGGTATTCTCGCTACATACAAAGCCTGATGTACGAAAATATATAAGAGGATTTTGGAGGATTTTTGATAAATGACAATTGCCGAGCTTAACGCTATCAGAGATAAAATGAAAAAAGTAAGCGCGGACCGTCAGCCGGCGACGCCCGATTCTATAAAAATTATAGTCGGAATGGGCGAATGCGGCGTTGAAGCGGGCGCAAGAAAAGTTATGGACGCTTTTTTGGGCGAAATTGAAGATAAGGGCTTAGAAAAAGTAGTGGTCTGCCAGTCGGGTTGCCAAGGGAAGTGCGAAGCCGAGCCGACCGTCGAAGTTTACGTTCCCGGAGAAGAAAAAGTAACTTACGGGTACATGAACGAAGAAAAAGCCAAGAAAGTTTTAGCCGAACATATCGTAGGCAAAAAAGTCGTTGCCGAATACGTTTTAAAGGATTGATAAAAGGAGTTTTACTATGATTAGATCTCATATTCTCGTTTGCGGAGGTACGGGTTGTACTTCCAACAAATCTCTCGAAATTATCAAGGCTTTAAACGAAGAACTTTCCGCTAAAGGGCTTTCCGAAGAAGTAAAAGTAGTTATGACCGGTTGCTTCGGTCTTTGCGCGAAAGGACCTATCATGATAGTTTACCCCGAGGGCGCGTTCTATTCTCAAGTAAAGGTCGACGACGTTAAGGAAATCGTGTCCGAACATATCGAACACGGGCGCATAGTAAAGAGGCTTTTACACACGGAAGAAGGGCAGACCGAACCGGTACTTTCCCTTTCCGAAACGGCGTTTTTGAAAAAACAGGTTCGTAACGCGCTCCGCAACTGCGGCGTTATCGACCCCGAAAATATAGAAGAATACATAGGGCGCGACGGCTATCAGGCTCTCGCCAAGGTTTTGACGACGATGACCCCGCAAGACGTTATAGACGTTATCACGGCGAGCGGTTTGCGCGGCAGAGGCGGCGCGGGCTTCCCGACGGGCGTTAAGTGGAAATTCGCTAAAGCCAGCCAAGGTCCTATAAAATACGTTTGCTGCAACGCGGACGAGGGCGACCCCGGCGCGTTCATGGATAGGTCGGTATTAGAGGGCGACCCGCATGTCGTAATCGAAGCTATGGCTATCGCGGCGTACGCTATCGGTTCTAACCAAGGTTACGTTTACGTCAGAGCGGAGTATCCTATCGCGGTTAAGCGTTTGCAGAAAGCTATCGAACAAGCCAAAGAATACGGCTTGCTCGGCAAAAACATATTCGGCACGGGCTTCGATTTCGACCTCGAAATACGCCTCGGCGCGGGTGCGTTCGTGTGCGGCGAAGAAACGGCGTTGATGACTTCTATCGAAGGCAAACGCGGCGAACCCCGTCCTCGTCCTCCGTTCCCGGCGGTTAAGGGGCTTTTCGGCAAGCCGACTATTTTAAACAACGTTGAAACTTACGCGAACGTTCCGCAGATTATTTTAAACGGCGCGGATTGGTTCGCTTCGATGGGGACCGAACGCTCAAAAGGCACAAAGGTATTCGCGCTCGGCGGCAAGATTGTAAATACCGGTCTTGTGGAAGTTCCTATGGGAACGACTTTGCGCGAAGTTGTGTTCGATATCGGCGGAGGCATTCCGCACGGTAAAAAGTTCAAAGCGGCGCAGACGGGCGGTCCTTCCGGCGGTTGTATCCCCGCGGAACACCTTGACATTCCCATCGATTACGATAATCTTATCGCTATCGGCTCGATGATGGGGTCGGGCGGACTTATCGTTATGGACGAGGACAACTGCATGGTCGATATCGCCAAGTTCTTCCTCGAATTCACGGTAGACGAATCGTGCGGTAAATGCACGCCTTGCCGTATCGGAAACAAACGCCTTTTGGAAATGCTCACTAAGGTTACGGACGGCACGGCTACGCTCGAGGACCTTGACAAAATGGAACAGCTTTGCTATTATATTAAGGCAAACTCTCTCTGCGGACTCGGTCAGACCGCGCCTAACCCCGTTTTGTCGACTTTAAGATACTTCAAAGACGAATATATCGCGCACGTTGTGGACAAAAAATGCCCGGCGGGCGTTTGCAAAAAACTTTTGAACTTCAATATCGATAAAGACAAATGTATCGGTTGCGGTATGTGCGCTCGTCAATGCCCCGCGGGAGCCATTGCGAGAACTGCTTATATTGCGCCCGGACACAAGCTTGCTTCTATGGAAATCGACACGGCTAAGTGCGTTAAGTGCGGCGCGTGCGTTTCGACTTGTAAGTTCGGCGCGATAAAGAAAGGTTGAGAGGTGAAAAACGATGATAAATCTAAAAATTAACAATATTCCCGTAAGCGTTCCCGAGGGAACTACCATTCTCGAAGCGGCTCGCGTTGCGGGCGTTAAGATACCGACCCTTTGCTACATGAAGGACATAAACGCTATCGGCGCGTGCAGAATTTGCGTCGTTGAAGTTAAAGGCGCAAGGTCGTTTGCGGCGGCGTGCGTTTATCCCGTTACCGAGGGGATGGAAGTTTTCACCGACACGCCGAAAATCCGTCAGTCAAGAAAAACGACGCTCGAACTCATACTTTCCGACCACAATAAGGACTGCTTGTCGTGCGAGCGAAACTTGCATTGCGAGCTTCAAGCTTTGGCTTACGAATACGGTTGCGACGCGAAGGCTTTCTCGGGCGCGGTAAACGCTTCCGAAAAGGATTTTTCGACCGATTACCTTGTGAGAGATAACTCCAAGTGCATACTTTGCCGCCGTTGCGTTGCAATGTGCAACAAAGTTCAGCATTGCGGCGTTATCAACGCTAAAATGAGAGGTTTTGCAACCGAAATAGGTCAGGCGTTCGACGTTGACCTTGCCGACACCGCTTGCGCGGGTTGCGGACAGTGCATTAACGTTTGCCCGACGGGCGCGCTCACCGAAAAGAGCGAAATCGAAAACGTTATGCAGGCTATCGCCGACCCCGATAAGGTTGTTATAGCGGGCGTTGCTCCGTCCGTTCGCGTTGCTTTGGGCGAAGAATTCGGTTACGAAATCGGCACGGACGTAGAGGGCAAAATGGTTCAAGCCCTCAAAATGCTTCAATTCGACAAGGTTTTCGACGTAAACTTTACGGCGGACCTTACTATTTTGGAAGAGGCAAACGAGCTTATCGAAAGATTGACGACGGGCGGCACGCTCCCGATGATTACGAGCTGCTCCCCGGGCTGGATAAGGTTCCTCGAATATTACTATCCGGAACTTATTCCTAACCTTTCGACCTGCAAATCTCCGCAGCAGATGTTCGGCGCGATAGTAAAAACTTACTACGCGAAGAAAATGAATATAGACCCCGAAAAGATATACGTAGTCGCGGTTATGCCGTGCGTTGCGAAGAAGTTCGAAAAAACGCGCGCCGACGAGGATGCAAGCGGATATCCCGACATAGACGCGGTTATCACGACGAGAGAACTTGCCAAGATGATTAAAAAGTCCGGTATTCTCTTTAAGGAAATACCCGAAGCAAAATTCGATTCTCCTTTGGGCGAATACACGGGCGCGGGCGTTATATTCGGCGCGACGGGCGGCGTTATGGAAGCGGCTTTACGTACCGCGGTCGAAACGGTTTCGGGCAAGAAACTTGAAAACGTTGAATTCAAGGAAGTAAGAGGCTTCGAAGGCATAAAGGAAGCTACTTACAAGGCGGGCGACGTTACCGTTAACGTAGCGGTTGCAAGCGGACTTGAAAACGCAAGCAAAATTTGCGAAGCGATTAAGAACGGCACGGCGAATTATCAGTTCGTTGAAATTATGGCTTGCCCCGGCGGCTGCATAAACGGCGGCGGACAACCGATAGTGGACGCTTACACGAGAAGAAACGTAGACTATAGAGGCTTGAGAGCAAAAGCGTTGTATGCTCGCGACGAGAGCTTGAAAGAAAGAAAGAGCCACGAGAACAACGAATGCAAGGCAATCTACGACGAATATCTCGGCAAACCCGGCAGCCACGAAGCGCACAAAGTGTTGCATACTTCTTACGTTGCAAGGAAAAAATATTGATTAGTTTCTCGGATTTTGTAGCAAAGGCTGTCGTGCTAAAAAAGGCGCGGCAGTCGTTTTGCAGTAAAAAAACGGTAGAAAAAACAGTCTTACGGTAGAAAAATGATAAAGAAAAGTAACGTTATAACGGGCGAAGATATTTACGGCACTATCCCCGCGCTCGCGAAAAAACTAAAAAGCAAAAAGATAATGCTTGTCTACGACGTAAAAGCCGAAAAAGCCGCTTTGAAGATAAAAGAATTTTTGAAAGACGGAAAATTCGAGATGTTCTGCTATATTTTGACGAACGGCGAACGGGAAAAGACATTTGAAGCGGCGGGTAAAATTTTGGCGGAGCTAACGAAAAACGGCTTTATAAAAACCGACTGCGTTATAGCCGTCGGCGGCGGGGTGACGGGCGATTTGTGCGGGCTTGTAGCGGCTTTGTATATGCGCGGAATGAAGTATATTTCCGTGCCGACTACCGTTATCGCCGCGTGCGATTCTTCAATCGGAGGAAAAACCGCGGTGGATTTTTACGGCAAAAAGAATATCGTTGGCACATTTTACGACCCCGATTACGTTTTGTGCGACTTTAATGAGATTGAAGCTTTGCCCGAAAGCGTTAAAAAGGACGGCGAGGGCGAAATTTTAAAGTACGCGCTGCTTGACAAGGAGATATTCTCTTTGGTTTCCGAAAACGCGCCGCTCGGCGAAATTATACGAAAATGTATCGATTATAAGATACGAATATGTAGTAAAGATTACTTTGACAAGGGCGTAAGGCACTATCTCAATCTTGGTCATACGGTTGCGCATGCGGCGGAAAGTTTGTCGAACTTTAAGTTAACGCACGGCGAAGCGGTAAAATCGGGATTGAAGTTTATCGTTGAACTTTCCGTAAAAAAAGGGTATATGCCGTCGGAAACGGGCGAAAAATGCCTCGAATTTTTAGCGGCGCACGGTGTAAAGGACTTTGAATATAGCAGAGAAGAAATTGCGGAAGTTGCGAAAAGCGACAAAAAGCGGAAGGGCGGGTGCGTTGAACTCGTGCTTTTAAGGGATATCGGCGAACCTTTCGTTGAAAAGGTAAAAATAGAAAAACTCGGAGAGTATTATGGGAATTAAAGATTTGCGAGAAAAAATAGACGTTATCGACGGCGAAATTCAAAAGCTTTTATGTGAAAGATTCGAAATCGTTAAAAAGATAGGCGAAGAAAAACAAAAAGAGGGTGTTAGCGTTCACGACGGCAAGCGCGAGGGCGAAATACTTTCTAAAATCGAAGCGTTGCCTTACGAAAAAGATATCAAAGAGGCGGTTTTCAACCTTTACGAAGAGATTTTCGTTTTTGCGAAAGAATTGCAGAATAATTGAAAAGGCACAAAAACTTCGCGCAGAGTGTTTCTGTACGAAGTTTTTTTACGCCCTATCGACAAAAGCCCGTCGTAAGTTTGATTTTTTTTGATTTGTAATGTATAATGGCTAAGGAACATGAGTGGTTTGCAACTTGCTCCAATATGCGTTCGCTCGGTTTTGCCGAGCTTTGTGAAAAGGGGAAAATGTCGTCGCGGCGACGGTCCACCCGCTCCTCGGCGGAGCCGCCCCCTTTCCGTCACGCCAAAGGCGTGCCACCTTTCCCGCTATCGGGAAAGTCTACCCCACAAGGGGGAATGTCAAGTAGAGCATGCAAAAAAATGCGTACCACCACTGTAAACAAAAACAACGCTGCCAGATGACACCGTTGTTTTGTGGCAGGGGAGACGCGATTCGAACACGCAACCTATGGTTTTGGAGACCACTACTCTACCGTTGAGCCACTCCCCTAAAAAATATAAATGAGATTTTGAAAACAGTCAAAAACTTAATTTCTTATAGTTTATAACATTTATCGATAATAGTCAAACGAAATTACTTGAATTTTTGAAAAAAGGAAAGATTTAATAATGAAAATCGTAACAATTTACACCGACGGCGCGTGTTCGAGCAACCCGGGACCCGGCGGTTGGGCTGCAATTTTAATTCACGGAGAGAAGAAAAAGGAAATTTGCGGCGGCGAAAAGGACACGACGAACAACCGCATGGAAATGCTTGCGGTCATAAACGGGCTAAAGGCGTTGAAAGTCGTGTGCAAGGTGAGCGTTCATTCCGACTCGGCGTACGTAGTCAACGCGATAAACAACGGTTGGATATACGGGTGGGTGAAAAACGGTTGGAAAACCGCCGATAAAAAGCCTGTAAAAAATCAAGAGCTATGGGAAGAACTTCTTGCGCTTTTGAAAAAGCACGACGTAACCTTTGTAAAGGTGAAAGGGCATGCCGACGACGAACTTAACAACCGTTGCGACTTTTTGGCGAGGGCGGAAGCGGAAAAGCTTAAAGTTGAAAATTGAAAGTTGAAAGTTGCCCTAACGCCGTATAGCGGCGCATTTTGCCACTGCGTGCGCCGGTGCCCTCAGTTACGTACGTTTTAGTACGCGCCTATCGGTCGCCGTCACCAGCTGTGTCAAACTGCACCACTCTCCGCCGTTAGGATAGTTGAAAGTTGAAAATTGAAAATTGAAAGATATGGTTGCGTTTCGCTCGGAAGCTTTTTCGGAAAGGTGTGTTTTTTCGGGAAAAGGAAGCATATATTTTTCTATATGAAAAAGGTTGTACGGAAAAATTTTGCGTTTATTGCCGCTTCGATTGTCGTAACGGTTCTTGCGGGCGTTGCGGCTTGCCTTTATTTGGAACTAAAAAGGGATACCGATTATTTCCACGCGGCGGTAAAAATTGCTTTCGCCGTGTGCGGAGCTTATTTGTGCGGGGCGATAATCGCTATCGTTTTTAATAAAGAAAAACTTGTGAGAATACTTTTTACGGCGGGAATTTTAACCGTCGTTGTTCTTTTGTTTTTGTATTTTTTAGAGAAAACGGGGCTAAAGGAAAGGTTTACTTCCGTGGAAGAGGTTATAAGATTCGTTCGCGAAAGGGGAGCGTTTGCCGCGCTTGCGCTTTATATAATCACTTTTTTGCAAGTCGTGATTTTACCAATCCCGGGAATAGTGACTTTTACGGCGGGCGTTAGTATCTTCGGCGTGTTCTTAGGCGGGCTTATCTGTTTTGCGGGGATATTCACGGGGTCGCTCGTCGCGTTTTTGATAGGGCGGAAAGCGGGCGTAAAAGCCGTTTCGGTTTTTTTAGGCGAAGACGTTCTCGAAAAAACGCTTAAAAAATTCAACGGTAAGGACAAACTTTTTTTGACAATCGCGTTTTTGTTTCCGTTTTTCCCCGACGACGCGCTGTGTTTTGCGGCGGGGCTTACTAACATGAGTTTTAAATATTTTTTCTGTATGGCGTTTATAACCCGTCTTATCTCGGGCGCGTTTTCCGCACTTTCAATCGGAGGAATGCTTATTCCGTTCGACAGCGCGTGGGGGATTGCTTTGTGGGTGTTGTTCGGTTCTTTTATGGCACTTTTCACGTATCTCGTTTACAAAAACGGAGAAAAAGTCGGAGAAACGGCTGCAAAAACGCTGACAAAATTGAGAAAAACGTTCGCGCGTAAAAAACAATGCCGTAAAGACTTGCAAAAAAAATCGAATTGTGCTAATATATCAAAGATAAATTTGGAGTAAAACTATGATTGACGGAAAAAATCTCGTTGAAAAACTGCTCGTTTACGGAGCGGAAAATCTTCATATGAGCGCGGACGACGCCGAACTTTTGCGCGTGCTTTTGTACATGTGTTTGCGCCTCGAATATTCGGAAACACAAAAAAAGCCGAGAATTTCTCGCGTTATTTTTTCCGCGCTCGACGAAGAGGTGAGAGCCTATATAAAAGAAAACGGGCTTGACGAGAACGGAAGCGGAGATGAAATAGTTTCGTGCGTGTTCGGGCTTATTACGCCCTTGCCGTCGGCGATAAACAAGACCTTTAAAACCTTGCGCGAGAGAATGTCCGCGCAGAAAGCTTGCGATTATTTTTACGAAACGGAAAGAAACAACGGCTTTATAAGCCCCGTCAAGTTTGCACGGATAGAAACGAAAAATCACTATTCTTCCGAACTCTACGTTATGGATGGCGAATACGTGAAAAAGCCGACGGACATTGCGGCGTGCGGGAATTATAGGGGCGTTTCTTTGAGCTTTGACGGCAAGGACTTTTGCTTTTATTACGCGCCCGACGAGGACTTTGAAAAACAAGCCTTTTTAACACCGCAACCTAAGGAAAGTTTCCCTTTAAACGACGAATATTTAGACGGGCTTTTCAACTTTATAGAATACGCGCCTTGCTTTTACGGCGCGGCTACCGTCGCAAAGGTGAGCGGCACGCCTATGTACGACCGCTTTATGCTCGGCGAAAATCCGTTGCCCGCGCTTTCGTCCAAAATAAAAAGGCTTATGACTTGCGAGGCGTACCCGGACGTCGAAGCGGGAATAACCGATTGGGGCGTTAACGATTTGCGGCTTTCGTCTTATAACAGAAACACGCTTGTAAAGCTTGCGTGCGAAACGATTGCAAGCTGGCAAAGTTACACGGAAGAAGGCGACGAGGAAAACCTTTCGCGTTATGTTACGGCGTTTTGCAGACTCGGCTCGGATAACAGATATTCCATCGACCTTTTGTTCCATAAGTCGCTCGAGCTCCCTTACTTCGAGCTGCCCGCGCCTTTGAACGAAGTTTTTAAAAATTCGCATTATATAACTCGTTTCGCCGGTTACTTCGCGCTTAAAGACGAATTCTCCGAAAAATTGAGAGAGGCGGAAGAAATGCTTACGGCTAAGACGGGACTTGACGAGGATAAACTCGAAGAGAGCAAAAACCCGCTTGCGGGACTTGTTCGCGACGCGGCGGAAAAAGAGGGCGTTTTCCGCGACGAAAGAAAAGCCGAAGCCGCGCTTTTGGAAAGGCTTTTCGCTATGATTGACGAAGCCGTCGCAGAAAAAGCCGTTTACGGCGACGACGAAAAAGGAGTTATGGGGTTAAAAAGCTTTCTTTCTTCGGTCGGGCTTAAAGGCTGAAACGTCGTTTCGAAACGGATAAAAGCCGACTTTATGCAAAATAAAATAAATTTTTTAAGGCGGAAAAATATTTTTCCGCTTTTTTTGTTGCAAAATTATTCTTCGGAGTGTATAATAATCGATGAATATTATATTACGGAGGAACTTATGGATAAAATAAGCTTGCTACAAAGCCGCAGAAATGCGCTGCTTCAAGCCGGCGAAGCGGTCAGAAAGTCCGTTTCCGCTCTCATTGACGCAGACAGTTTTGTGGAAACCGACAGTTTCAGCTTTTCCGGTAATGAGTTTTACGGTGAGAATGCGGAAGGCGAAGGCGTCGTAACGGGGCTTGCGACTCTCGAAGACACGCCCGTAGCGATAGTCGCGCTCAACGCTGCAGTTTTAAGCGGCGGTCTTACCCTTGCGGGGTGCAAAAAAATCGTAAAATGTCTTGAAAAAGCCGAAAACGCTTCGGCTCCCGTCGTTTATCTTCTCTCTTCGCAAGGCGTTGTTGCCGGCGAAGGCGTGAATGTACTCGAAGGAGTTGCCGAGGTCGTTGCAAAAATGGACGAACTCAAAGGTTACGTTCCGCAATTCGCTGTTGTTTTAGGCGACGTTTTAGGTTCCGCTTCGCTTTTCGTTGCGGAAGCCGATTACGCGTACTACCTCAAAGACAGTTGCGTATCTTACGCAAGCCCGCTCGTTATCGCGGCGAAGAGCAATCTTTCCGCGGATAAGGCTAAAATCGGCGGAGCGGCGGCTACGGAGTACACCAACCTCGCTACCTTTACGGTTGAGAGCTTGGAAGAAGTCAAGGATTCTATCGCCAACGTCTTGAACGTTTTACCCGCTTACGGCGGAGAACTTTTGGAAACGGGCGACGACCTTAACAGAGCTTTCCCCGGTCTCAACGAAAAAGCTTGCGCTAAGTGCCTACAAGAAGCGGTGTTCGACAAAGATTACTGCATAGAATTAGGCAAAGGTTACGCGCCCGAAGTGGTTACGGCTATCGGCAGAATAGGCGGATACTCGGCGGCGGCGATAATCTTTAACGGCGAAGAGGGCGTTGCGCTCACGAAGGAAAACGTTTACAAGGTAAAAGAATTCCTTTATTACTGCGACGACAACGACTTGCCCGTTATTACTTTCGTCAATACTCTCGGTATCGCCGAAAACACGAAAGTTTCCAACAGCACGGTATTAAAAGAAATAACCAACCTCGTGAACGCGCTCAAAACGGATATGCCGAGAATAAACGTAGTTTACGGAAAGGCTATAGGCTTAGGGTATACGTTGTTCGCTTCCAAGGCGTTCGGCGCGGATTATACTTATGCGTTCGCTAACGCCGAAATAGGTCTTTTCAATTCCGAAGTCGGCGCAAGGCTCGAAATAGCGGGAACGAGCGAAAAGATTGACGAGGCTGTCGAAAGATACACCGAAGAAACGATGGACGCTTTCAACGCCGCGAGAAACGGTTTTATCGACAACGTTATCGAACCGCAATTCGTTCGTCAGTATCTCATCGCCGCGCTGCAAACGCTTATTTGAAGGTGACGAAATATGAACTTATTATTAGCCGACGAATTGGTTAACGGCTTGATGGTTTTCGTTATAGGTTTGCTTGTAGTATTCTTCGGAATGACTATAATAGTACTCATCGTTACGCTTATCGGTAAGATAATGCAAGCGACGACGGGTAAAGAAAAACCTAAGACGGAAGAGGTCAAGGCGGAACCCGTAAAGGTCGAAGCCCCCGTTGCGGCTCAAGCCGAGGACGAGGTTGACGACAAGGTTAAAGCGGCTATCTTCGCCGCTATTGCCGCTTACTATTTCGATATGGGCAGCGGTTGCGAATTCAAAGTAAAAAGAATCAAAAGAATATAAGGAGTTTTAAATTTATGCGTAATTTTATAGTAACCGTTGACGGTAAACAATATCAGGTAGGCGTTGAAGAAGTCGGCGCGACCGCATGCGTAGCTCCCGTAGCCGCACCGGTTGCGGCTGCTCCCGTTGCCGCTCCCGCGGCTCCTAAGGCTGCTCCCGCAGCGGCGGCGCCCGCAAACGGAACAAAGTTCCTTGCGCCTATGCCCGGTATGATTAAAAAGTTGAGCGTTCCTAACGGCTCGACTGTTAAAGAAGGCGACGTTATACTCGTACTCGAAGCAATGAAGATGGACAACGACCTTACGGCACCTTGCTCGGGCGTTATCACTTACAAAACCACCGAAGGCGCGAACGTCGACACGAACGCTCTTCTCGCGATTATAGGTTGACGCTAAGGAGAAAAAACAATGGATTTTTCTCTCTTACTCTCCGGCGGCGGATTTTGGGGTAAGGTGGGAGAAGCTCTCGTAAACTTGTGGCAGTCGACGGGTCTTTTTCAAGGCGCGGACTGGCGCAACTACGTTATGCTCGCTATCTCGTTCGTACTCTTCTATCTCGCTATCGTCAAAGGATTTGAACCGCTTTTGATGTTGCCGATAGCTTTCGGTATGTTCATAGTAAACATTCCGGGCGTTTATCATATCCTTTTCGGTACAAAGGGTTACATAATCACGGAAGATTCCACAAACGCGGAAGTCGCAAGGGGAACGCTTTCCGAACTCCAAGCACTTTTCAACAATCCGAATCTGACGGTCGAATCGCTGACGGAGCTGTTGAAAAACGGCACAGACGTTGACAAGGGCGTAGGTCTTATTAACGATAGGGCTCACGGCGCGATGACCCTTTCCACCGAACAGGTTATACGCGACTTCGGTTTGTTCT
>ERZ808242.1399-NODE-1399-length-13477-cov-5.046416_pt1 | contig 13477 bp, 12 predicted proteins | sample MGYA00521244_ERZ808242 | MGnify/ENA primary metagenome ERZ808242 (study PRJEB31516, sample SAMN03275573) | gut metagenome | biome: mammalia-associated habitat; material: feces | host: Papio cynocephalus | place: Kenya | collected 2012-07-27 ... | reverse complement strand
ACCGGGGGATTGTGACCGGAGGGAATCCCTGGAAGGGGCCACACCAGTCTGCGTTACACTAAGGTATGACTGCCACTGGCAGTCATTGTTATTTTGATTCGCTGCGCGGAGCACCACTGGTTCGCAATGACATGTATTGTTCGAGAGATTGCAAAAATTAGTTTTACCCTCGTCCGTCACGGCTACGCCGTGCCACCCCCCTTTACGCAAGGGGAGCACCGGGCGGCCAATGGCCGCCCCTACATATTCTATTCCAGTTATGTCCACAGATCAGAAAGCATAGGAATGACCTGCTTTTTCCGGCTCATGATCCGAGGCAGGAAGGCGGTATTCTCCTTTGGCGTCACGTTGAAGGCCTGACGGATGGACTCGTCGTCGCCTGCATACAGAATCTGGGTGCCTTCCTTGAGCACATCGGTAGCCATGAGCAGCACCAGGTCGAAGCCCTTTTCCTCCTTGTGCCGGCGCATCCGCTGGAGGATCTCGTCCTTTCTGTCCAGCACGCCGCCGGAATCCACGCAGGTCAGCTGAGCCACCGCCAGGGAGTGACCCGCCACATGGAATTCCTTGTAGTCGGTAAAGAGCATTTCCTCCACGCTCTTGTGATCCACCGCCCCGGAGAAAAGCATCTTTCCCAGCTCGTCTAAGGACACGTTGGCGATCCGAGCCATCCGCTCCGCCGTGCGGATATCCCGCTGGGTGCAGGTGGGGGACTTGAACATCAGGGTGTCCGACAGAATGGCCGCCGCCATCATCCCCGCCAGCCCCGCCGAGGGCATGAGGCCCCGATCCTGAAACATGCTGGCAATGATGGTATTGGTGGAGCCTACCGGCTCGTTGCGCACATAAATGGGGTTGTTGGTCTGGACGTCCGCCAGCCGGTGGTGGTCGATGATCTCCAGGATCTCCGCCTGGTCAAGACCCAGAACGGACTGGGAGGCCTCGTTGTGATCCACCAGCACCACCCGCTTGCGCCGGGGGCGCAGCAGATGATACCGGGTCAGAATACCCACGACTTTTTCCTTGCCGTCCAGGATGGGGTAGCTGGGATGACGGTACTTGAGCACCACCTCCCGCACATCGTCCACCCGGTCGTTCAGGTGAAAGCCGATGAGCTCCCGGGTCTTGCAGATGCGCCCGACCGGGGTGGACTGGAACAGCAGGCGGCTGGCCCGGTAGGCGTCAAAGGGCGTGGAAATAATCACCGTTTCCGTGGGGAAATCCCGCAATTCCACAGGCAGGGAGCTTTGACACAGCACCAGGCAGCTGACGTTCATTTCCAAAGCCCTTCGCATCATGTCCGGCTGATGGCCGCAGAGCACAATGGACTCCTTCTTCTGGAACAGCAGATTCTCCTGGCTCTGGGGCAGGGCGATGACCACCTCGCCGGTGATGGTGTCCGTGTTTTCTCCGGCCTCGTTGAGAATCTTTCCCTCCAGCACGGACAGAAGGTTGAACAGCGGCACCTGCTCCAGCATACCGGAGGTAATGCCGGACATGTTGTAGCCGGCGATGTCCGTCCGGGAGAGGATGCCATACAGGGTGCCGTCTTCGTTGGCCACGGGTACCGCGGCAATGGCCGGGTAGGCCGCGAACTCGTCCCAGGCCAGACCCACGGACACCCCGGTGCTTAAGATGGGCGGGGTGTCGAAGTCCAGGTCACGAACCTGGTTGTACAGATTTGTGATCCGGTTGGGAGCCTGGAAGCCGAAGCAGTTCAGCACGTTCTGGGTTTCCTCGGAAACCGGCCCCAGGCAGGCGGCCTCGTATTCCCGGTCGCCGCAGGCGTTGCGCAGGGCGGCATAGGCAATGGCCGCCACAATGGAGTCAGTGTCCGGGTTCCGATGTCCGGTAACATAGATGGGATCCATATAAGCACCTCCGTATCTGTTCGGTATCAGGCAGTCACTTCACCTGCCAGGTTCTTTTGGAACAGTTCTCCGATTTCCGTCTGGCTCATGCCCTGGCCGATGGCCCACATGAGCTTGGTCATGGCGGCCTCGGTGGTCATATCCCGACCCTGGATGACCCCCAGCTCCAGCAGCTTATTGCCCACCTGGTAAACCTCCAGGTTCGCGCTGTCGTACAGGCACTGGGTGGTGACCACCACGCTGATGCCGTCCTCCACCGCCCGGCGGATGCCCCGCAGACCCTTGTGGAGCACGTTCACGCCCCCCAGGCCGAAGGCCTCGATGACAATGCCCCGGTAGCCCATGGCTGCCAGCATCTCAAAAATGGAGGGGTTCAGGCCGGGGGTCAGCTTCAGAAGAAACACGCTCTTGCTGATCTGGGGGCAAAGCCGGGGCTGGCCGGTCTCCCGCGGAAGCACCTGAGGATCCACCACCAGACCCAGATTGCTGACCTGAGCGGCATAGCGGGCGTTGACGCTTTCAAAGGCGGAAAAGCCGGAAGCCCGTACCTTCACTGCCCGGCAGCCCAGCATCACCTTCCGGTCGAAGGCCAGGAACACCCCCGGATGGCCGGAGGCCGCCATGGCAAAGGCGGTGCGCAGATTGTCCGGCCCGTCGGAGAGCATGTCCGCCAGGGGCAGCTGGGAGCCGGTGAACACCACGGGCAGGTCGATGCCCGGCAGCATGAAGGTCACGGCGGAGGCGGTGTAGGCCATGGTATCCGTACCGTGGGAGACCACAATGCCGTCGAAACCGTCCCGATCCTGGAAAATATGCCTGGCCAGCAGCTGCCATTCCTCCGGCCGGATGTTGGAGGAATCCAGGCAGATCACGTCCCGGACGGTAATGTCATAGTAGGTGCGCAGCTGGTTCAGCTCCCGCTCCATCACATCCGAGCGCTGAGGCTCCAGGCCATCCCCGCCGGGCAGGGAGGCGATGGTGCCGCCGGTGGTCAGCAGCAGAATTTTCTTCTTGGCGTCCATAGACCGGCTCCTTCCTTGTTTATCCTTGTATTATAGCCGAAAGGAGGGAAAATAGCAAGAAAAATCCAAGGAATTCTTCCGTCCAACCGTTCTTGTAGGGGGCGATGCCCTCATCGTCCCGAAACGAAAACCTATGTGTGTATTTCTACTCTCCATAAATATTTCAGTGCCGATCCCTCCGGGGGCAAGGTTCTTGTCTCGGCAAGAACCTTGAGAAGAAGCCGACGCAAGGGGCGCTGCCGAAAAGCCGCCCCGTTAGGAAACACTGAATAAATTGTCTGCGGCTGTGAGCGGATCTTTTCCGCCCACTCTTCGTCAGAAAAAGTGGGAAATACATCCAGTATTCCACCACTTTTTCTGCCTTGATTGGCCGAAAAATCTCTCGCTCACGGCTCTTGTCTATTTATCCAGTGTTTCCTCCAGAATCCCCCGGCCGCCCCAACGAACTGCGTCAGAATCTTTCGGCTTGCTACGGTCGGTTTATCAGAAAGAAAAGGCCGAAAGATACGGTGTCATTGCGTTATTCGATAGTCCCCGGAAGCGGTAAAAAAGCGGGCGGCCGATGGCCGCCCCGCAAAATTCTGTTCAGATTCCGGAAAATCCGCCCTACTTGCTGTCATCGTCGCTGGCCACCGCCGTCCGCTCGTCCACACGCTGGAGCGCATACTCCATGCTGCTCTTGCAGCTGTCCGTCACCTTATCCAGGAAATTGCCGTTGTAGGCCTGGATGGCCTTCTCAATGCGCACCACCCGGCGGTCGGAGTTTCCCACGCATTCCGTCTCCCGGACGGTGTAGATGGGATAGAGGGTGTAATCCGTCACCTTGGTGGTTCCGGCGTTGGCGTCCTTGGTAATCTCCAGATCCAGGATCACGGAATAGTTGGTCGCGCCCCGGGAGGCATCGCCGAAGAAATCGCCCAGAGAATAGGCAACCAATGTGCCCGCGCTTTTGTTGTAATCAATGGTCTGAAGGGTGTGGGGATGGGTGCCGATGATGACATCCACTCCGTTTTTCTGCAGGAGGTTCACAATCTGGGTCTGGGTTTTGCTGATGTCGTCGTTGTACTCACTGCCCCAGTGAAGCAGGGCAACGACCAGATCGGGCTTCTCCGCCTCCATGCTCTTGAGAATGGAGGTGATTTTCTCCTTGGCAATGGTTTTGTATTCCGTGGCGTAGTCCTCATAGAGAAGGTTCACCAGGTCCTCGTTGCCTGCGGGCATGCCCCGGCCGCCCAGACCCTTGGTGAAGGCCACGAAGCCCACCTTGATGCCCTGGATTTCCGTCATGGTGTAGCCCTTGGACTCCTTGAACTCGCTGGAGGAACCGAAGGCACCCACCGGCTCAATGCCCGCCTGGCGGATGGCGTTCAGGGTGGCCGTCAGGCCGTTCAGGCCGTTGTTGATGGCGCAGGAATTGGCCATCTGAAGCAAATCCACGCCGCAGCCCCGCAGTGCCGTCAATAGCTCTGCCGGAGCGGAGGTGGTAGCGGTGCCGTAGGGCTCGCCGCAGATGTTGCCCTCGAAGTTCATCACCGTCAGGTCAGCGTCGCTGAGTAGGGCGGACACGTCCTTGAATACCGGACTGAAATCATAGTTATTCACGGAAATGCCCGCATTCACCACCGCGTCGGTGACGTTCAGGTCACCGGCTGCCCGGATATGGATGGTGGTAATGGGGCTTTTCTGGGCGGGAGAGGTCTCCCGGGGCGCCTCGGTGGTAGCTGCGGTCTGCACCTGGGTCGGCGCAGCATCCCCGGCGTCCTTCTTCGTCAGCCGGTAAATCCCGAAGGCGCACCCGGCGGCCACCAGCACCGCCAGCAGCACCGTCAGCCGGAGTCGGCGTACCTGAGCCTGGCGGCGGGCCCGCTGGGCTTCCCGTTTCTGTCTTCGCTTGTCCATTGGATCGCCCTGCTGCGGCATCCGGATTCCCCCCTTGCTGAAAAATATGAAGATATTATACTCGTTTTTTCCCCGGAAAACAAGGTCTATCCTATGAACATACTTTGAATGGCCTTGTTCTTAAAATATGCTCTGGTTTCGTCGGCATTGCGGAGAATTTCCGCTTTCAGAGCCTGCAGATCCGAAAATTTCCTCTCCGGCCGGAGGAAGCGGTAGAATTCCAGCCGAATCTCCTTGCCGTAGAGGTCGCCCTGGTAGTCCAGAATCCAGGGCTCCACGGTGATGCCGTGGCCGCTCACCGTAGGCCGGGTACCCACGTTGGTCACGGCGGGATAGGGCTTGCCGTCTACGATACACAGGCACATATAGACCCCGAATCGCGGCACCGCCAGCTCCCGGGGCAGCTCCAGGTTCGCCGTGGGAATGCCCAGGGTGCTGCCCAGGTGCCGTCCGTGAACCACGGTTCCGGTGAGCAACTGGGGATGCCCCAGGAATTTCACCGCCGTGGCCATGTCCCCGTCCTCGATCCGGGCGCGGATATAGGTGCTGGAAATGCGCACACCGTTCAGGGTCTGCTCCGGCACCACCGCCCAGGCAAGACCCGCCCCCCGGCAGTAGTGCGCCAGGCGCAGGGCGTTTCCCGCGCCCTGCGCGCCGAACCGGAAGTCCTCGCCGCAGACAAAGCCCGCCGCTCCGTAGTCCCGGCGGAGCATGTCCAAAAAATCCCGCCAGGGGCAGCTGTGCATGTTCTCGTCAAAGGGCAGGGTGACTACCGTCTCCACCCCAAAATTCTCCCGAAGAAGCCGCTCCCGGTCGGCCAGGGTGTTGATGAGCCGGGGAGCCTGCCCCAGCACCAGAGCGTCCGGATGGACGCCGAAGGTAATCACCCCGAACCGGCACCGGGCCTCGGCGGCCAGCTCCCGGCAGGCCTTCAGCAGGGCGGCGTGGCCGATGTGAACCCCGTCAAAAAAGCCCAGGGCATAGATTGTCTTTTCCTTCATCGCGTTTTCCTTATGGTTGAAAGAAGCTCTTTAGAGTTGACATAACGCCGTCTTCCACTTTGGCCAGCATGAGAAATTCTCCGGCCTGGCTGTAGGCTCGGTAGGTACCCGGAGTCAGGGAGACCGAGAAGGGGTTGCCGTTCCGGCACCGGGTCTCCTGGTTGGCGGTCAAGGCCGCCGCCGGGTAATTCCGGAACATGGTGTCCACGCCCCGGAGATAGGCTTCCGGTTCCTCGGTGTCAAGCAGTGTTTGCAGGGGCACCGCTTCGGATATGGTGTACTCCCCCGCCGATATCCGGAGCAAGGAGTCCATGCAGCCGCCGCAGCCCAATGTTTCCCCAATGTCCTTGCACAACGTGCGGATATAGGTGCCCTTGGAGCAGCGAACCCGGAGCCGCAGGGTATTTTCGCCCCGCTCCACCAGGGTCAGCTCGTGAATGGTGACAGGTCGGGGCTGCCGCTCCACGGTTTTGCCCTTCCGGGCCAGATCGCAGAGCTTCTGGCCGTTCACCTTCAGAGCGGAATACATGGGCGGAACCTGCCGGATTTCTCCCCGGAAGGCTTCCAGAGCTTCCTGTAATTGTCCTTCTGTGAAGGACACATCCCTTTCCGACAGGACGGTTCCCGTCCTGTCCTCGGTGTCGGTGGTAATTCCAAGGCGGAGCACCGTCTCGTAGGTCTTTTCCGCGTGCTCGAAAAATTCCACAGCCCGGGTGGCTCTGCCCACGAACACGGGCAGCACTCCCGTGGCCATGGGATCCAGCGTTCCCCCGTGGCCGATCCGCCGGGTACCAAACACCCGGCGCAGCCGTGCGGTCACATCCTGACTGGTCCAGCCCTGGGGCTTGTCCACAATGACAATTCCGTCCATCAGGCAAGCTCCAGCATGGCCTTTTCCACCGCAGAGGCGGCGTCCTCCAGGGACATTTTCAGGCTGGCGCCCGCCGCCCCCTTATGTCCGCCGCCGCCAAAGGGCTCGGTGACCCTGGTGGCGTCGTAGCCCGGAATGGCCCGGACGGAAATCTTCACGTCCCCTTCCCCGGTCTCCCGCAGGGTGGCCGCGATGCACACGCCGGCAACCGTTCGGGGGAAGGAGGAAATGTTGTCCATATCGTCCTGGGTCACGCCGATGTCCAGCTCCACCTGCCTGGGGATGGCGCAGATAGCCATTTTGCCCTCCGCCAGCATCTGCATATGCTCCACAATCCAGCCCTGCATTTTGAGCTTGGCCAGGGTGTTGGTCTCGAAAAGCTCCTGATTCAATTCGTAGATCCGGGCTCCGGCCTGGGCGCATTTGGCCGCCGTCAGGAAGGTATGGGCATCGGTGTTGGCGTAACGGAAGCAGCCGGTGTCCGTGGAAACGCCCACATATACCGCCTCGGCAATATCCCGGTCCGGCTCCACGCCCATTTCCGCCAGCACGTCCCAGACGATCTCCGCGCAGGAGGCACTGGCCGCGTCCACCAGCTCCTCCTGCGTAAAAGAGGTGGCACTGGCGTGGTGGTCGATCCGCAGGGCGATGCTTCCCTGAAGGCTCTGGAAGCACGCAGGAAGCATACTGGGGGAAGCCACGTCCACGCTGACAACGGTATCCCCGGTTTCGGCGGTTTCCTTGGTCAGACCCATATGGAGCCACCGGAACCGGTCGGATATCTCCGGATTTTCCAGAATATAGGCGGTTTTTCCCAATTTCCGCAGTCCCCGGCACAGTGCCGCGCCGCAGCCCAGGGTGTCCCCGTCCGGACGGCGATGGGTCAGGATGGCATAATGGTCATGGGAAACCAGAAAGGCGGCGGCCTCAGTCTTTCTCAGTTTCTTCATCGTGCGTTACCCCCAGAGAGTTGATGAGATCCAGCATTTTCGCGCCGTAGGTAATGGAATCGTCCTCTTCCCAGACGATTTCCGGGGAATAGCGCAGCCGCAGATTGCTGCCCAGCTGACGGCGAAGGAACCCGGCGGCGGAGCGAAGTCCCGCCATGGCCTCCTTGGCCCGGTCGTTCTGAAGGAAGCTGACGTAGACCTTGGTATAGCGCAGGTCGGGGGTGGTCTCCACCCGGGTGATGGAGATCATAACATCCTGCACCCGGGGATCCTTCACCGTCCGCAGCAGGGCGGACAGCTCCTTCTGGATTTCTTCGTTGATGAGCAAAATTCGATTGGATGCCATGTTACATCCTCCTGTATCTAGTACTATTGATAAAAATTTCGATCGACTTTCCACATAAGGAAGCTCTGATTCAATCGACAAGAGCTGACAGCGAGAGATTTTTCTCTAGCCGAAGGGTTCAAACGCGGAGGAATACTTTGTGTATTTCCCGCTTCTGAAGCCGCACGGATTGAGGAAAAGATCCGCTGCTCAGCCGCCGACGGTTGATTCAGAGTTTCCTTAAAACAAATTGCCGCGCCGCGGTTTGCGGCGCGGCAAAAAAGGCTTAACGTTTCACTTCCTGCATGATATAGCACTCGAAGATATCGCCCTCGCGGATATCATTGAACTTCGCCACGGTCATGCCACACTCGAAGCCGGCGGTGACCTCCTTGGCCGCGTCCTTGAACCGCTGCAAGGAGCCGATCTCGCCCTCGTGCACCACGATATTGTCCCGGAGCACCCGCACCAGGGAGTCTCTCGTGACCTTGCCGTCCTTGACCATACAGCCGGCCACGGTGCCGATGGCGGAGACCTTGTAGGTCATGCGCACCTCGGCGTGGCCGATGACCACTTCCTCGTACTTGGGAGCCAGCATCCCCTTCATGGCGGCCTCGATCTCGTCCACGGCGTCGTAGATCACCCGATAGAACCGCATATCCACGTTCGCCCGGTGGCCGGAGGCCTGGGCGGCGGCATCCGGCCGGACATTGAAGCCCACGATGATGGCGCCGGAGGTGGAGGCAAGCAAGATATCGCTTTCGTTGATGGCGCCCACGCCCGCGTGGATCACCCGCACCCGAACCTCGTCGTTGCTCAGCTTCTCCAGAGAGGACTTGACGGCCTCGGCGGAGCCCTGGACATCGGCCTTGACGATCAGGGGCAGCTCCTTCATTTCGCCCTCCTGCATCTTGGCAAAGAGGTTGTCCAGCGTCACCTTCTGCTGGAGCTGTGCCGCGGCATCCTTCTGAGCCTGACGACGCTGCTCCACCAGCTCCCGGGCCATCCGCTCGTCGGTGACGGCGTTGAACTCGTCGCCGGGGGTGGGCACCTCGGCCAGGCCGGTGATCTCCACAGGCACGGACGGGCCGGCGGACTTGACGGTGCGTCCCTTGTCGTTGGTCATCACCCGGACACGACCCACGGCGGTGCCGGCAATGACAATATCGCCCTGGTTCAGGGTGCCGTTCTGCACCAGCAGGGTCGCCACAGGGCCACGGGACTTATCCAGGCGAGCCTCGATGACGGTGCCCTTGGCCCGGCGGTTGGGGTTGGCCTTCAGCTCCTGCACCTCGGCAGTCAGCAGCACCATTTCCAGCAGCTCGTCCAGGCCCTGGCCGGTTTTGGCGGAAATGGGCACGATGATGGTATCGCCGCCCCACTCCTCGGGCACCAGGTCGTATTTCGTCAGCTGCTCCTTGATCTTATCCGGGTTGGCGGTGGGCTTATCCATCTTGTTGATGGCCACGATGATGGGCACCTCCGCCGCCTTGGCGTGGTTGATGGACTCCACGGTCTGGGGCATGATGCCGTCGTCGGCGGCCACCACCAGAATGGCGATGTCCGTGGATTTCGCGCCCCGGGCACGCATGGAGGTAAAGGCCGCGTGGCCGGGGGTATCCAGGAAGGTGATCATCTGGCCGTTCACGTCCACGGTGTAGGCACCGATGTGCTGGGTAATGCCGCCGGCCTCCCCGGCGGTGACGGAGGTCTTCCGGATGGCGTCCAGCAAGGAAGTCTTGCCGTGGTCAACATGTCCCATGACCACCACCACGGGGGCACGGGTCTGAAGCTCCTCGGCGGTGTCCACATGGTCGTCGATGATCCGCTCCTCGATGGTGACGGTGACTTCCTTCTCCACCTTGCAGCCCATTTCCGTGGCCACGAACTCGGCGGTGTCGAAGTCGATGGTCTGGTTGATCCCGGCCATAACGCCGTTCTTCATCAGGCACTTGATGACCTCGCCGGCGGTCTTCTTCATCCGGGAGGCCAGCTCGCCTACGGTGATTTCGTCGGGAATTTTGACCGTCAGCGGTGCCTTCCGAGCCACCTCCATCTGGAGCCGGCGCATTTTCTCCTGCTCCTCGTTGCGGCTCTTGCTGCCCCGGAAATTGCCCTTCTGCTGCTTGTTCTGCTGCTTGCCCTTGCCGCCGCCGATGCGCTGCTTGCCGCCCTGGTAGTTCTGAACCCGCTCGGAAACCAGGTTATCCACATCGGCAAAGCGGTTGGAATTGACCTGCACCGCGGAGGTATCCACCACCCGGCGTTCCCGCTTGCGCTCCGGCTCCTTGGGCTTGTCGGCCTTGGGGGCTGCCGCCTGCTGGGCGGGCTGGGGCTTGGGGGTGTTCTGGGGGCGGGCATTATTATTGGTATTGCCGGTGGCCTTGGCCTGCTGCTGGGCAGGCTTCGGGGTTTCCTTCTGAGGCTCGGCCTTAGGCGCGGGCTTGGGAGCGGTGGCCTTCACGGCGAACACCTGCTCCAGGGAGCTGATCTGGTGGTTCTGGGTCATGTACTCGAACACCATGTTCAGCTGGCTGTCTTCCAACGCCTGGGTATAGGACTTGGGCTTCTCCCCGAATTTTCCGATGATCTCCGACATTTCCTTGGGGGTCACGCCGAAATCCGCGGCGACCTCCTTAACACGATACTTGACAAAACTCATTCTATAAAAGCACCTCCATACTTGGATACGCAAACAAACGAGGCGGTCAGCCTCCCGGCTTTCCTTCCCCTGGGAAGCTCTGAAGAAGTCGCCGGCGGCTGGACAGCGGATCTTTCGCCCCCAGCCTGCGGTCTGAAAGGCGGGAAATACACAAAGTATTCCTCCGCTTTCCAGACCTTGCCTGGGAACAAAATCTCTCGCTGCTAGCTCTTGCCGATTTCTTCAGAGTTTCCCTTACTTCTTTCCCTTTTTCAGGTTCCTTTGATGAGCCTTCGCTTCGGCCTGACGCTTTTTCGCCTTGGCGGCCTTCCCGGTGAGCACTTCCAACGCCTGGGTCGTTTCGGGCTTCGGGGGCAGTGCCTTCACCAATGCCAGAGCCAGCCGCGCGTCCGTAATAGCGGCGATGGCCAGGCTGGTTCTGCCCACGGCGAAGCCCATTTCCGCCTTGGTCTGCTCCAAGCGCAGGCACTGCTGCTCCGTGCCGGCGGCGTAGGACTTGGCTCGCCGCCAGGTATGATCGGAAGCGTCCGCGGCAACCAATATCACATAGGCCTTTCCTGCCCGGGCGGCGGCACCTACCGGCTCCTCGCCCAGCTCCGCCAGGCCGCCCTTCCGGGCAATGGACAGATAGCCCAGAGCCTTACTGCTGTTTTCCACCGGCGGCCTCCATTTCCTTCTGAAGCCGGCCGTACACATCCTCGGGAATGGCGACCTCCAGGCTTCTGTCCAGAGCCTTGGAGCGCAGCGCCTTCTTCAGACACTCCGGGTTCGGACACAGGTAGGCTCCCCGGCCGTTCATTTTCCCGCTGAAATCCAGGCTGACGCTCCCTTCCGGGGTGCGCACCACCCGGATCAGCTCCCGCTTGGGTCTGCGCTCCCGGCAGCCCATACATTGCCGCTGGGGAATTTTCTTCTGCATTCGGACTACCTCCCGGATTTTTTATTCCGTCTCCTGGGGCTCCTGAGGGGCTTCCGCAGGCTCGGCTTTCTCGGCAGGCTTCGGCTCCAGCTCTTCCGGCTCTGCCTGGGAGGCGGGCTTGATGTCGATCTTATAGCCGGTGAGCCGGGCTGCCAGCCGGGCGTTCTGACCCTCCTTGCCGATGGCAAGGGACAGCTGATCGTCGGGAACGATGCACCGGCAGGCCTTCTGGCCGGGGATCAGGGTCACGGAAATCACATCCGCAGGGCTGAGAGCCGCCCGGACATACTCGCAGGGATCCTCGCTCCAGACCACGATGTCGATCTTCTCGCCGCCCAGCTCCTGGACGACGGCACCCACACGGCCGCCCCGGGGGCCGACGCAGGCACCCACGGGATCCACACCCTCCACGGTGGCCCGGACAGCCATCTTGGAGCGGGAACCGGCTTCTCTGGCAATGTTGCGGATCTCCACCTGGCCGTCGGCAATTTCGGGAGTCTCCAGTTCGAACAGACGGCGCACCAGGTTGGGGTGGGTACGGGACACATGGATCAGGGGGCCACGATTGGCCTTATGAACCTCCAGGACGTAGACCCGGATCAGGTCGCCTTCCTTGTGCTTCTCCCCGGGAATCTGCTCGGAGGCACGAAGAACAGCATCGTAGGCCTCGGCTCCCTGGCCTACCCGGATAAACATATCCCCGGTGGTGGGGTCAATCCGCAGCACGGTGCCGGTGAGCAGCTCCTGAGCCTTGGAGGAATAGGATTCATACATCACACCCCGCTCGGCTTCCCGGATGCCCTGGATGACCACCTGCTTGGCGGTCTGGGCGGCGATCCGGCCAAACTTGGCGATGTCCACGGGAATGGCCACGGTATCGCCCACATTGGCGTTGGGGTTTATCTTCCGGGCGGCATCCAGCGGGATCTCCAGAGCCAGGTCGGTCAGCTCGTCCACAACGGTCTTGACCTGATACATGCTCAGGCCCTCCTCACTCAGGTTCACCACCACGTTCTCCGCGGGCACGTCCCGGTGATCCTCCCGATCCTTCCGGTACGCGTTGGTCAGAGCCTGCTTCAGCCGCTCGACCATATAATCCACGGGGATTCCCTTCAGCTTCTCCAGCTCCCGCAGGGAAGCGAAAATCTCCGCGCCGATGTCCACCTTGGGCGCTTCGGCCTGCTTCTTGGCTGTCTTTCTTGCCATGTTCGTGCCTCCTTAGAATTCCACGCGAAGCCGCACCTGGGCGACCTCGGATTTTTCAAATGGAATGGTTTCTTTCCCCGCTTCCACGGTGAGCTTTCCCTCGTTGTAGTCCTTCAGCACGCAGGGAATTTCCTTCAGGCCGTTTCGGGGTCGGTAGAGCTTGACGGTAATGGGGCTGCCCAGGAAACGCTGAAAATCTCCGGGGCGTTTGAGCACCCGCTCCAGCCCGGCGGAGCAGACCTCAAAGTGATAGGACGTGGGGATGGGATCCTTCTCGTCCAGAATGGGATCCATGGCCCGGGACACGGCCTCGCAGTCGTCTATGTCCACGCCGCCTTCCTTATCCAGGTACAGCCGCAGAAAATACTCGCTGCCCTCCCGGGCATACTCCACATCCCACAGCTCGCAGCCCTGGGCTTTCACAATAGGGCGGGCAAGCTCCGCCACCAGCTCTGTCACCTTCATGGGCTTCCTCCTTTTCGCTTACACCCTAAGAAGAAAGAGAGGCGCGCGCGCCTCTCTTTCCTACCTACATTCTACCTTTTAACGTGAGTATTATACCACCGATTGGGCGGTAATGCAAGGGGTTTTCCCCGGAAAATCGGACAATATTTTTCTTCCCTCCCGGCAAAAATCCCACAATCTGCCGAAACGCGCCCTTTCAGCGCAGCAAGGCCGCAGCAGAACACTGTCATTGCGAACCAGTCCCGAATAACGTATGTCATTGCGAACCAGTGGTGCTCCGCGCAGC
>ERZ808242.1397-NODE-1397-length-13501-cov-3.708389_pt1 | contig 13501 bp, 13 predicted proteins | sample MGYA00521244_ERZ808242 | MGnify/ENA primary metagenome ERZ808242 (study PRJEB31516, sample SAMN03275573) | gut metagenome | biome: mammalia-associated habitat; material: feces | host: Papio cynocephalus | place: Kenya | collected 2012-07-27 ... | reverse complement strand
TGGCATTGCTAATGTGGACGCTGCTATTGCGGCATACACCAGCAACGGTCAGTAATCCCCAACATTCTCCAATAATGGTCTGCACCCCCCGGGGTGCAGACCATATGAGAGCACCCGGACATCCGGGCGCTGTCATATGGTCTGGCGCGATCATAAAAGTCTATTTTGTCTCCCGTCCGGGAGATGCAGCAATATCAGCTTGAGAGGAGCAGAAACTATGAAGCGAAAACTCTTGATTCTGTCGGTACTGGCGATCTGCATCGCCACCCTCGCCGCCGGGACCCTGGCCTACTTCACCTCCGAGGGCACGGCGCACAACGTCATCACCACCGGCGGCGTGGAGATCACCCTCCGGGAGTGGGCGGACGAGGAAAAGAAAACGCCCTTCAAAGACCTCACCGGCATCATGCCCGGCATGACCGTCACCAAAATTGCCGAGGTCAAGAACACCGGCGCCTCCGAAGCCTGGGTGCGGGTGAAGGTGGAGAAGAACATCCGGCCGGAAGCCCAGGTCGAAGTCGATCCCGATCTGGTGGAGCTGACCCTCACCGACGACTGGACGGAGCGCGACGGCTACTACTATTATAATAAGCCCCTCAAGCCCGGCGAGGTCACCACCCCGGTATTCACCGCCGTGACCTTTGACGCCGCCATGGGCAATGAGTACCAGAACGCCAAGGCGACGGTGGACGTCTACGCCCAGGCCGTCCAGACCGCCAACAACGGCGCCACAGCCCTGGAAGCCGCCGGCTGGCCGAACCCGTAAAAAGGAGGAAGCGACATGAAGATCAAAAAAGCAATCGCGCTGATGATTGGCCTTGTCCTGATCGTCAGCCTGGCGCTTCCCGGCACCCTGGCCGTCTCCGCCGACCAGTCCGCCGCCACCGGCACCCTGACCCTGGCGGGCGGAACCGTTTCCTCCGTCCCGGAAGAAAAGGAAGCGTCCACGACGGAAGGAACGGAAGCGTCCACGACGGAAGGAACGGAAGCGTCCACGACGGAAGGAACGGAAGCGTCCACAGAGGGAACCGACCAGACCACCGCGCCCACCGAGACGGAACCCTCCGCGCCCACGGAAGTAACCGAGCCGACGCAGACGACCCTTCCCACCGAGCCGGAAACCCCGTCCTTCGACCCCCAGACCGTCTATGACCAGCTCATGGCCTGCACCACGGTGGAAGAAATGGACGCGATCCTGGACACCCTGACCGAAGAGCAGTTCGCCCAATTCACCGAGGAAATGCTCGAAGATATCAAGGCGCATTATGCCGAACTTGCTCCGGCGGATACTTCCGATTGGATTCCCGCCGTCAACGTGACCAATGTCGCGCCGCTGCTGCCCCCCGTTTCCGGCCGTTCGCCGCTGCGCACGTTTTCCGCTGTTGCCCCCTATGCCAATGACGCCACCGGCAGCGACAGCGAGGGAATGCACCGATCCAAAACCGCTACAGTGAATGATGACGGTACTTATACCATCCGCCTGGAAGCCTACGCCACCGGCGAAAGCGTCATCACAACCGTGGAAGAAGAAGTCCCGACCGACATCGTCCTGGTTCTCGACCAGTCCGGCTCGATGGCGGATTGTATTAACTGCGGCGGGGAGTTTGATGAAGGTAACGTCTGCTCTTTCCGTCAGGCCGGAACCGCAGGGACACTGACCCCGAAGGCTGGTACTGTTTATTATTATTATGACTGGTTTGGCGAGCATTATGATACTGCATACCATTGTGACGGCGCGGATGGACATACCGAAGGCTGGTACTCCTCCCACGGCTCGGCTTTTGGCTACGATTACTCTCAGAAGTTAATGGACAACACTCAGCTGTACGTCGGAGTGCGGCATCAGTCCCGCATAAGTGCTCTGAAAAGTGCCGTTACTTCTTTCGTTAACTCGGTTGCAGAAAAATCTAAGGGTGCCGACGGGACTGCAAACACGGAGGATGATATCGACCACAGAATCTCCATAGTTGGCTTTGCCAGCGATAATTGCGGAAGCTCGCGATACTGGAACACGGAGCTGTTGTCCACAAAAAACGAAGTCAATTATTCATCGGCGGGCGATAATGACTATAAAAACTCGCTTGTTTCTGCGTCTGTAAACGGCAGTGTGAACCCGAGGCTGACCACGGCCATCAACCGAATCACTGCAAACGGCGGCACAGCCATTAACCTCGGCACGGAGATGGCAAACAAGGTTCTGGAACAGCATAAGAATGATACGGGCAGAAACAAGGTTGTCATTATTTTTACGGATGGCGTGCCTGGTATATATACTGGTGATAGTGATGATTTGAGAACAAGCAGCTATGCAAATCCCGCGATTGCAAACACCTACAAGAGTGGAAACACCTATGGTGCGACGGTTTACACGATCGGCGTTTTCAGCGGTGCAGATGGGTCGAACCCGAGCAGCCTGACAGATAGCCCAAACTGGAATAATACTCCCGTCGCGAACAAGTTCATGCACCTGCTGTCCACGAACTATCCCGATGCCCAAGCTATGGACAATACCGGAGCCGTGAATGATAAGCTGTCGGGCAGCGATACTTACTACCTGTCCGCAGGTGACTCGGACGCGCTGAGCAACATCTTCCAGAAAATCAGCGATAACATCAGGGATGACAGCGTTAAGACCACGCTGGACGACAAGGCCGTCATCAAAGACATTGTTTCCCCGTATTTTAGCATTCCGACGGACGCCGAACAGATTACCGTCAAGACGGCGGTCTGCAATGGCACGGATAGTGACGGTAAGCTTACGTTCGGCACTGAAACGGATTCCGATCTGACAGCGACTATCTCCGGCGATACTGTTTCCGTCACTGGTTTCAACTTCAAGGAAAATTGGTGCGGTTCTGAGACTGCGGAGGGTAAAACTACCTATCGAGGCAAAAAGCTTATTATCGAGTTCAAAGTGGCACGTAAGGATGGTTTCCTCGGCGGCAACGATGTGCCCACCAACACCAGCGCCGGTGTCTACAAGGACGGCAATGCCGAAAAGCCGATTCTTGAGTTTGAACAGCCCACCGTCAATGTCCCTATCGATGACGTGAATGTCACGGCCACGGAAAAGAACGTATACCTGCTGGGCAGCGTGACCGCCGATCAGCTTAAGAACGACGCGACTGTCAAGGTCGGCGGCGTGGAACTCAAACTCGGTGAGACAAATTACGGCCTTGAGCCCTGGCAGACGGAGTACGTTAATATCACGGTTACGGTCACGGACGAAGACGGCAAAGAAATCCCCACCGACGGCCTGACAAGCCTGTCCGACGATACCGAGTACAACATTACTGTCAAGGTTACGCCGAATGAGCAGCGTCTTCCTGAATCTAGCGGCAAAGCGGCAACCGAGAGAACCGGCACGGGCAATGGTAACATCAACGTCTTCAAGCCGGAGCTGACCTTCAAGGATTCCACCGCTTACTATGGCGATGCTGTGCCAGATCTCGACGGCAATTGCACCAAGACCGAGTGGAAACATGGTAATGCGCTGAGTACGGCGGTAACTATGACCGGTGATGCGCCCAGACTTGACATCACCTGCGAGCCGGAAACCAGCAAAATCAGTGACGAAAAAATCAACACCATGCAGGATATCGGGGTTGATGTGACTGTAAAGATCGGCAGCACGGATGTAACCGATAAAACGACGTTCCATCACACGGACTGCGAAGATCAGACCTGCACGCTCCCGCAGGGCATGAAATTCCTGATCCACGTCAAATCCTGCACCCTGACCATTGAGAAGAAGGGCTGGGATGAGATCGACGAGAACCAGAGCTTCGTGTTCAATGTGACCGACGCGGCCGGAAACAGTGTCACGCGCGTGGTGATTGCGATGGTTGACATGGGCAGCCAAACCAGCAAGTCCGTCACCATCAAGGGATTGAAAGCTGGCACCTATACCGTCACAGAAGATACCGGCTGGAGCTGGCGCTATGAGCCGGAAGAGAATGGCCAGACGGTAACCCTGACGGCAAATACGGATAACGGCACAGTCACATTCACGAACGAGCGTGAGAAGGACAAGTGGCTGAGCGGCGATGCTTACGCCAAAAACGTCTTTGACTACTTTAAGAAGAGCAACTGAGAAAGGAGGCGGCAGTTATGTATCAAGGAACATATGTGAAAAAACGCAGAAAGTCCAGAACCCGCATGAACAGAGCGACGGTTCTGCTCATGGCCATTCTCATGCTGATCGGCGTGGTAGCCGGTTCCACCGTCGCCTACCTGATCACAAAAACAGACGATGTTGCAAACACCTTCGAGTACGGCCGGGTTTCCTGTGCGGTTAAGGAAGACTTCGACGGGAAAACGAAGAAGGAAAATGTGCATATTCAAAACACCGGCAATGTCAACGCATACATCCGGGCAACCGTTGTTGTGAACTGGCTGGATGAGGACAACAATATTGTCGCTTCCGTCCCGGAGGGATACAAATGTAATCTCACGGTAAATACGGGGGGGAACAGCAAATGGGTGCAAGGAAAGGGCGGATATTACTATTACACTTCGCCTGTCGCCCCTGGTGAATCTACAGAGGGTAGCTTGCTGACTTGTACAGTCGAGTATCCGGATAACAACCCGGAATATACACTTTCCGTTGAAATCCTGGCGACAGCCGTTCAGAGCGAACCTGCAAGCGCAGTATATAATGCCTGGGGCGTCACGTACCCACTCAGCAATTAAGGGGGCGGCAATATGAAAAAGCTATATAGAGCAATTCTTTCGCTGGTTCTGATGCTGCTGGTGCTCACGAGCCTGACCCTGACCGCCTTCGCCCAGAGCACCCAGTCCGGCGCGGACATCGTCTACGGGGGCAAGAACAAGCTGGTCATCACCCCGAAGTCCGGCAATCACACCAGCTCCGACCTGTTCGGCAATTTCAAGGCCGTGATGCCCGGCGATTCCGAAACCGAAACCGTCACCTTCCGCAACGAAAGCACCACCACCCGCACCAATTACGTGAAGCTGTACATCGTGGCCGTCCCCCACGGCGAGAAAAATATCCCCGTGGACAAGGACATCACCGATGTGGACGAAATGAACGACTTCCTTTCCAACTTCACCATGACCGTGGAGCAGGGCGATAAGGTGATTTTCGAGGGCGCGCCCAATGAGGTCGGCACCTTCGGCGGCACCGGCTGCTTGCTTGGCACCTTCCGCAAGGGCGAGGGAACGACCCTGACCGTGACCCTGACCATGGACATCCATGCGGACAACTCCGCCGCGAACCAAGAGGGCGAGGTGGACTGGAAGTTCATCACGGAGGAATACACCTCAAGCAAGGATCCCCTGATTCAGACCGGTCAGCTCAACCGACCCATCTGGGTGCTGGGCGTCGCCGGACTTGTCCTGGTGGCTATCGGCATCGTGCTGGTGGCAAAGAAAAAGGAGCGGAAAAATGCCTAAGAAATTGGGCATTGCCGTGATAGCGGTAGGAGCAGTGCTGATTTTGTCAGCACTGTTTCTGCTCATGTACAACCGCTGGGAGGACGCCCGCGCCGGCCGGCAGTCCGAGGACGCGCTGGCAAGCGTGGAGGCGGCCATTGCGACGCGTCCCACCCAGGCGCCCGCGGAAACCGTCCCGGCGGAGACGGAAACTGCCCCCACCGAGCCGACCCTCGACCCGGAAATGCCCACGACCGTGATCAACGGCTATGCATACGTGGGTTATCTGGAAATTCCCGCCCTGGAATTAAAGCTGCCGGTCATGTCCACCTGGGACTACACCCGGCTGCAAATTGCCCCCTGCCGCCAGTTCGGCTCGTCCAGGACGGACGATTTTGTGATTGCCGCACACAATTACCCGACGCACTTCGGCCGTCTCAAGGAGCTGTCAGAGGGCGACACCGTCATCTTCACGGACATGGAGGGCATCGTCAGCACCTACAGCATCCGGCGGATGGAAACGCTGAATCCGGACGCGGTGGACGCCGTCCAGAACAGCGGCAACGATCTGGTGCTCTACACCTGCACCAAGGGCGGCAAAACCCGGGTGACGGTGTTCTGCGACCGGGCGGATTGACGGGGCGGGGCAATCGAATATTCAAGAGGAAGCGGCTCCCGGATCCGGAAGCCGCTTCCTTTTCCCGGTAACAGGCCGCGCCGGTTCGGAATATGTTGACATGACGGGAAAGAAAGGGTAGAATGATAGCACGTTTTTTGAAATTCCGGAACCGGGAATGCCGTCCCGTGCAGTGCGTGCTTTGGGAGAGGCCGGGGAAGAGGGACTCCCATACGATCCGATGAAACCTATCGACAAGGAGAAGCAGCCATGTTTGAACTAAAAAAAACCGAGGGCAAAGCCCGTCGGGGAGAGTTTACCTGCGCCCACGGCACCGTCCAGACGCCGGTGTTCATGAACGTGGGCACCCAGGGCGCCATCAAGGGCGCGTTGAGCGCCAAGGATCTGAAGGACATCGGGTGCCAGGTGGAGCTGTCCAACACCTACCATCTGCATCTGCGCCCCACGGACACGGTGGTGCGCCGGATGGGGGGACTGCACAGGTTCATGACCTGGGACGGCCCCATTCTGACGGATTCCGGCGGATTTCAGGTGTTCAGCCTGGCCTCCCTGCGGAAAATCAAGGAGGAGGGGGTGTATTTCGCCTCCCACATCGACGGCCATAAAATTTTCATGGGGCCGGAGGAAAGTATGCAGATCCAGTCCAATCTGGGCAGCGATATGTGCATGGCCTTCGACGAGTGCATCGAGAACCCCTCGCCCCGGGACTATGTTCAGAAAAGCGTGGACAGGACGTACCGGTGGCTGGTGCGCTGCAAGGCGGAAAACGCCCGCCTGAACGCCCTGCCGGACACGGTAAACCCCCGGCAGATGCTCTGGGGCATCAATCAGGGCGGCACGTACGCGGACATCCGGGTGGATCACATGAAGCGCATTGCCGAGCTTGACCTTCCCGGCTATGCCATCGGCGGTCTTGCGGTGGGGGAGACCGCCCAGGAGATGTACGACATCATCGAGGCCGTGGAGGAACACATGCCGGCGGACAAGACCCGCTACCTCATGGGCGTGGGAACGCCCAGCAACATCATCGAGGCGGTCGCCCGGGGCGTGGATTTCTTCGACTGCGTCATGCCGGCGCGGAATGCCCGCCATGCCCGGCTGTTTACCTGGGAGGGCGCCATCAATCTGAAAAATGCCAAGTATATCACCGACGGCAGCCCCATCGACCCCCACTGCGACTGCCCGGTCTGCCGCCGCTATTCCCGCGCTTACATCCGCCACCTGTTCGTGGCGGAGGAAATGCTGGCCATGCGCCTGTCCGTCATGCACAATCTGTATTTTTATAACAAGCTGATGGAGAAGATCCGTCAGGCGCTGGACGAGGGACGCTTTGATGACTTTCGTCGGGAGTATTCGGAAAAGCTGGGGCGGAGGATATAAAAATTGTTAAGGAGAGCTTAAAAGCCCCCTTGCAATTTACGCAATAGATGGTATAATGGACGGGAAATAACACAAAAGGAGTTTTCCCAATGAATGTTTTGACTGGAACCACCTCTGCCAGCATGAGCAGCACCGTCATCATGCTGGTACTGATGATCGCAATTTTCTATTTCATGCTGATCCGTCCTGAGAACAAGCGGAAAAAAGAGGCCGAGCAGATGCGCGGCGCCGTGAAGAAGGGCGATAAGATCACCACCATCGGCGGCATCGTGGGCGTCGTTGTGGATGTGAAGGAAAGCCGCATCGTCATCGAGACCAGCGCCGACCAGGTACGTATCGAGCTGGAGAAGTGGGCGATTTCCTCCAACGAGACCGCCGCTGAGAACGCCAAGGCGGAGGCCAAGAAGGCGCAGGAAGCCAAAGCAAAGGCCAAGGCTGCGAAGAAGGCCGACAAGGCGAAGAAGGACTGATTACCGGTCGTTCCCAAGCTTCTGAGAAATTGGAAATCCGCCCGATGCCATTGGCATCGGGCGGATTTTGTGCGTCTGATGAACAAGAATAAGGAATTCTTAACCTCTCCGAAAAGACTTCCTAAAAATGCCGTGGTATAATGGGAAAAGTCAAAAAGGATGTGGTTATCATGAAAACGAAACAGCGGGCGGTGATCGCCGCTGCCGTTATTGTGCTGCTTGCGGCGGCGATCCTGGGGGCGAAGCCCGCATATAACCTGTATCGGGATATTTCCTTCTACTGCGCAGAGCGCACGGAGGCGGAGAAAACGGTGAAAGCCTTTGCCGAAGAGAAAGGTATTTCCTACGGCGAATACCCGCAAAGCCTGATCGACCTTTACGAACGCAACCCCGAGACGAAGGATTTCGTGCTGAACTACCCCTTCCGGAAGGACACGGAGGTCGATCTCAGCGCTTGGGAGGACAGCCGGACCGTGCCGCTGTTTTTGCAGTGGGATCCCATGTGGGGCTACGAAAAGTACGGCAAGGGCTTTCTCGCGGAGACCGGCTGCGGACCGACTTGCCTTGCCATGGTGGGCTACTACTATACCGGGGACGAAAACATGAATCCCCGTCAGGTCGCTCGGTTCGCCCAGGAAAACGGCTACTATTCTCAGGGCAGCGGTTCCTCCTGGACGCTGATCAGCGAGGGGAGCGGGGAGCTGGGGCTGAAGGCCACGGAGATCCCCCTGGTCAAGAAAAAGATGGTGGACGCGCTGGAGGCGGGAAAACCCATCATCTGCGCCATGGGGGAAGGGGATTTCACCACCACGGGGCACTACATCGTCCTGCGGGGCGTGGAGGACGGCCAATTTCAGGTCAACGACCCCAACAGTGTGATCAATTCCGAAAAGCTGTGGAGCTACGAGCAGATCGAGGGGCAGATCCGGAACCTCTGGGTCATGGAAAAAGCGTAAAATCATTGAAAACGCCGTGCCGCAAGGGATTTCCTCAGCGGCACGGCGTTTTTTCGTTATTGTGCGTCCTTCTGCCGGCAGGCGTAAATGTAGGCGTTTTTGTAGTCGCCCATTTCCCGGTAGCAGATCTCCAGCTCCCGGAGGACGCTGTACGCCCCTTCGGCGGCGAGAAAGCACTGCGCCGCTTCCGGAAATTCTTTCAGCGCCATGTGGCATTTTCCCCGGAGAAAGTTCCAGCGGGGCGTGGTGCGGTTTTCTGCTCCGTCCAGAAGGTGGGCGGCGCGTGGGACGTCTCCATTGGCCAGCGCCGACGCGGCCTGCACGGTCAGCACTTCATCCATTCCGGGAAAATTAACGACTTGCCCCGGAATGCGGGCAAGGAGCAGAAGTCTGCGCTGCTCCAGATCTTCGGAATAATAGACCGCGTCCCTTCCCAGCGCGGCGACGGCTTCCAGAAGCTCCAGAGCGTATGGTTCCCGCCCGTCCGAGATGGCTTCCTCGGCAAGATGAAGTCTTACAAGAATTTCCAGCAGCTGCCGCTCCCGGCTGTAAATTTCATCCGGGGCGCGATACTGCGCCAGCGCCTGCATCGCCCCGGCGTAATCCTTCCCGTCAAACAGCCGCCGGGCGGCGGTCATGACCGCCTGATTGGGAGAACAGACGGTATCTTCCTCTAAAAAATAGCTCACGGGCTTGCCCAGCCGCGCGGCCAGATACGCAAGCGTTTTCATGGACGGCCGGGCGGCGCCATGCTCAATGCGGGATAGCATATTCCGGGTGATCTCGTCCCCGCAAAGCGCACGCTGGGACAGCCCCGCTTTCAGCCGCGCCAGGCGCAGTTTTTCTCCAAGCTCCATAGCAGCCCTCCGTTCCGCTTTCATAGTCGAATGGATTATACCATGCTTTTTTTCATTTTTCCACCGTTACAAAAATTTCATTTGCTATTTTCCCGAATTTCGTTTATAACAGTCATAGCATCAGCTGACAAGGGGACACATGCCCGTCGGACGCTGTTTGGAGCCGGGAAAACCATGTGTCCCCTTGCCAACTGATGCAAACGCCAGCTTTGAAACGGAGACGTATTTATGGATATCCGAAACACCCGCCAGCTGAAGGAGCTTTCCGCCGGACGGCTCGCCAACGCCCGGGATGGGCAGAAAATTGTTCTGTATTATTCGCTGATCACCGTCGCCGTGTCAGCTGCGGCGACCGGTGTCAGCTATGCTCTGAGCCGACAGATCTCCGAGACCGGGGGCTTAGGCAGTATGGGCGTCCGCTCCGCCCTGACCACCGCCCAGACGCTGCTGCCCATTGCGCAGTCGGTTTTTCTCATGTGCCTGACGCTGGGATACCTCGCCACCATGCTCCGCATTGCCAGGGGGCAGTACGCTTCCCCCAACGGGATGCGGCTTGGCTTTGACCGGTTCTGGGTGCTGCTGCGCTGCACGCTGCTGAAGGGGCTGATCTTCGGCGGCGTGGCCGTGGCCAGCCTGTACGTCGCCATGATGATCTATATGATGACGCCCCTTTCCGATTCGGCAGTGGATATTCTGATGCCCCTCGTCAAAAATGCAGGCGCCTCCGGCATTGCGCTGGACGACGCCACCTATGCCCGGCTCATGGACGCGACGATGCCCGCTATGGGGATTTTCGGCGTGCTGTTTCTCGCCCTTGCCGCGCCGCTGTTTTACCGCTACCGTATGACGGATTATCTCATCATCGACCGCCCCGGCGCCGGCGCGCTGGCGGCGCTGCGGGACAGCCGGATGATGACGAAGGGCAGCCGCTGGAATCTGTTCCGATTGGACGTAAGCATGTGGTGGTACTACGCCGCCGTGCTGGCGTCCACCGCAATCGGCTACGGCGATCAGTTTCTGCCTGCGCTGGGCATCACCCTGCCTTTCTCCGATACCGTCGCCTACTTCCTGTTCTTCGGCGCGTATCTGGCGGTGATCTTTGTCATTTACTATTTCCTGCGCAACCGGGTGGAGGTCACCTACGCCCTGGCCTACGATTCCCTCCGCCCCCGGGAGCCGGAGAATAACGGAGCGGTTTTAGGAAACATTTTCCAGATGTAACCGTCCTTTTTACAGCATAACCCGGCATGATTCGTCATGCCGGGTTATCTTATGCCGTTACGCCGTCGTGGAGCAGGTCTGCCAGGGTGATCCCCTCAAAGAACCCGTCGATCATTCTGTCCAGCTTGTCCCACATGGGCTTGGTCTGACAGCATTCCGTCCGGGAGCAGGCCGATGCGCCAATGGAGGTGCAGGACACCGCGCTTAAGCTCCCCTCCGTCAGCTTGAGGATGCTGCCGATGGTGTATTCCTCCGGGGGACGGTTCAGGCGGTAGCCGCCGCCCTTGCCGTGGACGGCGTCCACGAATCCGGCCTTGGACAGGGTCGTCATGATGGATTCCAGATATTTCAGGGAAATACCCTCGGACTCCGCGATCTCCTTCAGGGGAATGTACTCGTCCCCGCCCCGCTGGGCAAAGCAGACCATCACCCGCAGAGCATAACGCCCTTTCGTGGATACGATCATACGCTCTCGCAGTGGGCGCAGTGCTCGCAGGCGGGGAAGTCCTTCTCGTCGTAGGGGATGCCTTTGCGGTCGAAATAATCCTGAAGCGCCTTCTTGATGGCCTCCTCTGCCAGAACGGAGCAGTGGAGCTTGTGGGCGGGCAGGCCGTCCAGCGCCTCCGCCACGGCCTTGTTGGTCAACGCCATGGCCTCGTGGATGGATTTGCCCTTGATCATCTCAGTGGCCATGGAGGAAGAGGCGATGGCACTGCCGCAGCCGAAGGTCTCGAACTTCACGTCCTTGATGATGTCGTTCTCAATTTTCAGGTAGATCTTCATGATGTCGCCGCACTTGGCGTTTCCGACTTCGCCGACGCCGTCGGCGTCCTCGATCACACCCACGTTTCTGGGGTGCAGAAAATGATCCATAACTTTTTCACTGTACAGTGCCATAATTTCATTCTCCTTATCAAAAATTTTTGCCGGGGGGCGGTTACAGGATATACTGCCGTTTGCCGGTCTGCAAATCCCGCCATACGGGGCTCATGTTCCGCAGATACTGAACGACCTCGGGGACGACCTTCAGAATGTGGTTGATCTCTTCGTCGGTATTGTACTCGCTGAGAGACAGCCGCAGAGAGCCGTGGGCAACGTCGTGTACCCGCCCGATGGCCAGCAGCACGTGGCTGGGATCCAGGCTGCCGGAGGTGCAGGCGGAGCCGGAGGAGGCGCACACGCCCTTCATATCCAGAAGCAGCAGCAGACTTTCACCCTCAATGCCCTCAAAGCAGAAGCTGACGTTGCCGGGCAGACGGTTCACCGGGTCGCCGTTCAGGGCGCTGTGGGGGATCTTGCTCAGTCCCTCGATCAGCCTGTCCCGCATGGCGGCGACTCTGGGCATGTTCTCGTCCATATGGTCGCAGGCTTCCTTCAATGCAGCCGCCATGCCGCAGATCCCGGGGATGTTCTCCGTACCCGCGCGCTTGCCCCGCTCCTGGGCGCCGCCCTCGATGATGCTCACCAGGGGGAAGCCCCGGCGGACGTACAGCGCGCCCACGCCCTTGGGACCATGGAACTTGTGGCCGGACAGGCTGAGCATGTCGATGTTCTGCTCCTTGACGTTGATGTGCAGGTGGCCGACGGCCTGAACGGCGTCGGTATGGAAGGGCACGCCCGCTTCCTTACAGACGGCGCCGATCTCCGCAATGGGCAGGATGGAGCCGATCTCGTTGTTGGCGTACATGGTGGTGACCAGGCAGGTATCGGGGCGGATGGCGTCCTTCACCTGCTGAGCGGTGACGTTGTGACCCTTCCGGACGTCCAGATAGGTAACTTCAAAGCCCTCTTTTTCCAGCTTCGCCAGGGTGTGCAGTACGGCGTGATGCTCAAAAGCGGTGGTGATGATGTGCTTTTTGCCCTTCTTCTCGCCGCAGCGGGCGGCGGAGATGATGGCCTGATTGTCGGCTTCGCTGCCGCCGGAGGTGAAGATGATCTCCCGGGGTTCGCAGCCCAGGCACCGGGCGACCGTCTCACGGGCGGCGTCCAGAGCTTCCTTCGCCCTCTGACCCACGGAGTGCAGGCTGGAGGGGTTGCCGTAGATTTTGTCGAAATAGGGCAGCATGGCGTCGATGGCCGTGCGGCTCATGGCCGTTGTGGCCGCGTTGTCAGCATATACTTGCATATTATAGATTCCTCCCAAGGTATTTACCTAGTAAGTCTATGGGTAATATAGCATCACCAACCTACTTTGTCAATAGGCAAAATAAAAATCGCACTCAAGTCAAAAAACGCCAAAGACCCCAGTCTGTTCCTCATTTTTCGACATTTACAGCGGTTATGTTTTTCTGCCCGGGTCATATTAACAAGGCAGGCACGAACATGAGGAGGGCTGAAAAATGAAACGAATCGGGAAATTTCTGACGATTTTTGCTGTCGCGATGACGCTGCTTCCTATAAACGCTCAGGCGACCGAGCTTCTGATCCCCGTAGGAAAAATCGTCGGCTTGCAGCTCAGTGACAATACCGTCACGGTGGCTGCCTTTGACGATGTTCTGGGCGCCGAGGCCAAAACCGCCGGACTGAAGATCGGCGACGAGATCGTCCAGATCGACACCACCGCCATCAACTGCACCGAGGACGTCC
>ERZ808242.1396-NODE-1396-length-13514-cov-8.280481_pt1 | contig 13514 bp, 16 predicted proteins | sample MGYA00521244_ERZ808242 | MGnify/ENA primary metagenome ERZ808242 (study PRJEB31516, sample SAMN03275573) | gut metagenome | biome: mammalia-associated habitat; material: feces | host: Papio cynocephalus | place: Kenya | collected 2012-07-27 ... | reverse complement strand
TTAATGCAGCGGTAATACCGGCCAATGGATCTACGTCAAAGTTTTGAAAAGTCTTTATGGGAAAGTACTGATTGTCCGTTAGGACTAATTCGTCAATAGCAGTAACGGGGTGTGCGCTGGCAGTGCTAGCATAATCTTGAGTGGCCTCATGAATCTGCACTGACGGGTACTGAGCGTAAATTTGCCCCTCCACAAAATTCTGTAGATGCTTAGGTACACGGACATAGAAGCGAATCTGGTTGCCAACACTAGCAATTTCAAAGGACAAGTGCTCCTGCACGCCGCCGCTCATCTTTAGCTCCTGCTTATCCCGCAGAATGCCATGTAAGCTAGCAAACAGCTGTTCCGCCGACAACTCTTCCTTGTCGTTGTCACGTGGAATCTCTAGAGTCAGTAGAACGTAATCATAGGGATCGACAATTTCAGTCTGCTCTTTTTTGTAATTCCGCCACGTCAAAAAGCTGAGGATGCCAATCGTCGGCAGCCACACAAACCACTGCGTAAAGAACGCCAACAGCTGTTCAATCATCTATTGATATCCTATCAAATTACCCCGCTAAACTCAAGCGATATGACCGCTCTGCTGACTGAATATCTAGACACTAGCAGTAGCATCAGCCAAAGCGTAGGTCGACTTATTTACACGCTTAAACTGTGGACGCGATAAGCTTAGTAGTACGGTAGCCTCTCGCACTTGGCGCACCTTTAGTACGGCACGTACAATATCCTCGCGATTCATCGGGCCATTCTCACGCAGAATATCGCTAATCACGTCTGTAATACTGCCACGCTTATAGCCACGCTCAGCTAGTGCATAGATGCCGCGACCAACCAGCACGAAGCGGTCGTCCTTAATGAGTTCATTGTGAATGGCTTGTTTAGTAACATTGTTGCGCTTGAAATTCTCAGCCTTGACTGCATCAGCGATGTCATTAAAGTGCATTGGTTGATCGTGCTGCTTTAGTACCACATAAATTTTGTCACGAATATTGCGAGGGTTAACTAGTGGCCACTTGACTAGCCCCCACATTCCATTTAAGGTAGCAATCTTTTTGCTAATTCTGGCAATAGCAGCCACTTCAGAAGGATGCTCGTAATCACCATCAACTAGTTTATATAGATCATCGATGGTTACAGGCTTGCCGTGCTTCTTTAGTGTAGCGACAATAGCGTCAGCCGACTTCTTAATATCGCGCTCGTCCTTGTCGGACGACAGAATTACAGCAGCGTAATACTTATCATTCTCAGTAGTTATAACCATTTTGCTGCTTAATTCAGCTAGCAGCGTAACCACAGCCTTACTCTTGACACTGTGATCCCCCATTAGATGATCAGCTAGGTCGTCAACCCGTGCACCTCGCCCCATCTCATGCAGAGTCTTGACAATATCGCGTTCAGCATTGCTGTAATCAGGGTTCTTATTGTCATCTAGTGAGATCTTGATGCGTAGTAGGGTTGCCTTTTCAATTTGTCGCACACGCTCGCGAGTAATAGAAAGGCTCTCGCCCACTTGCTCGAGAGTTTCCTTCTGGCCACTAACACCAAAGCGGCGGTCGATAACTTCGGCTTCACGTGAACGCTCAATGCCCGATAGGATTCCCTTTACTGCGTTATTTAGCTCCTCCTTCAATGCGGGCGTTTCAGCCATCTGTGTCTCCTGCCTTTCTCTCACCTTAGATTTGACATTAATATAAATTTTTCAACTGACATAGATTATACGACATAGTGGATTTTAATTCAAGATTGATGTATTGGTGTTTATGGCTATTCTAGATTATGGTATAAACGTCCGATTAGAACGTTATACTTACTATATGTAAAGCTAGCCCACAAATTTATATAGTCGAAAATAGCCAGTGACCGCATCTAGGTAACTAGATGAATTAGCCTGGCGATTGCAATAGATACGTTTCGATCCTGATAAGGGCATCAGTTTAAAGCGTTCACCATGCACCTTAAAAGGTGAGGTAGTAGGTAGCTCGTCGCTTACGATTAACGAATAAATCTCTCCGTCCTCAGCCTCGAAACTATGCGACGAAGTACGCTCGTCCACCACGTCGTGACGCAACCAATTTAGATGACCAAATTTAATATGAGTCCAATTGGGCAGCACTGAGTGCTGATAAAATTGCTCGAGGAACAGCTTGCCTGGGCGAGCTGTAATAGTAGTGCTATCGTCATCGCCATCAAAGTAATTACCCTGGTCGCTACTAGTAATTGCAACCTGCTCAATCTCAACGATTTCGGGACTATCGGTTTGCCTGGGTGGTTGCGTATAGCTAGGGGTTACCTGTATCAGGTGGTCGTAGGCCGCATGAGCGTCGTCAGACATAATGCCAATATATTTATCATAAAATGGCGCTAGTTGATCAATAACATGTAGAATAACGTTCGTGTCATTTTCCGTCCGTTGCTTGTCGCTAATAATCTGGTCAATTAGACAGATTGCCCGCTCGATACGAGTTAGACGCCCCTTGGTGATAGGTCCGTGCATGATAGCTAGCTGGCAGCTGACTACAAATGGAGTAACATCTTCGGCATCCTTATTGCCCTGTCCATCCAGATGCAGTATGGGCTGGGTAACCGCCGTCATTAGTCGTGATAGAGCTGGGGTCATATTTTCGGTACCAACCTCTACAAAAGCCTCCTCATCGTTCTCTAGCACTTCGCGGTCAATCATACTTTGGACAATAAGGCTAAGTGCATCCGAAAAAGTATTTAGTTCCGGATAAGTAGGATAGCTCTCACTAGGCACTTCCGATGACTTATTTTGCTCACTCATACGTGCAATTATACCACCTATAATCAAAAAATCCCCTGCTGCTGCAGGGGTGTGAAAGGAGTTACAGAACGAACTATAACTTTTTACGCAAGACCACCAGTGAGGCTTCTCCGTAACAACGTTTGTCCACCACAACAACTCCTTGATTTGGGTACCTCACAGACAGTCTTGCTTGGTTAGATAATATCATAAGCCCATTATTTTTTAAATACCCTAGCAAGCGAAAAACTGTGGAAAACTGTGGATTTTGGTATGGCGGGTCACAAAATATGAGGTCAAATTGCTCGCATGCGAAAGTTGTCTCCATCCAATTAGCCACACTAGCTCGAATTAGCTTAGTTTGACCGCTTACGCCTAGTGATTCAATGTTATTAGCCAAAATTTTCTGAGCAGTCTTATCGCGCTCGATAAAAGTTACAGAACTTGCACCGCGGCTAAGCGCCTCCAGTCCTATCGCACCCGTGCCCGCAAAGGCGTCCAAAACATTAGCCCCGTACAGTACGTCCATAGACGATAAACTGTTGAACATACCACTGCGCACGCGGTCACCCATGGGGTGCGTAGCCTTACTGACACTAGCGTCAATAAAGCGACCACCGAACCGACCGCTAATTAGGCGCAGCCTAGGCATTTTTAGCCCCATAGGACTCGGTTAACACCGAGCTTCCTTCCTTAGCAGAGGAAGCGTCAGATGTAGCGGCGATTACAGCACAGTAGTACCAAGCAAGTAACACGGTATGGATAATAATCGGCATTAGAAAGTTCTTAGTCTCGCGCGCCAACTCTTCATTCCAGCCATGCTCTAGAAAATAGCTATACATGTGGCGCTCATACACTTGGGCAACAATATCGCGATACATTCCCGTAATGCCGCCCTGTTCCACTACTCGTTTGCGATCGTCGGTTGACAAACGCACGTCGCTAAAGCGCTGCGGCGCCGAAATAAAAGCTACGCCTAGTTCATATAAGCCGTGCGAAGTCATTAATCCGTTTGGCTTCCAGTACTCCCAGTTATTGAGGAACTTGTCGCGCAAGGTGTCACCCGGCATAATGAACTTCTTCCAAATGTTGTCCTGCTCACTGGCGTTACCTCGAATCTCGGCTAGACGTTCTTCGTAGGGATAGTGATGTGCCGGCGTGAGACCATCGGTGATGGCATGCGCCAACCAGGCCGCTTCGAAACTGGCGCGCTCGCGGTTACCCTCCTTCAGCGCTTTAATCAAGTTCTCCTGGTTGCCTTGAATCAGTTTAATTAGGTGATTATCGCTGGGGTCATCGGGTCGGATAAAGTGCCGCGGCTCGTCGTGGGCTGGCGACTTGCGCTTAATACCATCAGGACCATTTAGCCCCTCGAAGCGCAGAATCTCGCGCGAGCGCGGAAACCAGGTACCGTCTTTGAGGTACTGCTGCAGCTTACGCCGTGAGACTCGGTCGATTTTTTGGTGGGTGCCGATGATTCGGCCACTACCATGCGTCATAATTGTTCCGCTATACATACTAATTCAGAGTCGTAATCTTTTGGTACTTATTGATTATACGATTCAGCTGGCTGTATTTTACCAGATAATCCGGATTTTGAACAATCTGGTGCGCCACTCGGTCAGCCTCTAGGGCGGCCAGATGAATCATTGGCGTGTCGGCTAGGTTAGCAATTTGTAGATTTAAATCGCCGTGCTGCATGGTACCATAGATCTCGCCAGCTCCACGCATCTCTAGGTCAACCTGCGCCAAATGAAAGCCATCAGTGCTACGCTCAACCTCACGTAGACGCTTACTGGGCTGTTTGGTATCGCTCTGCATTAAGAAGCAGTAGGACTGAAACCGACCGCGCCCTACCCGACCGCGCAACTGATGCAGCTGAGCCAGGCCGAACTGATCGGCGTTTTCAATAACCATGACAGTGGAATTGGGTACGTCTACGCCGACTTCTATGACCGTGGTAGACACCAAGATGTCCAACTCGTGCGCCTCGAACTCGCGCATGACTTTGTCTTTACTCTCGGCCGGCATCTTGCCGTGTAGAATGCCCACTTTGGCACCGGGATATTCCTTTACTACATGCTTGTATAATTCTTCAGCACTGATCTGTTCAGATTTATCCGATTCCGCAATCAGCCGGGTCACATAGTAAACCTGTCGTCCTGCGGTTAGCTCCTCTTTAATCTTCGCCACCATCTGTTTGCGCTCGTTGGGCAAAATAATTTTAGTAATAATTGTCTGCCGCCCCTTAGGCAATTGATCAAGCGCAGAAACATCCAAATCGCCAAAGACCGTTAGTTGCAACGACCGCGGAATAGGCGTAGCAGTCATAGCTAGCAGGTGTGGTAAGTGTTGCTCATCAGTTTTAGCCAGTAAGTCTTGTCGCTGCTTAACACCAAAACGGTGCTGCTCGTCGATTACCACAAAGCCAAGCTTATGGAATTTAACCGTTGGCTGAAACAGAGCATGGGTGCCAATAATGATGTTGGCAGTACCGTCGGCAATTTGCTCTAGCAGTGTACTGCGCACTTTGCCCTTAACAGAACCAGTCAGTAAGGCAATTTTCAACCCAAAGGGCGCTAGTAGCTTGCCAAAAGTCTCGGCGTGTTGTTTGGCCAGCACCTCGGTTGGCACCATTACAGCCGTCTGATAGCTATCGACATAGGCTTGATAGGCTGCGGCAGCCGCCACTACGGTTTTGCCCGAACCCACATCACCCTGCAGCAGGCGATTCATCGGCACCGGTTTCTCGAAGTCTTGCAAAATCTCCCAAATCGAGCGGCGCTGAACGTCGGTCAGTTTAAATGGTAATTGACTAACAAACTGTTTGATGGCCGCCTGGTTAAACGGTATTCGATAACCGGCCAGTCGTTGATTATCATTACGATTCAGCTTAGCAGCTAAAATTAGTGAGAATAATTCTTCAAAGCTTAATCGGCGCTTAGCCTGCTCTAGTTGGTCACGACTACTTGGAAAATGTATGCCCAGTATGGCGTCGGCATGGCTAACAAAATGATTACGTTTAACAATATCATCTGGTAGGGTCTCGGGCAGCATGGTGATCAGAGGTTTGACGGCAGCCATTACTTTTTTAGTCAATGATGGCTTCAGACTGTTTTTTAGTGAATACACTGGAATAATCTTGTCACTAGCGACTGGCAAGTTATGCGCAGCTTCACAGGAAGGACTGGTCAGCTGGTAACGCCCGCGCTTCAAACCGAATTCGCCCGTAAAATAGAAATCCCCACCCTTCTCTAGCTGGCGCTGTCGGTACGCTTGGTTAAACCAGACGGCCTGCACCTTATCGCCAGCATCATCGACTAGCACAGCATTAGTAACCTGCATGTTACGGCGGATGTAATTAGTCTTGACTGACTCGATATGGGCGCGAATAGTTACTTTACCTGGTACCATATCAGCAATGCGCTCAGCCGATGAGTAGTCGTCGTAAGTGCGTGGCAGAAACTCGATTAGGTCGCGTACGGTTTCGATGCCAGCCCCACGGAAGATCTCAGCAGTCTTAGGGCCGACGCCCTTTACCTCTTCAATCGAGGTGGCGAGGTTCATAGTTTAGCCTCGGTCGACACATCGGGTCGAATAATATATGCTAAACCGTAGAAAACTAGATTAAGTATTAGACCAGCCAACGCGGCTAGCAGGTATTGCAAAGCTAGTCGTGAAGCTAGCAGTGCCCAGACTAAAATAATAACAAACGTCCAAATGGTGAGTGCCAACAGCAACTTGACCTGTATATTAGACCACTCAGTATTAAATTGCACCCAGTTGATAACTCGTTTCATTAATTTATTAATGGCGGTTAGCACGATATATAGAATGATAATGGGTAAGACCCAGATTGCCACCTTGACTGCTGGTTGCGACACCTTGTACAGCCAGTTAAAAACTAGCCCCATTTTAGTCGGTGCTTCATACGGGATGCGGTAGCTCGACTGGTTTTGAGCACTCAGCATGCTACGGTTAAGGTCGTCCCACTGTCCCGTGGCAAATAGCATCAAGGCAAATGCAACACAAACTAGGGCAACAAACAGAACCACGTTGCCCGTGCCATCGACTAAGCAGTAAACAAAGCGCTCAAATTTAGACCCCGTTGATGTGGTGTGTTGAGTGGTCGACCTAGGCAGGTTGACCACAGCCACACGACCAAGAGCCTTAGTCTTGACTCGCTCAGTCGTAGATCTCTTACCGCGTACCCTCGTCATCTGACCGATTATTCGCTAAATCCTATTTAGCCTATTTAACGAACACGAACTGGTTTTTACCCTTCTTGATTAGGCAAACCTTGTTAACGATAGCGTCCTCATGTACCTTTTCGCCATCAATAGCGATAGCATTCTGCTGGATTAGGCGCTTAGCTTCGCCTTTACTCTTAGCCACTCCAGCCTGGATTAGAATATCCGCGACCGTCTCGTCAGTAGTAATTTCCACAGTTGGAATTTCGCGTTCTAGATAAGCCTTCTCAGTGTCAGATAAGTCAAATACCTTGGCACCACTAAATAGAGCATCAGTAACCCTCTGTGCAGACAGCATAGCCTCACGCCCATGCACCAGCGCCGTTACTTCTTCAGCTAGGCGTTTCTGAGCATAGCGCGCACTAGGGTTCGCCGTTTGCTTGGCGGCAATTGCCTCGATTTCCTCCTTGCTTAAGAAGGTATAGATCTTTAGATAATCGATCACGCCAGCGTCGTCCACATTTAACCAGAATTGGTAGAATTGATAGACGCTTGTATATTTGGGTTCTAGCCAAACTGCACCAGCTTCAGACTTGCCAAACTTTTTGCCAGTCGACTTATTGATTACTAGTGGCATACCAAAGACATCAGCACGCTTGCCTTCTAGCTGACGAATCAACCGCATGCCGCTAGAACAGTTGCCAAACTGATCTACAGCACATAGTTGGATGGTAGCTCCATACTCACGGTATAAATGCAGAAAGTCGTAGCCCTGAATCAGCGAGTAACTAAATTCAGCATAGTTCATGCCCTTGCCGCCTTCACCAATACGCTGTTTTACGAATTCGCGGTCTAGCAGCTGAGTCATGCTGAATTGCCAGCCGATGTTGCGTAGGAAATCGATATAGTTAATGTCCTTGAACCAATCGTAGTTGTTAACAATCTTAACATCTGCGTCACGGAAGATACGCTCAAACTGGCCACGGATACCCGCCACATTATGTTCGATAGTTTCTAGACTCATCTTGGCTCGCGTTTCGTCTTTGCCATCGGGGTCGCCACCCGCCATACCAGTGGCGCCGCCAGCCAGGATAATACCTTTGTGCCCAGCCTTGATAAACCTTAGACACAAAATCATGGCGGCCAGATTACCAATTGTCATACTATCACGGCTAGGGTCGGCGCCGAAGTAAAACACCTTGCCCGGCGTGTCCAGCTCGCTCAAATCCTCAATTGTAGTCTGCCCGACTAATCCCCGCCACTTTAGTTCTTCGCTCAATTTCATAGCTTTATTTTAGCACATTAGCCGTATTCAATCCCGAACCACCAAACACTCTATCGGACAGCCAATCTTTCTGGCGCAGAAAGAGGCCCCGCACTAGCTAAACTAATGCGGGGCTTATAATCACCAATCCTGTTCAACGGGACGCGTTTGCGAATCACCAGCGGGAGCATTGTCGAGCATGTCCGGCATCATGCCGTTATGCTCCTTCTGAAACTTGGTCAACTCAGCGTCAGTAGCACAGAAGCCTTTAGCGCTAGAACAGCTCTTTTGAGTAAGCTGCTTTTGATAAGTCGCTGCCAGCTTGTGAAAATCGTCTTGCAGATTCTCTGGAAGCTCAACAGGCGTTGTCCACCATGATCTGAGCGTAGCAGAAATTGGATTTAACCCGTTCTTCTGTAATATTTCTCTCATAGCCCTGTGTTCGACTGCATCTTCGTTCTCTCGGTAGACTCGACTATAGTTTTGGAGCCTTTCATTAAGCGTGTAAACTCGATGCGACTTAGGCGTAATAACCAAGACTACGGCAAGTATCAATAAACACACAAAGACCCGCTTAGCCTGTTTCTTAGCCGGTTGAGCGAGTACAGAATGCCTTGCTCCAAAAGTAGAGTCGTCGACGCTGTCTTCGTTGCCATCGAATGACACTTGAGAATTATCGGATCGCATGATCCACGTCCTTTCAAAATTGACGATGGGAAGATTCGTAAATCGCAAAACTAAACGATTTATGCTTATAGTACTACCATATTATAGTGCTAATGTCAAATTAGCCGAAGTAAATACCCCGCACTAGCTAAACTAATGCGGGGCTTATAATCATCAATCCTGTTCAACAGGACGTGTTTCTTCAGGTGCAGTTACAAATCCATTTGGTTTGGTTGGTTGAAATTCGTCGTAGATATTATGAGTGGCAGAATAGCTATTCCACTCAGAATCATTAGCACACGGACTGTCGTTAGACAAGGTTGCACAGATTTTCTTTACCAGGTCCTCGTTGTAGCTGACTTCTCTGAAAATCGCTCCACGAACTTGAATTCGCTTTTTGAGTTCAAAGCCTTGGATAATTTGATCGGCTTGCGGATTAGCAGGCGGAATACATGCAACTTGCTTTCCATCTCTATTAACAGGCTGCAAGTAGCCGTCTTCACTACTGAATTGCGATGACGCCAACTTGTATAAGCTGGCGTACTGACTATTGTTGGTGGTCACCACTGCTTCAGCTGAAGTTGGCAAGTTGTAGACATGCGGCTCTTCGCCCAGTTCACTCATGCCGACATTAATATCAGAGCCAATATCACCAGGCTTGGATAATACTATCCTGGTGGAGTTAACGCATAGTGCCTCCTTCTGCTGGCTGGTCATTGTCTCGTACCAGCCGACAGTTCTTGTAATATAGGTAGGCTCTTTGGCGTTAGAATCTGAGCGATTGACATCTGGCGTAAGATCAATGCTGAACACTACAGCAGCCAGCACTCCTAATACGGCCATTGCAAATACAACAATGATACGGCGTTTGTTAACACTAGCATTATTGTTTCCCTTGTTGCCATCGAATGACACTTGAGAATTATCGGATCGCATGATCCACGTCCTTTCAAAATTGACGATGGGAAGATTCGTAAATCGCAAAACTAAACGATTTATGCTTATAATACTACCATATTATAGTGCTAATGTCAAATTAGCGATGCGTCTCACCACCGGCTCACCACGTGGTAACAAGCGGAGATACCTGCCAATCTAATGCAGCTTGGTTATAATCTCGACATGGTCGGGGTGCAGCAGTAAAGTGTGCTCAAAGTGAGCCGCTAGCGAGCCGTCACGCGTTTTGATAGTCCAACCATCACCGGTATAAGCCACCTTCCAGGTACCTAGCGTCGCCATTGGCTCAATGGCGATAGCGTTGCCTACTGGTACCGCAATGCCCGTTCCACGGCGACCATAGTTAGGAATATCCGGCTCCTCGTGCATGGCTCGACCGATGCCGTGGCCGACCAGATCACGCACCACACCTAACCGTTCGCGCTTTAGTACTGTTTCGACCGCCGCGCCGATGTCGCCCATCCGGACAAAATCGTCCCCCGATTTGATGGCATGTTTTACGGCGTCAATACCAGCGTACAGTGATTTCTCAGTGGTATGAATCAACATCTTCTTGGCGCCGGTTGGCTTCTCGTCATCAGTTAGCATGGTAAAAGCACTGTCTGCCTTCATGCCAGCTACATCAATTACTAGATCAAAACTAATTACGTCACCCTTCTCGAATGGGATATCCGTTGGTACGCCATGTACCACGGTGTCGTTAACGCTAATACATATCACACCCGGAAAGTTTACATCAGGGTCCAGATAGGTCGCATGTGCACCCCGCTCTTTAATTTCGCGCGCAAACCAGGCGTCAATATCCTTAGGCGTTGCACCTTCAACCACTTCCTTGCGCACGTCGCGATATAGACCAGCTAGAATTTGGCCAGCTTCGCGCATGTGTTCAACTTCAGCCGAGGTAAAGTTCTGCGCGGCAACCATGTGCGGCATTATTTATCCTCCGCTAGATGGTACTTAACTACCGCCTGCTCGACGTCATCAAAGATCACCCCCGGAGTACGATTGCCATCAACATGTACGATTTGCACATTGCGTTCAGCGTAGTAGTCCAGTAGCGGCTGAGTCTCGTTTGCATAAACCTCTAGGCGATGGCGAATCGTCGACTCGTCATCATCCAGGCGACCCCGCAAGGCCAAGCGGCGCAGTATCTCTTCGGTCGTTACATCAAAGCAGATGATTAGCGACACGCCTTCACGGCCGAGGCGCTTCTTCATATAGCCCGATAGCGCCGTCGCCTGCTCAATACTACGCGGATAGCCATCCAAGATAACCTTTTTCAGGTCAAACTGGTCATCTAATTTCTTAAATACTGTGCGATTCACCATCTCCGGCGGGACTAGATTACCCTTCTCCATAATCTCAGTAATTTCTGGGTTCTTAGCTTCGCGCAGCAACTGACCCGCACTAAACCATGACCAATTATGCCTTAACGCAAGGAATTGCCCTTGCAAAGATTTACCAGCACCCGCTGGACCAAACATCAAAATCATTATTTACTAAACTCCTTTTTAATTGCCGCAGCAATATCACCGCCAGTCGCACTATGGCCAACTTTAGCTTTGACTGCCGCAACTACTTTACCAAACTCTTTCTGCGTAAAGCCGTTTTCCGATACGACATCCGACACTACCTTAGCTAGCTCGTCAGCAGTTAGCGGCTTTGGCAGATACTGTGCTAGGATATCGCGCTGCGCTTGCTCTTCCGCTTCACGCTCAGTATCACCCGCCTGATGATACACCGCAATCGAGTCGTCGCGCTGCTTCACCTGCGCCGCAATCACATCAAGCATCTGCGCCTCCGTTAGGTCGTCCTTATTACCCAAGTCGACCTTTTTATATAGAAAAGCCGACTTTAGACCACCTAGAGTTACCTTCTTTGTCTCGTCGTGGGCCAGCATTGCTGTCTTATAGTCGGTGTTAATTTGTTCAATTAAACTCATGCTACTTCCCTTTCTTATAATTATAGTATAGCAGGTTTTGGCTATCTAAATAAAAATGTCCTGCCAGCATATGCCAGCAGGACAATCTAGTGGCCAGCAGTTGGCTGAGGTTGCAGTGACTACATAGCCTCCATCAGCTGCCGCAACTGCTTATAGTACTGGGTCAAAGCCTCTGAGTTCTGCATCTGACGAGCCTCGTCCTTGTACAGCTTCACTGTCGGACGATTAGTCCAAGCCCGCAGACCATAAGTACGGTCGCCCTTGCCAGCCTGGTCGTCCAACCAGACCAGCGTGACGCCAGTAGCACCCCATTCTTGACCCGAACGAGCGTCCGGATTATATGGCGCCAGCAACTGTTCACGCGTGTCGGTATCCAGGTCGGCGAAGCGCAACTCACTGCCGTCGTCATTATAGCGATATGCCGGATCAAGCAGTAGTGTCAGATGTACCCAGTCACGCTTGTGACCGACGATCGGAATGCCCATGTCGGGCGTCCACTTTAGCACCGTCCAATGGTGATATTCCGAGCTTTCGAACGGCACGGTTTTATTCGGTAGCAGTTCCGGCACGCCCCGCGAACCAATGCTGTTAGAACTGCGGCGCATACTGGCCGCATGCCCTTCGTCGTAATCGCCCATGTGCATGTCGATTGGCATGCTCTGTAGCAGCAGGATGTGATCAGTTACCGTGCGGACTTCGAACGCCGTACACGACGCAAGGTGCTCGTATAAAAACGTCCGTACCTCCTCGCGATTGGGATAGTTAATCCGCAGATCATCGTTGATACGGCAGAGCTTCAGTTGTCGTGCTATAGCCTCCTTAACCACATTCGTGTCACGATCGGGCTTAGAGCTTATTGGACGCATAACCAATTCCTTTCACTAGATGGATAGATACGACTAAACCGATGCAGCCCACATCGTTTAGCTAAAATAGTATAAACACCTATTAGAGTAGAGCAAGTATAAGCATTTAAGTAGACACAACTTTAAAGCCCCTTCTTGATAAGAAGGGGCAATTTGTGGCACTAGCCACGCTGAGTTACTATAAACTAGTATCCTAGCGAGCCTTAGCTAGGCCCAAACGAATCTGTAAAGTCTTCTCAGCCTTACGCTGTTCGCGAATAATCGCGCTATTGCGGCGCTCAGTCTTGCTGATAGGCTTGCTAAAACGCTGTGATGTCTTAGCCTTTGCAATCACGCCAGATTGCAGAACACGACGGTTAAAGCGACGAAGCAAGTTCTCGTTAGCCTCACGCGCATCTTTTCTCTTCACTGTAATCATATTTACTCCTATTGTACCAGATACCCCTACTTAATACCAGTAATCTTAATCCGGCTGTACTCGTGGCGGCCGCCGCGTACCTTGTTGACGCGCTTCTTAGCCTTAAAGCGGATAGCTAAAGTCTTCTCACCTTTAACCAACGCATCCACCACCTCGGCGGTTACCTTAACTCCCTTCACGGTTGGTGTGCCAACGGTGGTCTTGTCGCCATCGATTGTCAGCAATGCATCAAACGTGAGCTCTTTTGTGTCCTCTGGTAGTCTATCTACCAAAAGGGTCTCGCCGGCAGCAACAGTGTACTGTTTGTTGCCACTTGAAATGACTGCTTTCATCTATAAATCCTTCATTAAATTAATTTAGCTACCTTATTATATCAGATACGGTGCATTTGTCCAGAAGGTTGTATTAGTTTACTACTTTTCAGAAAGTGGTAAACTAATACAACGCTAT